>Ga0315298_1008322_pt1 | contig 13271 bp, 12 predicted proteins | sample WHS_1_MG_FD_203077 | JGI IMG/M metagenome (GOLD analysis project Ga0315298, IMG submission 203077) | Extremophilic microbial mat communities from Washburn Hot Springs, YNP, Wyoming, USA - WHS_1_MG | ecosystem: Environmental > Aquatic > Thermal springs > Hot (42-90C) | place: USA: Wyoming...
GGAATAGGCGTCTGCCAGTGGTGCCAGATGGGTTTTTTCAGATAGAGGACTCTGGCGGTAAGATGTATTTCTTTTTGGAGGCGGACAGGTCAACGATGACGAATGCCCGGTTTTTGAACAAGATGCGTGCATATTGGCTATGGTGGAGGCAGGGCGGTCAGAGGGAGTTAGGCATAGAGAACTTCCGGGTCTTGACCATCACGAAGAGCAAGGAGCGGATGAGGAATCTCGTTGAGGTGACAAGGGGAGCAGATGATAGTGGGAGAGGCTCTTATATGTTCTGGTTTAGTTGCATAGACAACTATCATTTATCTCAGCCGGAGAGCATTCTGGAAGGGATATGGCTAACCCCGAGGGATAATATTCCGCACCATCTTTTAGAATAAAAATAGAATAAAAAAAGAAGCTCAAACTCTAAAAGGTTTGAGCATAATATTAAAGGGTCCGATTCACCCGTTTTGGGTCTGCCCTTTTCCCGTTTTTGTGCTCAGCGTATTGTAACCAGCCAAGCACCCGTTTAGCGTCTAAAAATGCGTTTGGACCCAGTGGCGCAGCGCATTTTTATTGCCAGCGGAGTAACAGATGGAAAATTGCAGATGAGGTGAAGAACGAACTATCTTGATAATAGCAAGTTGAGATTTTTTGTCAAGGGATGTGAGAGAAAGGCAAAAGCATCGATGTAGTTTTTCATCTTTGTTTTATGGATATTGGGATTGTTGGGTGTGATGATGCTTATGATAGGGGTATTTGCGATAGGGATAGTTGCGATATTATTCTTCACAATTTATGGTTTTGTGAAGGTAATTCAAAAGCAGCGTATGTCTGGTTTTAGCTCTGTTAGGAGCAAGTATTATGGGGTGGATATTATGTCTGAGAGCAAAAGAGAGACCTTAGAAGGCAGGCGAGAGAAACTTGTAAAGCAGATAGCCCGGTTACAAGCGGAGAATCCTGAATTGATAGATAATAATACGATAAGTCGGGAATTATCTGGAGCTCTTTCGGATACCAACTTGAGATCGATCTATGACGGGTATTTTGCCGAGGCAGGCAAAAGGTCTGCTTTAAGGCAAGTTTCTAAGACCGTTCAGGAAAAAAGGATAGTATTGGACCAGATAACGATGCTCTGTAAACAATTGGCAAGGCTTAATAGGGCATTGGCTGAGCTATCAGAATCTGAGTATGAGCGTGAGATTGCACGTGTGAAAAACGAGATAAGAAGGGAGCGGTTAAGGAGTGGGCAGGTGAAAAAAGAGATAGAGAAAGAAGAGGAACTGAGAAGCAGGAGACTTGATCTGGAAGAGGCGAGGTTAGATGCAGAGATTCAAGAGGAGAGGGATAGGGCGGAGAGATCGCACATTGAGGTTGAAGCGATGAGAAGAGGTGTTAGTGGGGCAGGTAGGGAAAAGGGGCTTTCTGCGGCAGAGAGAGGTCTTCAAAGCACAAAGGATAGGATTGAGATGATGAAAGCCAAGTCTGAAAGCCTTGATATGATAAAGAGAGCTAGGGACGAGGATTTAGCGTCAACCACGGATGAGGAGTTAAAAGAGAAGAAGCGTAGGATGTGGAACCAGTTCTTCATGGAGAAGATGGAGGAATAAAAGATGGGCAAGATTTTTATCGGCTATGATGCAAGAGGAAAAAAGATGTTTTTAGCGCCAGAAGATAGAGAGACACACATGCACATCATCGGTTCCACAGGGACGGGTAAAAGTAAACTTATGGAATGGATGATAAGAGATGACATAAAGAAGGGTCATGGGTTGTGCCTAATAGACCCTCATGGGGCGCTGTATAAGGACGTTGTGAAGTGGTGTGCTTATCACGATATCAGGGACAGGGAGATCATCCTGATCAACCCGTCTGGAGGCGATCATGTGATAGGGTTTAACCCATTTATAAGGTCAGCTGACGATATTTCTGTTCAGGTTGACTATATGATAACAGCGACGATAAGGGCATGGGATATGGAGGGGACAGATGAGACGCCAACGCTTGAGAGGTGGTTACGGTGTATCTATCAGACGCTAATAGAGAAGTCTGTATCGCTTTTGGCTTCAGAGTTTTTGATAGACCGATATGAATCGACAGTGCGAGAATATTTAACCTCGGGCATTTCTAATCGGCTGATCGCCAGTGAATGGCGTCGGGTGGATACGACAAGACAGAGGCAGTTTGATGAGGAGATAATATCGACAAAGAACCGTTTGATGAGGTTTCTCTGTTCAAATCAGGTTTGTAGATTCATGGGATTGAGCGGTTTTAACATTGACTTACGGGCGGCGATGGACGAAGGCAAGGTCATACTGGTGAACTTGGCGGAGAGCGATCAGCTGTCGCATTACAATGCGCGTTTGTTTGGCGCTCTGTTGATTAACGAGTTTTGTCGGCAGGCGAAACGGAGGAGAAAGGATAAATATGACGATAAGCTGAAACCGTTTTACCTGTATATAGATGAGTTTCAGAACTTCATGGGGTTGGATATAGCATCAGGGCTTGATCAGTTGAGGAAGTTTGGGCTTCATTTCATTTTAGCTCATCAGCGGTTGGGTCAGATGGGAGGCAGGGAAACAGACATCATAGATGCCATTTTGCATAACACCAAGATCAGAGCGGTGTTTGGGGGATTGAGGCGAGAGGACGCTATATTGATGGTAGAGGAGATGTTTGTAAACCAGCTTGACTTAAAGCGGGTGAAGAAAGCGATCTACCAGACGAAGTTTTGGCCGAAGTACAGTAGGGATAAGATTTACACGAGAATGGAGAGCCATTCAAGTGGGACATCCATGATGAGAGGTGCTACAATCGGGACAGCTTCGCACAACGCTCCTCCGGCGGAGGGTTGGTTTGATTCTATAATGGAAACAATAGAAGGACCGAAAGTGCTTTCAGTAACTGAGAGCACCATTGATTCTACTAGTGAGGGGAGTTTTGACAGCGATTCTTGGTCTGAGGGAGAGGCGGACATCCCTATCTTTATCCCTGTGCCGTTTAAGGAGCTTTCCAGTATGGAATATTGGTCACTTGAGGAGGTAAAGTGGCAGATGTCCGATGCATTGAAAGGACAATTTTCGAGGCACTGTTTTATTCAGGTTCCTGGAGAGAGGACTCAGCCGATGCTTGTGCCATTCGTAAGGGACTACTATGTTGACCAGGAAGATGTTGTGTCTTATGAACAGTGCTTATACGAGCAGTCAAAGGCATTGCCGACATCAGAAGTGGATAGACTGATAGCAGAGGAGAGAAAGATGTTAGAGCGGAGGGCTTTGGAGATTACTTCTATTGGCGAAGCTGCGGAGCTCACTCCTCAGAGGATGAGGCATAGGGAAGGTGACCAAGTGAACAGACTGGTTAAGCCATAGACAAGTATTATTAGATAATTTTGGCAAATCTATGAAGGTTTGCATAATTGTCTCTGTGTTTTCATGGTCGTCTAACATGAGTTGGAGGTTGTTTCTCCGCAAAAGTGAAGAGATAAAAAAATGGGAATATTTATTTTCTCATATATAGTTCCATTGGGAATTTTGATTCTCGGTTTCATCGTGAAGCGTCCGCCTCTCACTAATTGGGTTTTGATTAGCATCGGATCAGCCTGGGGACTTATCGCTATCTTGAAGTCCCTTCGCTACATTAACCCCGGTTGGGCTGGCGTGGTAAGAGGTAGGCTTCTGCTTCCTGGTTTGCACTTCGTTCGAATTGGACAGCGCGTAAAGCTTTTTATGACCGGACCATCAGCTTACGTTGAGAAGGTGTATATATCGTCGCGAGTGTCCTCTTATGATTTCACCGGCACTCTGAAAAGCGCGACGATGTATGTAACTGTCGAGGACCCTATTGCGGCATCTGAAATGGTAAAAGAGTTTTGCGGGTTAAATAAGTTTTGCGGGTTAAACGAGCTGGTAGCTGATGCAGTGAGAAAGTGGTGTCAAAGCCTTAAAAGCCGAGAAGAGCTTCTGGATGGAAATGTTCAGGATTTGAGTTTTTTCTCCCCAGAAGCCGCCGAATTGACAGCTGATTGGGGGCTTAGTTGCAAGGTGTCCCTGAATATTGAACTGGACCCGCCTCCTGGAAATATAACTTGAGGCAGAGAAGTTTGAAAAGCCAGAGAAATTGCGATTACGGAGATTAAAAAGCATAAGCGTCAGAGTATATACCTGACGCTTTTTGTTTTACGCTATTGGATGACCAATAGTTAGGGTGGAGTGTTAGTAAAATGTTAATAATGGAACAAAAGCCTGCCAGGACCATGCTTGTTTATATTTGACCTGGCAGGCTATCTTTATGATACTCCGTTATATTCTCACAGTCAATAGTTGAGCATCCCCCCAAAATTCTCACTTTCTCCATTATAGCCAGCACCTTACTTTGTCAAGGTCGTTTCAGCTAATACGCTAAAGAGTGAAGCTTGTTTTGTATTGCAGAGTCATATTTTCTATGCTATTATTCCTGTAAGGAAGTGAAAGGACAGCTGATGGTGGAAAACATCCAAATATAGAGAGATGTTAGAGATAAAAAAAGACAACGTGGGCAAGGTTATAGAGATGGTAGATTCCATAGTGAGAAAGTGGATTTTCATATAATATCCGAAGGTTGGTATCGTATACTGGTATTATTTGATGGGGAAAACACATGACTGATATAAACAAAAGCATGAGAAAATATTCCAGTCAGAATATACAAATCGGACCTATTCCAGAGATTAATTCAATATCGGGTCTGCCGAAAATAACCTCATTTGTATTCCCAAGAGAATTCGAACTACTACCCAATGTCTCAGAAGTCTTTGAATTAGAATTTGCCCTCTACGAGTATAATTTCCTTACAAAAGATGAGATCATTCATAGAGGGGCATTTTTCAAGAGCGTTGATGGGATTCCTACATACCACTATGTAATTTGTTCAAACAATAGCCCACTCGTGTGGGAAGGAAGATCAGAAATAACTAAATCATATTTCAAAGAAGGTAACTTTTCTACGGGTTATGCCACACATGGACTTTTTCCTTATAGAGGGAAATTTCATCCACAATTGATAAAGGGCATACTAAACATTCTGAGGATTCAACCTGGAGATGTTGTTCTTGATCCTATGTGTGGAAGCGGGACGCTAAATGTGGAAGCGAGCATAATGGGAATCGAATCTATCGGCATTGAGAAAAGTCCGTTTTGTGTGTTGATGAGCAAGGTAAAGTATTCCGCATTAAAAGTTGACGATACCCTATTGTCATCAATACTCAGGGATATGCAAAAGAGTTATGAGATCCTAATGAGTAGTAAGAGATTGCCTATAGATTTCTCATCTCTTGATGGGTTTAATCCGGAAAAGGCAATAACATTACTTGCTTTCTTAGATGCTATGGGGTATGCAAGAAGATGCTTAAAAGGTATAGATGTTCTCTTTCCATCTGTGCTTAAAAGATACTTGGGGCAGATCAGTGCTTTCGTTCAAGCGAGGGACAAACTTAAACTCAAGATTGGCAATGCAAAGTTTGAGATCGGCGATGCGAAAAATCTCCCATTAGAAGACAGTTCAGTAGATGCCATTATCACATCTCCTCCTTATTCTTTTGCGATTGATTACGCTGAGAATGACAGGCCGCAATTGGAATATTTGGGATGTAATGTATCTGATCTCAAGGATGAAATGGTAGGTTTGAAGGGTAAGACCAGAAAGGAGAAATTATCTAATTACTTTGATGATATGAACAAGGTTTTGTCCGAGATGGCTCGGGTTTTGAAGGTCGGGAAATATGCGGTGATCATAATAGGTTCAAATGATGTGCAAACAGGCGGTATAAGGCTAGAGACCAAAGTTGAAGAGATGTCATTGAAATATGGATTTGCCCTTGAGCAGAAAATTGTAAAACCGATAAAAGGGATACAGAATACGATGAAGGAAGAGTATATATTATTCTTGAGAAAGGTGAAATAAATTTATGCATTATCCACTATTAGACGAGAAGTTTAACACGGTAATTTCAAAGAACACATTCTATTTCTACAATGAGGAGTTTGAAGAATACCATGAAGGACGTATTTCCTCAATCGCCCAGAATATCTTTCTTCTCAAAAACAAGATAGAGAGAGAAGGCTTAAAAGAATCTGTTTTGCTTGACCACATCATAAATGTTGATGACGGTTTAGATGCGATATTGACCATAACTGGTTTTTCAAAAGAAAGTTTGCAAAGATTAGTGACGTTTATCAGAGCGGAAAATGATAAAGCCTTATCCAGCCTTGTTAACAAAGACTTCTGGCCAAGTGAAGATTTCAAAACCGAATGGGGTTTGGACAAGATAAAATCTATCATCAAAACAAATAAAAAGTTCGCTGAAGGTATTGTAAATCTGTTCTTTAGAGGACCAACAGTTCCTGCGATAAGAAAGGTCCTTCCACTTTTCGAGTTTAAGAAGCTTGATATAAAGAAGTTTAGTTTCTCAATAGAATCCCTGGTGGATACAATAATAAGGTATAAGACAAAAGGTTCATACAAGGCTGCCAGAGGAGGAAATCCCGAAGTTGTAATTGAGAATGTTTTGATATTCCATAAGCTGACATTTGAGAAAGGAAAGTTCAGGATCCCAGAGGCAGGAAATATCCCAAGGACCATGGACTTTATCGTTCCTAACAAGACGTCGCCGAAGTTAATAATTGAGTGTTCGTATTCAGTTACCACCGCGTCAGGTATGGGTGACAAAGCAAAGACGGAAAAGACTGTGGCTGATTACTTTAAGAAGAACTACCCGGAGGTAATATTTGTTGGCTTTGTAGACGGGATTGGCTGGTATGTAAGAAGAGGCGACCTAAAGCGTATGGTGGACGCTTATGACTTCGTTTTTACATTCCACAAGGACGAACTTGAAAGGTTTGAAAACTTACTGAGAGAAATCTTCTATGAAAAATAAAGAATTTTTTGAATCGCTGATAAATAAGATCATTCAGGGGGATTGTCTAAGAGTTATGAGGGAAATCCCGGATGATAGTGTGGATGTCGCTTTTGCTGACCCCCCTTTCAATCTAAAAAAGAGATATAACAGCTATTACGACAAACATGAAGTAGAAGAGTATCTCTCTTGGTGCGAGGAATGGCTCACAGAGATGGTTCGCATCACCAAGCCAACGGGTTCGGTCTTTGTTCATAATATTCCAAAATGGCTAATACATTTTGGCTCTTATCTAAATAAAATTGCTATTTTTCGCCATTGGATCGCTTGGGATGCGATGGGTTCACCACTTGGCGAAACGCTTTTGCCTAACCATTATGGGATTTTATACTATGTGAAATCTGAGTATTTCAAATTTTACGATATTAGAATGTTACATAAACGCTGTAGGAACTGTCATTATATCTTGCAAGATTATGGTGGTAAAAAAAGCCAGATGCACCGATATGGTCCTCTTGTTTCTGATGTATGGACAGATATTCACAGGATAAGGCATAAGAAGAGGAGAGATGAGCATCCATGCCAATTGCCTATACACTTACTTGAGAGAATATTGCTTATGAGCAGTGATGAAGGAGATGTAATCTTCGACCCGTTCATAGGAACTGGGACAACAGCAATTGCGGCGAAAAGACTGGGAAGGAGATTTATCGGGGTTGATATTGACCCAAAATATGTTGAAATTGCGAATAAAAAATTAGAAGAAGTAGAACCAACAATGATTAACGGATGTTATGTAAGTGTTTTTCTAGATAATGTAATTACCATCAGAGATAAAGATTGGAATAAAGTCAAAAGTGCGTTTTTCATCCCAGAGGATCCATTAGAATTGGAAAAGAGAGAAATCCATCTACTCCATAAAATTAGGAAGAGAGAAAAGCGGAGAGAGTTGTTAGAGAGCAGTCAAGATGATTTGTTTTCATCATGTGGGGAGAGCAAATAATGGTCGATAGTTGTTAAACCATATATGGGCAACCTTGTGCAGAGGGTAATAATAATGCATTTTGTTATAATATGACAAACAGAGGTGGGCAAAAATTATATTTCCAACTTTCTCTTGAACTTTAACTTGACTTGATTATTCTATATCTTGGTATTCTAATATTATCACAGATTTGAGTAGAATATGTTATCTATCATATCAGATAGAGCCTAGATTAGAGGACAGAAGTGTGACTTACACGGCATATTTTTAATGAGTCCTGGGTTTTTAATAAAATTTGTAAAGATTTTCCAATTGGCTTTCTAGTAGCACTTTGCAGGATATCTTTATATATTTACGATAGCGGCTATCTGAAGCAATAACAGGTGTTTTTGATTTGAAAATTCAAGGTTTTATTTGGCAAGAAAAGATTGTTGATAAACTGAAATGGAAGCATAATATAACAACTGATGAGGTTGAGGAAGTATTCCAAAGCAAGCCAAAGTTTATAAAAAAAGAAAAGGGCAAAGTAGAAGGCGAGGATTTATACAACGCTTTGGGTCGGACCGAATCAGGGAGATACCTGGCGGTATTTTTTATTTACAAAAGTAGCAAAGAATCGCTTATTGTCACCGCTCGTGACATGAATATAAAGGAGCGAAGGTATTATGAGAAAGGATAAGGTTCCAGAAAATATGACGTTGGACGAAGCTTCAAAGTTCTGGGATGAACATAGCTTTCTTGATTATGAGGATATTCAGGAAGTTCATTTTTCAGTTGATCTGCGCAAAAACAGAAACTACATTGACATTAAAGATGATTTAGCAAAGCAAATCCGTGCGATTGCTTATCAGAAGGGCATATCCTCTCGTATTCTAATCAACCAGTGGTTGAGTGAGAAATTAGAAGAAGATAGATTCAAAGGTGTAAAAGGGAGGTCATCAAGTTAAGTTAGCAGAACAACTACCCAGACACATCCGAGTGTGATGTAAAAATGTCAAATTTATCAATAATTATGGTAAACTTCTACTCCGCCTTAATTCATAAATAGAGGGGATCGGCATAACTTGGCGAACCTCTAAAAAATCCCCATCTGGGATTGTGGTGGTCTATCACTCCAAATCCTTCTTGTCAGGATCTCTTTTTCCACTTCCTTTCTGGGTCTTGAGTATTTTTCTCTGCACAGTTTTATAATGCTTTCTTTATATGATTTCGTTCTCTCTGGTGGCGGTAAGGTTATAGCACTGAAAGGGCTTGATGTCACACCGTCTATCATCAGCTTGAGGTAGATATGGTAATTCGGCAGGTTAGTCAGGTCAGTCTCGTTGAACACAGGATAGAACTCCTTGGCTAAATATCTGGCGTCCTCTGCACCTACTCTGAAGGAGATGATCGTGCCGACATTCCCAAAGATGGCAGACCTTATCTTCTCATCCAACTGTTCCATGTATTGATGGGCAAGCGTCATATACAGCCCATATTTTCTGGCTTCGGATAGGATATCAGCGAAGGACAGCGTCAGAAAGCTGTGGATCTCATCAACATAAAGATAAAAAGACCTTCTCTTTTTCTCTATCAGGTCTGCCCTGCTTAAAGCTGATAGCCATATCCTTGTGACAATCATCGCTCCCAAGAGCGAGCAGTTATCCTCGCCTATCTTCCCTTTGGCGAGGTTGACTATCAGGACATTACCTTCATCCATGACTTTTCTTATATCAAACGTATTCTCCTTTTGTCCTACTATGTTTCTTAGCGGGAGATTAGTCAGGAACTGTCCCATCTTGTTCAGTATGGGGGATATTGCCTCAGACCTGAGCCAAGCTGAATACTTTCCAAACTCAAATAGCCAGAATTCCTTGACCTGCTCATTTTTAACCCTCGCTACGATCTCTGAACGGAAATCCTTGTCTGTCAGCAGTCTTGGTATATCCAATATCGTGCTGTTTTGCCTTTCTAATAGCGTCAGGATGGAGTGCCTGAGGATATGCTCTAACCTCGGACCCCAGAACTCAGACCATATCTTTTTGAAGGCGGAGATCAGTCCTGATGTTATGAGATGATACTGGTCAGGATGTGTATTTATCAGAGGGTTGAAAGCGATGGGATAGTCAATGTCCGCTGGGTTAAAGTAGATAGTGTCCTTTATCCTCTTTTTGGGGATGAAGTTCAAGACCTCCTCCGCTATGTCGCCATGAGGGTCAATAAGAGCCAATCCGTTCCCATTGGATATGTCAGAGATCGCCATGTTCGCTATCAGTGTTGATTTGCCTGTCCCTGTCTTTCCGATGATGTAGATATGTCCTCTTCTGTTTTTCTGTTTGATGCCAAACCTCTGCCTTATGTCTCTGTAATTGGTGACAGCGAAGGGGGTGATCGGATTTTTATCATTACTTTTTGCACACATACTTGGATAGTATCCTGCTATTCTGTTAAGTCAAAGTGAGGGAAAACTGCTATCCAAAACAAATTACCCACTTATTGTTTAGTGAATCTATAATGTCGCATAATCGCGCTTGATCGGATAAAGTTTGACAAGCCTGCGTTCCTTTGATATTCTTAGGATAGTAATTCATGTAGTTTGTGAAAAAATATGGATCAGTTTGACAAAAAAACCAAAGGGGGTATAAGAGTGTCAAGAGAGGTTCTTTTAAGATTTCCAGTTGATCTCCCAGAAGAATTGAAAGATGAGGATATTTTGAGAAAAGGGAAAGAGGTAATAGTTTTGGAACTTTTGCGAAAGAGAGAGATATCTCAAGGGAAAGCTGCTGAACTTTTAGAGATAGACCGAGAGACTCTTTTCGATCTGATGAGTAAATACGATATTCCAGTTATATCCATGACCGATATAGAGTTAAAGGAAGAACTTACAAAAGATATATTCTCTGGAGAGGCGAAATGATTATAGTTTCAGATTCCGGTCCGATAATCTCTTTTGCCAGAGCGGGTCATTTGAAACTTTTAAGACAATTGTTTCAGGAGATTGTAATACCAGAGGCTGTTTATAAGGAGATCGCTGTCATTGGAAGTGGCAGAGCGGGAGCAAAAGAAGTTATAGACGAAGGATGGATTAGGACAAGAAAAATCAAAAACCGGTTGAAAATCAAGCAACTACCGGCAACATTAGGATTGGGTGAGAGAGAAGCCATAGTTTTAGCTCAGGAATTGGATGGCATTCTTTTGATAGATGACCGCAAAGCTCGTGAATTAGCAGAAGAAAATGGGGTGTCCTGCTTCGGCAGTTTAAGAGTTCTTAAAGAAGCGAAAGACAAGAAGTTAATTGAATCAATAAAGCACATAGGTGACGAATTAAGAGAGAAAGGGCTTAGAATAGATAATTCTCTTTATCAGAGATTCCTTCAGGAAATGGAAGAGTAGTGAATATATTCGCAAATTAAATACTAACCATAACTTGGAACTGGGAAAAACCTGCTGATTGTATCCTCTATGGCGTCACTGATGACCCATTTTTAGGTAATGGAAAACATAATAGTTCCTCATTTTCCATGCAATAGGTTCGAACATCGTCCAGTGCTCTCCGCAGGATGGGATTTGTCTGTATCAAATCCCCAAAATTCCCCGTGTTTACAACATTTTTCTCAGGTTCGAACATCGGTCTTATCTCCGGGATAGAGATTGAGATTCTCTCTATCATTGAGAACGGTTTTTTCAAGTCCAGACTGAGCTTTTTGTCCATCAGAATTAGGTTCGAACCTAATGCCTGCAATATTTGGCTTTTAGTCTCAGGATCGCCAGTCTTGAACCAATATCTCGCATTGCAGGCAAAGTCAAAGGTCTTTTCTGCGATATCTAACCATCTTTCCACCCTTTTGGATGCGTCATCAAGCAGGGCTTCCAGCTTGACCTTCTCTTTTATCAGCTGAGACTTCTGTCTGCTATACTCCTCATCGGAGAGCAAATTCCCATCAGCGTTCAAGGGGGATATCCTCAGCTGGAGCAGGTTATCTAATTTTTTAAGACAGCTCTCATATGCCTTCTTCTGCGAACGCATAATGGTTTCTCTTTCCGCTATCTCTTTTTCGTTTTCCTCCCTTAAATACCTCAACGCCCAATCTTTGAACTTCTCTGAGATCTGAACTTTGGAGAGAACTTCATCAATCTGTCTCTCTAACTCTTTAATCTCTATTGAACCTTGACCGCACTTGGGGTCTTTTCTTTTGGTGCAGTGGTAATAGACATACTTTAACACAGTGGGGTTTTTCATCTTCTCAATCGGTGTTTTACACCTTGGACACTCACTCCTGTTGTTAGAGGAGAATTTATACCTGCAATTGGTGCAGATGATCTGGTTTTTCTCATCAGCAGTGACCATCGCCCCACACTCACCGCATCTTATCAGACCTCTGAAAGCGAAGTTGTGTCTTTTAGGTCTTGGATTGCCCTTCCGTCCCAAAAGTATCTGAACCCTGTCATATTCCTCAGGTGTTATCATCGGCTCATGTTTGCCCTGATACCATTTTCCACTGCCTTCTGGGAACTCAAACAGACCACAATAGAAAGGGGATGTGAATATCCTGTATATAGTGCTTCTGGAGGGGTTTTTCCCATAGCGAGTCCTCAGACCCCATATATTGACAGCTATATTTAGTATCTTGGTTGGAGTGTAGTTCCCAGAGAGCGTTAGCTCCCACATCCTCTTCACCAGAGGAAACCTTTCAGGGTCTTTGATGATCCTGCTTTCGCCTTTGACGCCTCTTTCATTCAGGTATCCTAAAGGGGCAAGGTTTGGGCGCCAGCCCTTCTCAAGCTTTGCTCTTAATCCTCTTTTAACGTTCTTGCTCAGGTCCAAGATATACTGGTTTGCCATACCAAACTCAACGCTCATCAGCAAGACATTATCTTCGGGATAATAGCTTTTCTCAAAGGTCTGGATGTGCTTTATGATGCCTTTTTGGAGTAGCCAGATTATCTGTCCGCCATCAATGGGATTCCTCGCCAGACGGTCTAATTTCCAGCAGATAATTCCATCAGCCTTTCCATGCTCAATGGTTTTGAGCATCTCATTGAACACAGGTCTGCCTGGTGACTTCGCAGATTGAGATTCTGTCAGCACACTGATGACTTGCAGGGTATTTTTCTCTGCAAGTTTTTTTAATTCGTTGACCTGTGACTCTATTGATAACACCTGTCTGTCCTCTGCCTCAGAGGACTTTCGGCAGTAGATGATGTATTGTGGCATATTTTTCAGTTTATTTTGGACCTATTATAGCCCTAAATGGACAATTGTCAAAGCGCCAAAGAAAGTTTTATCCTGCTTTATCGTCTTGCTCTTGTTTTGTTTCCTCTGGGATTGGTCGGCAGATTATCCTGAACAATGCGATGAGACGCTCTCCTATCTCTTGTGCTTGGGCATCAGAGAGTTCCTCCTTGAATTCGTCAAGATAGGCTTGT
>Ga0315298_1008323_pt1 | contig 13271 bp, 10 predicted proteins | sample WHS_1_MG_FD_203077 | JGI IMG/M metagenome (GOLD analysis project Ga0315298, IMG submission 203077) | Extremophilic microbial mat communities from Washburn Hot Springs, YNP, Wyoming, USA - WHS_1_MG | ecosystem: Environmental > Aquatic > Thermal springs > Hot (42-90C) | place: USA: Wyoming...
AAAGGGACAGGATCTCCAATGGGCCATCCACGTCCACGAACGACCTGTGCTCGTCCCTGACCGGGAGTTCCGCCGGGAAGGCCCTCATATTCCTCAGCCTAGCCCTCCTGAGGCTCCCGACGGCCGAAACTATCAAACCGGTCCTGATGCCGGAGCGCTCGGCGACCTTCCCCAAGGCTTGGAGCAGATCCCTATCGGGCTCTATCCGGAAGAGGGCGATCCTAGAGGCCCTTCCCAGGGCCAACTGGAAATCCTCCCGCAAGCCGGACACCGCATAATCAATAGCGCCGATCCGCCTTTAAACTAGCCGTTTTGAAAGGAAGAGGAGGGCGAGGGCCAGCGCTAGGATCGAGGGGGCCAAGAGCAAGGGGAAGGGCGCGGGCATTCCCCCCTCCGGCCCGGGTTTGGGCTCTCCCACCTCCATCTCGAAGCTCAGGTACGCCGGCCCGCCCTCGACCTCCGCGGGCATGATGCTCAGCCCTTGGCCGTAGTAGAGGCAGACCTCCCTTTGCGAGAGCTCCCCGAAGGAGAGCTCGTTCGTGGGATCGCAGGGCACGAACCCGCAACCGGGAATCCAGACCTCGACCCATGCGTGGCCTTGGCCGGATGGAGAGCCGAAAACCCCGGCCACGGTCCCAACGCTCCTCCTGGCGGGCAGGCCCTTGGCCCTGTAAAGGGCTATGAGGAGGTCGGCCTTATCGGTGCAGATCCCGAACTTATTCCTAAGGGTCATCAGGGCGCCTTGGCCCATCGGCTCCCTAGCGAACCACTTCTCCGGGCTATGGGGCACGTACTTGATGCCCCTTTGGACGAACTCGAAGGCCTTCGCCGCCAGATCGAAGGCACTGGCGTCCTCGAAGCCATCCGCTACCGCCCTCACCTCCTCCGATTCGCTCTCTATCATCGGCTCCGGCGCGAGCAAGGAGCTCCAGTTGCCCACCGAAGGAGGCGGGCCATCGGGCGGGGGCCTCGCCCTGATCCACTTGGTGCTCACGACCGCCCTATAGGCCGTTTCGAAGCCGCCTTCCCCGAGATGGTTTCCCAAGGCCCAAATGGCCACCCTATTTCCCAGCCAATCGGCCTCGAAGCGGTCGGGCGCGGGGCTGAAGCTCTCGGAAACCACCTCTTGATGCGAGTTGCTCGGGGGCAGCTTCAACCTCAAGACGGCCCGACCCCCATCCTCGATGGGCGCCACCCTAACCCTGTACCGAACCTCCCATCGCGAGCTCCCGTAGGATTGGAACGCATCGAAGGCGCCGCCGGACCCCACATGGAATTTCGCAACGCATTGGATCGACCTCTCGGCGATGGTCCCCAGATCTTCGGACATCACGCCATAGCTGATCCCCGCCGGGATTTCCCAGACCCCTTGGGAGAGGGCCGTCGAGTTCTTCAATTCGAACCTGAAGGCCATCCTCTCCCTGGGCCCCAGCTCCCAATTGGAGCCGCCCGGGGATCGGACCAACTCCAACCCCTCGGGTGGAAAGATCGACGGCCCCGGGCCGGAGGCCCGCCCGTCGCCGAGGTTCTCCAAGCCGATGTCCAAGAGCAACCTACCGGCCTCGAAGGTGGCCCGCGCCTCGGCCCTGAGCTCCGCCTTCCTCTTGACCAACCAGATGTATACGGGGCAGCTCGCTCCGGGGCCGAGGGCGCTCACGATCAACGTCCTTCCCCCCTCCGGGGCAAACCGCTCCATCGAGGTCCTGACGACCATCAGGACGGTCCGGTTTCCCTTGGGCGGCAAGAGCATCGGGAAGGCCCCGATCACCTCTGTGCCCGATATCGCGGGATCCCTATCCCCGAACACCTCTATACCCTCCACCTCCGCGGGGGAGTTCCCGACGTTGAAGAGGTCCAGCCTCACGGTCGAGGACTCCCCGAACCTGAGGATCTCCGGATCTGGGGTGGCGTAGATGAAGAACGGAGGCCCTCCCCCGGATGGGGGCCGCCCCCCGATGATGCCCGAGGACCAGATGGGCATGGAAACGGATAGCGCGATCGCTATGGCGGCCATCAGGGCCAGGGCCCTCGGCCCGCGGATCCGCGCGGCGATCAGGGGCGATCAGCCAAGGATCGGTTCCGAATGGGGCAAGATAAAGGCATCGGGCCCGCCCGATCAGACCGCCGTGAAGGATTCCACGGTGGGCCCATCCAGCCTCTTCATAAGCTCGATCAAGAACTTAACTGCGTTTTCCAAATCCTCCAAGTTCACGATGCTCGCTTGGGAATGTATATGCCTCGTCGGGATCCCTATGACCAGCGAAGGGCAACCGGTCTTGTATATATGTATCCTCCCGGCATCGGTCCCGCCCCTCGTCGACTGGGATATCTGGTACGGTATCCCGCATTCCTCGGCGACCCCTATGGCGAACTCCTTGAAGGGTTGGTTGGGGATCATGGACGCATCATAGGCCAATATGGAGGGGCCCTTCCCCATCTTCGCCGGAGCCTCCTCCGCCTTTATCCCTGGGACGTCGCCCGAGATGTCCACATCGACCACTATGGCCGCATCGGGGTCCACTAGATGAGGGACCGTGCTCGCCCCCCTGAGCCCGACCTCCTCCTGAACCGTGGCGGCGAAGAATAGGTCGTTCGGGTGCTCGATCCCTTCCTCCTTGAGCCTCCTGAGGGCTTCGAGGACGGCGAAGGCCCCCACCCTGTCATCGAAGGCCTTCCCGATGGCGAGCCTTCCGCCCTTGATCGTCTGGAAGGGGGACCAGGGGACCGCGGGATCGCCTATCCTCACGCCCATATCCCTCGCCTCGTCCCCGCTGCTGGCGCCTATGTCTATGAACATCCTATCGATCTTCACGACCTTATCCAGCTCCTCCCGAGGCATCAGGTGGGGGGGCTTGGCGGCTATGACCCCCGGGAGGTCGCCCTTCTTGGTCCTCACGACCACCCTGCTCGAGAGGAGGACTTGGTCGAACCATCCCCCGAGCGGGTTGAACGATAGGAAACCCGTTTCCTTGTCTATCCCAGAGATCAGGAAGCCTATCTCGTCCACATGGCCCGTTGAGAGGATCCTAGGGCGGGGGCTCCCCCCGCCCTTCCTGAATATGATGGATCCCAGCTTGTCGTGGAGTATTTGGTCCGAGTGGGGGCCGGCGTATTCCTTCGCCAGCCCGACCGCCTCCCTCTCGAAACCAGCCGGCCCGAAGGCCTCCGTGAACCTCCTCAGGAACTCCGAGGAGCCGCTCTTCATATCGCAGCACCGAGCCCATTCTCGAGCGGGTGTTTTTTAACCCTTCGACCGGGTCGCGCCGGGAGGTCTCGGGATCGGCGACGTCGATGAAGATCCGATCGCAGATGGATATGGCAGCGGGGCGATGCCCCATGGGCTCGGCCATCCATCGGCGTTGGGATGGATTGGCCCCATCGAACCCTTCGGCCATGGGAGCTAAGCCCATTGGCTGGCTCGGGATTCGCCGGCCCTCCGATGAAATTTTTTTATGAAATATGGCTGGTTTTTGTATAGTAATTGGCATCATAGCCGGGAATTGGTGCGAATATTGGTTAATCAAAGTTTCCAAAAACGCGGATCTAAATGGCAACTGTGTCATATTTTTTAATTTTATAATGAGAAATTAATTACAATTGGCATTAATTATATTAAAAAATTCATATAAATTATAAAAGAATAAGGTTTATATGCTAAATCATGCAATGCGGCGGGCCAAATACGATGCGGTGAGATTAGATCCATGCCGGAAAGGGTCGATAAGAACTCCGCCTATCTCAACTCCAAATCCACCACCGGGACGCAAACCCGGGTTAGGGACGTAAGCCCCTCCAGCGGCCTGTGCCCGATCTGCATAAGGGATTGCCCATTCCTATGCGAGGTCGGCCTCTCCGCCTTCAGGGGCAGGGAGGTGCTCTATCCGGAGCCGCACCAGTTCGGGAGGAGTACCCAAGGTGCCCTGAAGGACTACTGGATCGACTGGTCGCACTTCAACATACAGGCCAAGCTGAACGGCGCCGAGGGGATAGAGCCCGATCCCGACGTGGCCATATTCCCGAACGTCAGCATCGAAACCAGGGTTGGGGATACGCCCCTAAAGCTCCCGATCCTCATAGGCGCCTACGGGTCCACCGAGGTCGCTAGGGTCCATTGGAGCGGCTTGGCGGCGGGCGCCGCCCTCTGCGGCATAACGATCACCGTGGGCGAGAACGTCTGCGGGATGGACCCCGATGCCAATTTCTCCGGGGGGAAGGTCGTCCATTCGAGCGAGCTGAAGCGCAGGGTCGAGGAGTTCAGGAAGCTCTGGGATGGGGAGCACGGCGACGTGGCCGTCCAGACGAACGTAGAGGATCAGAGGCTGGGCGTCGACGAATACGCGATCTCGAAGCTCGAGGTGAACGTGATCGAGAGGAAGTGGGGGCAGGGGGCCAAGGCCATCGGTGGGGAGGTCAGGCTCTGGACATTGGAGAGGGCCAAGGAGCTGAAGAGGCGCGGCTACATAGTCATCCCCGATCCCGAGGACAAGGCCGTCCAGGAGGCCTTTAGGCGTAAGGTCTTCGACTCCTTCGAGCGCCATAGCAGGGTCGGCATGATAGACGCGAAGAAGTTCTTGGAGGAGGTCGATGCCCTCAGGGAGCAGGGGGCGAAGCAAGTGACGCTAAAGACGGGGGCCTATAGGCTGGCCGATGTAGCCTTCACGATGAGGTTGGCATCGGAGGCGAAGCTAAACTACGTAACCTTCGACGGCGCCGAGGGCGGGACCGGGATGAGCCCAGTCCCGATGATCGACGAGATGGGAACGCCGACCGTTTACCTAGAGGCCCAAGTCCTCAAGTGCGCGCAGATACTCAGGAGGAAGGGCAGGCATGTGCCGGACATAGTGATGGCGGGCGGATTCATAAACGAAACCCAGATGTTCAAGGCGATGGCGATGAGCAACTTCGGCGAGGGCCCATACGTAAAGGCCATACTCATGGGGAGGTCTCCCCTGACGGCCGTCATGAAGGCGAACTACTTCGTCGAGCTGGCCAAGGAGGGGAAGCTGCCCAAGGCCTTCGCCGATAGGTACGGCGATAAGCCCGAGAGGTTCTTCATGAGCGCAGCCACGATCAAGGCCAACAACGGTGGGAGCCTAGAGGGGATCCCATGGGAGGCCATCGGCCTATATGGCTATCTGCACGACCGAATCGGAGTTGGCCTACAGCAATTGATGGCCGGTTGCCGCAAGTGGAAGCTCCCATTGCTCTCGAGGAGCGATATAGTCTCCCTGACGGAAAGGGCCAAGGAAGTGACGGGCATATCGATGCCGGACGATATTGCGGAGGAATCCTTGGAGGCGTTGCTGGATTAGATCTGGGGGCGATCCCTCGCGCTCGGGCAACCCCCTTCCTCAACTTTTTGAGCCGATCGCCCTTCATGGGCTCTATCGAGCCATCCCATTGGAATTTGGATATTCGCTCCTCATGGTATTATTTCACAGCTATTATACTCCATGTAGTGGAAGTCCTTCAATCCTATGATGCCATTTTCCATCATCTCCCGAACCCTCGGGAGGCTATCCCTGAGGGCATTCACCAAGTTCCTCACGGTCCCGCAAACCTCAGCGAACCCCCTATCCCCCCATAGCTTGGTGATATTCGCGTAGAGGCAACGACCGCCGCAGAGGCCGAATATATCACAGCCCGGACATGGCCCTGAGACTTGGACGGCGTCCTTGAGATCCCTTGGATCCGTTCGCCTTATATCGCCGAGGAATGGCCCGGTGCCAGCCATGACGGGGCAGGGCGTTATCCTCCCGTCGGTCCTTATGTTGAAGGCGATCCACCCCGCCCCGCAGCGGAGCTTTGAGCGCTCCCCTAGCAATAGGGACCTCATCAGGCCCAGGAACGGGTATATCCTCAGGACGCGCCCCTCGCGCTCCATATAATCCGTCCAAAACTCCACGAGCTTCCTGATCTGGGGGTTGTATGAGCTCTCCGCCCATTCCGAGAAGCGGCGCTTCCCATAATCCCTGATGCCGAAGAGCGCATCCAATTGCCAATGCACGGCCGGGAATGGGCATTCCTCATTGAAGAGGAGCCAAAGGACTTGATCGTAGATCTCGGTCCGCTCGGCGACCGTCATCCTCGCTATGAGCTCCCCCTTGAATCCCGCCTCCCTGAGGGCTTTGACGTTCTCCACGACCCTCCTATAGGTCCCAGCGCCCCTATACGAATCCGTGAGGCGCTCGTCGCCATCCAAGGAAACTAGGATCGTATGGAACCTGTTGGCGTACTCCCCTAGGGAACCCAAGAGCAGGCCGTTGGTCTGTATTATGAAGGCGCTCGCCGGGACCGAATCCATTATCCGCTTGATCGAGTCCACCTCGAGCAGGGGTTCGCCCCCATAGAATATGATTACGGGATCGGGATCCCTCGTGCAGAAATTCGCCAATTCCTCCAAATCGTATGAGAGCCTGCTCGGGATGTCGCAATCCACCTCCAACGGATAATCGGCTCCAATATCGTCCAAGCATTTCCCATAGCAATATTCGCATTTGAGATCGCAATCGGTCGTCAGGGTTACGTAGTACCGCATTCCCAGTCGGCCCCAAGGCCCACCGCTTGTTATGGGCTATCGATCCCGAGAGGCGGATCTGGCCCGGCCGGCCTTGGCACAGCGCTACCTCTCGATCTCACCAGCTATATACTTATCCATCAGGATCTTGGCCTCCGCATCGCTGTACTGGATCGGGGGCCGCTTCATGAGATAGGCGGATGGGGAGGTGAGGACGCCGCCCACCCCCCTATCGATGGCCAGCTTGAGGCACCTTATGGCGTCGATCACGACGCCCGCGGAGTTGGCCTTGTCGTCGACCGAGAGCTTGCACTCTATCTCGAAGGGCCTGTCCGCGAACATCTTGGCCTTTATGTTTATGTAGCAGATCTTCGTGTTTCCAAGGAACGGCAGGAAGTCGGAGGGGCCCACGTAGATCCTCTCGTCATCCATCCTCCTGCTCAGCTGGCTCTGGACCGATTCGGTCTTCGAGATCTTCTTGGACATCAGCCTCGACCTCTCTAGCATGTTGGCGAAATCGGTGTTCCCCCCTATGTTTATCTGGTACATTTGCTCGATGTGCGTCCCCCTATCATCGCAGAGCTTGGCCAGGACCCTATTCAGTATGGTGGCCCCCACCTGGCCCTTTACGTCGTCGCCGATCAGCGGTACGCCAACCTCCTCGAACCTCGCCGCCCAGCCCCTGTCCGAGGCTATGAAGACCGGCATGCAGTTGATCATGCCGACTTTGGCATCGAGGGCTATCTCGGCCCAATACCTAACGGCCCTCTCGCTCCCGACGGGCAGGTAGTTGATCAGCATCTCGGCCCCCGAATCCCTTATCTCCCTCAGGACTTCCTCCCTCAGCTCCTCGTCGCTCTTCGTCTGCCTTATCGGCTTGATCATCTTCTCCACATAGACCCCCACGCCATCCAGGATCGGGGCCTCCTTCACGATCACATCGCTCGCCGGGACTTCGGGCAACCAATCTACGCAGTTGGGTGGCTGGTAGATCGCCTCGTGGAGCGGCCTCCCGACCTTGTTCTCGGCTACATCGAAGGCCGCAACGAACTCTATGTCGAATATGCCGTACCCGCCTATCAGCTCGTGCATTATGCCCATTACCTCCTCGCATGGGTTCCGCCTGTAGTACTCCATACCTTGGACCAAGCCCGCGAAGCAGTTGCCGACCCCTATGACGCCAACCTTTATCCTGCCCAATTCGGACTCCCCGAATCATTTATCTACTATTTTACATATGTAAAATAGATATAAAATGGTTTCCCCCGAGGGGGCACGGGATCCGGCGTATAGGCGCCTCGTCAAGAAGGCTACCGTGGAAAACCTATGGATCTACATCCTGAGCCTTCTGCGATCGGGGCCTAGGTACGGCTACGAGATAAGGGATTTGATAAGGTCCGAATACGGCTTCGAGCCGGGCAAGGTCAGCGCCTATGTGGTCATTTACAAACTGGTGAAGGGGGGGTACATATCCCCGAGGGGCGGAGGAGGGAGGGGCCCCGGCCCGCCCCGAAAGTACTACGAGATAACCGATAGGGGGATCGAGCTATTGGAGACGGGGTTGGGGTTCTTGGAGGAAACTCTCGAGAGGCTCAAGGCGCCCTCGCCCCCGGAGCGGGGCCGGCCCCGCCGGAGCGGCTGATGCCCCCTACGCCCGTATGGCCCTTGGAACTAAAACCCAGCACAGCGGCATCAGGGTAGCCATCCAGATCAGGCCTATGAGGAGCCCCACCAGCGCCATCCGATTCATCCTGATGTAGCCCGATCCGTAGACTATGGCGTTCGGGGGCGTTGAAACGGGGAACATCAAGGCGAAGGATGCGGCCAGCGCGGAGCTGACCACCGCGAACGCCACCCCGCCAGCGCCGATGCCCAGCTCCCGCCCTATGCCCACGATCAGCGGGGCCAACATGGCGGCCGTGGAGGTATTGGAGGTGAATTGGGTGATCGCGAAGGCCATGATCGTCCCTATCGCGGCCAATAGGACGGCACCCGTCCGCTCGCCCATCAAGCCCGCCGCCATCCACTTGGCCAACCCGGACTTCAGTATCGCCTCGCCGAGCACGAGGCCCCCGCCGAATATGAGCAGCACCTCCCACTCCACATACTTCGTCCCGGCCTCCCAAGTGAGCAGGGGCCTATAGGGCCTCAAGCTGATCGGCACCGCGAACAACGCGAGACCGACGATCAAGGGCGGAATGCAATCGTTCGGGAGGAAGACCTCTATCGGGCTCAGACTCTCGGCCAGGGCCGGATCCGTATACCTCAGGGCGTCGGGGAGGCCGCGGATTATCCATAGGGCCACGGTGATCGCGAAGCCCCCGAGGACCATGCCCTCCCCCCTCCCGATCGGGCCCAATGCCCTCCTGAACTCCCGGATCTTCTCCCTAGGCATGGAGCGGCCCTCCGCCCCTGGCCTGTAGACGGCCCAAAGCGCGGCGAAGAGCGTCATCAAAGCCGCTATGGAGATCGGGATCCCGAAGATCATCCAATTGGCGAAGGGGATCGATGCCACCTTCGCGCCCTCCAGGGCCGAGGCAGCCAGGAGGTTCGGGGGGGTCCCTATTATCGTGGCGAGGCCGCCGGCGCTGGCGGCATATCCCAAGCCGAGCATTAGGAACTCGCCGAACCTAGAGCCGGGCCTCGAGCCCAAGGCCGTTAGGATCGAGAGCGCTATCGGATAGAGGATCATGGTCGCGGCCGTGTTGGAGATCCACATCGATAGGAACCAGCACGAGGTCCAGATCATGAAGGATGTCCTGGCCAAGCTCTCGCCCGCGAACCTCGAGGCCGCGAGGCCGTAGGCGATGCGCTTGTCCAAGCCCGTGGCCGCTATGGCGCTCGCGAGTATGAATCCGCCTAGGAAGAGGACTATCGTCGGATCCATATAGGTTGAGAATACGGCCTTGACGGCGGCGCCGGCGCCCGCGTAGCCGAAGGCCTTCGGGCCCGAGGCATAGAGGATCGATGCGCATACGCCCGGCAAAAGGGCCGTGATGCCCAGCGGCAGGGCGCCGCTGACCCACCAAGCGAAGGTCCAAGCGGCGATGGCTAAGACGAGCTTCGGCGCATCGGGGAAGCCCGCGGGGGCGTATTGCGCCATGGAGGCGGGCGTTGGGTAAAGGCATATCGCCAAGGCTATCGAGGGCCCCAAGGCCAAGCCGAGCGGCCTCGAGCCCCCCCTCATGACTATCGTCAACTCGGTATCTCCCCCCGCCCAGAGGGGCAACCCCGAGTTTTAAAAGGCTTCGAACCGGCAGCCAAACCCCAATCCGTGTCGGACCGTGGAGGTCGGCATCCCATCGCAATCCCCAAGGCCCATCCTCCTACGTGCGGTGATTTATCACGTAGTTATTAAAGTTTTGTATATAGTCTATATTTTAATAGGATTCCACCCGTAGATTTCGTGATCCCAAGTGGGCGAGGACGGAAACGGTCCGTCGGATCCCATTGGATGACGGTGGGAATTTCCAGAAAACTTTAAAGGCCCAGCAAGATCCCGGATGAGTTAAGCGCATGCCCACCGGTCAAGGAATTGGTCGATATGCACCCGGATAAGTGCGCCGAACAGAGGGGGCTGTTGATAGCGATGGCCCTAACTTCCTCCATAATGGGCGTCGAGGTGGTTGGGGGGATTATCTCGAACAGCCTCGCCCTCCTGAGCGACGCGTGGCACATGTTCGCGGACCTGATGGCCCTGTCCCTATGCTACATAGCGAGCAGGATCTCGACCAAGCCCGCTACGTGGGATAGGACCTATGGCTATCGTCGGGTCGAGGTCCTGGCCGCCCTCATAAACGGCATCACCTTGGTTATGGTGGCGGCCTTCATCATCCGCGAGGCGCTGGAGAGGCTCTCCTCCGCAAGGGAGGTCTATGGCCTCCAGATGCTCGCCACGGCCCTCATAGGGCTAGCCGCTAACTTCGCCTCCATGGCGGTCATGTACCGCGGGACGTTCAGCATCAACGTTAAGGCGGCATTCCTCCACATGCTCAGCGATACGCTATCCTCGGTTGGGGTCATAGCGGGGGCCATAATAATACACTTCACCGGGATCTACATAGTGGACTCGATTATAGGGATGGCCATCGGGATGGCGGTCATCTATGGGACCGGGAGGATGCTGAGTGCTGCTATAAACATACTCTTGGAGGGAGCTCCGGGGCACATAAAACCGAGGGATGTCGCAGATAGGCTGAGGAGCGTCGAGGGCGTCCTCGAGGTCCACGACCTCCACATATGGAGCATAACATCTGGCCTGCACGTCCTGAGCGCCCACTTGGTCTTGGACGGTGAGGCCATCAGGGACGTGAACAGGGTCCTCAACGAGGTAAAGGCGATCCTGAGGAGGGATTTCGGGATATCGCACTCGACGCTGCAACTGGAGAGGGAGGGCTATGAGGAGGTTGGGGACGTATGCCACATCTAGCCCGCGGGTTGGCCGGGCGGCTAACCCGGGAGGGCATTTCCCAAGGCCCACACGAAGAGCATTGCGAAGGCGAATAGGGCGTACTGAATGATCGATCTGGCCCTTCCCCCTTTGGCCTTGAGCTCCGGCAGAAGCTCCGCCGCGGATATGTAGATGAAGCTCCCTCCGGCGAAGCCGATCAAGGGGCCGATGAATTGGGGAGAAGGGAAGGCCGAGAATACGATCAGGGTTCCTAGGATCGCCGTCAGGGCCGTCAGGAAATTCATGGCCAAGGCCATCGCCCTCTTGAAGCCACCGTATAGGAGGATGGAGAAGTCACCGACCTCCTGAGGCAGCTCGTGGAAGGCCACGGCTAGCGTGGAGGCGAGGCCCAACGATAGGGACGTCGCAAAGCCCGCCCCGATGATCATCCCATCGATCAGGTTATGCACGGCATCCCCAACTAGGTTGAGGTACACGAAGCCCTTCGCCTTGGCCCTCCCATCCGGCTCGCTTATCTCGACCCCCTCCCGATCGCCGCGCAGGTGCCCGTGGCCGTGATACCAATAGATGGACCTCTCCAAGAGGTAGAAGGAGGCGAAGCCAAAAGCGACATAGGGGATCGCGGAATCCAATTCTACCAGCTCGATCGCCTCGGGGATCAGGTCGAAGAGGGCCGCCCCGAGGATGGTCCCGCTGGCGAAGCTTGTAGAAGAGGACCTCGTCTAGGATGCCTTCGTCGAGCGGTAGGGCGAAGAGCCCTATCAGCGATATGAGGCTGATGCCGATCGTGGCCGCGAGGGCGTGGGCGAAGGCATCCATAGGGCCACCTGCCACCCTAGCGCAGGCCTTACGTTCTTTATCCTTTAAAAAGATTCCCGCCAATGGATCCTCTAGGCGGGACCACAAAGTTTATGATCGCTTTCTCAATTCATTCCAATCGCTCGAGCATGGGCAGGGAGCTCGCCCAAGCCACGAGGACGCGGGGGTTCCAGAGCCAGCCCGAACCGGGCCTCGAGAGGTCAAATGGGCGGGTCGCGCCTCGGCCGCGCGCGCCACACTCAAGACCGCAACGCGCGACGTGGGTCATCCCGTGGCGTAGGCCTTCGTGGGTTCGAATCCCACCCCCCGCACTAATTCTAATAAAATTTAAATAGGCACATCCTTATTTGGTGTAATACTCTGAGGATGACGGAGTTTAACTTCGAGGAATACTTCAGATATTTTGCGAGACATGACCCATTCGAGTGACAAAAGAACCTTTTTAACCGGTTTCTCACAGTGCTCTTCCAACCCATATTGACATACCAACGGGATGCGGAAAGACAAAGATGGTGTTGATATGGCTTTTGGCACTAGCTAAACAGATCGAGGAAGGAAGCATACGACTACCGAGAAGACTCGTTTGGATTGTGAACAGGGGGTTATTGTGGACCAAGCAACCGAGGAAGCAAAAAAAATGGCTCTGTCAAGTTAAGGGCTTCCTGATCTTGGTGGCTATGGTTTGGAGCGTTGCGCATTCCGGTCCTCCGGTTGGGTTGCATGGTAGAGCTCCAAGGGCCTGTATGGACGGGTTTGGCGCCGTAACGCTCCTTCGAGCGGGCTGGGAAGAGCTCGGCCACAAGGATGTTCCTCATACGCGACAGATGGAAGCCCAGGATCTTCCGGCGGTAAGGCTCGACGGCCAGCCAAAGCCACATGGCATCGCATCCAACCTTCAGCCAAGTCTCATCCACCGCGATCGATCAACCCTGCCAACCCTGAAGTATGAGGCCAAACACCCGAACCGCTGAATCCAAGGCCTTCGATACCCTCTAAGCGACAGACCGGAGGAGTAGAGGTGAAGCCCATAGAGGACAACGGCTACAGAGTCCTCTCACGAATGAAGAAACCATTACCAGCCATAGATGATCAATAAGAGGAGTTCGCCCTTAACTTGACAGAGCCGCCCCCTAACGCAAAAAAGTTAAATATGGGATCTGAGATGTGGGAGTGGGTGGTGGGAGTGGGAGAAATTGTGAAGATGGATGAGAAGGGCAGGATAATCATACCTGCCAGCATCAGGAGGGCCATAGGCAAGAACACCTTCAGGGTTGAACTCATGGGAAAAGATACCATCCTCATCAAGGCCTTTGAGGGAGGGCGCGAACTGATAGAGAGGGTGAGGGATATCAGGCTCATGGGTGATAAGAAGAGGGCATGCATAGACGCGGCAATGGTCAGGGATCGGTATGGCGGGGTTAAGCATTGAGAATAGTGGACTCGGACGTACTCTCCTATGCCCTTTATGATGAAAGCCCGGCCCATCCCTATGCATGGGAAGTCTTGAAAAGGGCCCTCTCAGGA
>Ga0315298_1008325_pt1 | contig 13268 bp, 11 predicted proteins | sample WHS_1_MG_FD_203077 | JGI IMG/M metagenome (GOLD analysis project Ga0315298, IMG submission 203077) | Extremophilic microbial mat communities from Washburn Hot Springs, YNP, Wyoming, USA - WHS_1_MG | ecosystem: Environmental > Aquatic > Thermal springs > Hot (42-90C) | place: USA: Wyoming...
TGATTTGTTGAAGGAAATAAATCTGAACAGAAACAAATCCTTAGATCCTACTTTTAGGTTTATCACAAATTCAGCAAGTCCAATAAGTATTGCTACCCCTGTTATTGTTTTTTCAGTTGGGCTGATGAAAAAGGACAGCACATTAAAAAATAAAGGAATTTACCTTGGCGAAACGTTCTTGGTAGCAGCTTTTATTTCTACAGCTTTAAAATATTCGGTTAACAGAGACCGACCATTTGTAACGTATCCATTTATTGAAAAAGCCACATCAGGTGGAAGTCCGTCATTTCCGTCAGGACATACATCTACTACCTTTGCAACGGCAACTTCATTAAGCATTGCATTCCCGAAATGGTATGTGATTGCACCTTCCTTTATTTGGGCAGGTGCAGTAGGTTACTCAAGAATGGACTTAGGTGTTCATTATCCAAGTGATGTTTTCGCAGGTGCACTTATAGGAAGCGGTTCAGCCTTTCTCTCTTATGAATTAAATAAATGGATTAACAAAAAGTGTAAGCAGCATCGCAATGAAAAATCAAAGTAATATTTTCCAAATCTTCAAAAAGCCAATTCTATTTGTTGGCATATTGCTTTTAGTGGCAGGGATATTTTCCTACACTCAAATGCAAACCAATCTTTTCCCCGAAGTATTATTTCCAAGAATTACATTGATAGCCGATGCAGGTCAACAACCCATAGACCGTATGATGATAACGGTAACAAAACCGTTAGAGAGTGCGGTTAAAAAAGTAAAAGGCGTTAAAGTAGTAAAAAGCAGCACCAGTAGAGGCAGTTGCGTGATTGATATTTTCTTTGATTGGGGAACCGATGTTTACAATGCTAAAACACAAGTTGAAAGTCGTATCAATGAAATAAAAAACTTTTTGCCACAAGGTGTAAGTATTGCAGCTGAAGCAATGAACCAATCTACATTTCCAGTTTATGGCTTCACTTTAGAAAGCAAGAAACACAGTTTGGTGGCACTGCGTGATAAAGCCAACCTTATTGCCCGACCAATGTTTTCGCAGGTGAATGGAATTTCAAATGTGGTAGTTCGAGGAGGCAAGAATAAAGAATATGTCATTGTTCCCGATGCAATTAAAATGGCTACATTAGGTATTACGCCAAACACAATCATTACGGTTTTTAATAACAATAATTTTGTTTTATCAAACGGTGTGATAGAAGATTATAACCGTTTATATCTATCACTTACCGACACCCGTTTAATGGATATTGATGAATTAAAAAACGTCATCATCAAAAACGATGGAACACGATTAATCAAACTAAAGGACATTGCCAAAGTTGAACTGAAAGAACAAGTTGATTTTGTTGTAGTGAATGCCAACGGACACGATGCAGTATTGATTGACCTTGTAAAACAACCTGGTATCAACCTAATTGACTTTGCCAAAGAATGTGAGAACAAAGCCGCTGAAATTCAAAAGCAGTTGCCCGAAGGAATGGTATTAAAACCATACTATAATCAAGCGGCATTTGTAGGTGAAAGCATTGACAGCGTAATAAAAACAATTTATGAAGGTTTGTTTTTGGCAATTATCGTAGTGATTATTTTCCTTCGTTCGTGGCGGGCAAGTTTGGTGGTAATGCTTACTATTCCTGTAACACTTGGTTTCACAATTTTGGTTTTATACTTAGTTGGAATTAGCATTAACATTATGTCATTGGGTGCAATCGCAGCATCTATTGGATTGATTATAGATGATGCCATTGTTATTATCGAACAGATTTACAGAAAGCACGAAGACAACGCCAACATTGACCGTTTCACAGCTGTGAAAGAAGCTATTCACGAATTGTTCCCTGCAATGATTGGCTCTTCTTTAGCTACAATCGTCATTCACTTTCCATTTGGAATGATGAGTGGATTGGCGGGAAGTTTCTTTAAAGAACTTTCAGATACCATGCAGTTAACCATGGTAACATCCTTTTTAGTTACTTGGTTATTGCTTCCTGTGTTTCACATCATTATTGGTTATAAGCAACCTAAAAAATCACATCACACAACAGCGGATGAAAGGATTCACAAATTAAGATGGCTCACTTGGTTTTTTAATAAACCTGTATTTGCAGTTAGTTTAATTGCCGTTTTTGTGTTTTCTGCTTGGTTGAGTTTTAGAAAATTGAAAACAGGTTTTTTACCCGATTTAGATGAGGGAACAATCGTTTTGGATTATTATATGCCACCAGGAACTTCTATCAGCGAAACAGACCGAGTATTGAATCAAATAGAAAAAATAATTGCATCCCACCCCGATGTAGAAACATACAGCCGAAGAACTGGGATACGAATGGCTTTTAGCACTGTTCCACCCAACTTTGGAGATTATTCCATTCAGTTAAAACATTCACGCACGAAAAAAACAGTTGATGTAATTGATGATTTGCGTAAAGAAATTAGTGCTTCACAACCTGTTTTACATATTGGATTCGGACAACGAATAGCAGATTTATTAGGCGATTTAATGAGCACACCGCAACCTATTGAGGTTAAATTTTTCGGTGATGATTATACACAACTTCAAGACATATCAAAAGAAGCAGAAAAAATTATGGGAAGCATTCAAGGCGTTGCAGATATTGACAACGGCTTACGTGTTGCTGGTCCTTCCTTAGTTTTCACTCCTAATCAGGAATTATTAAATCAATACAAAATTTCGTTGCTTGATTTTCAAACACAATTATCAGCATACACTGGTGGAATTACCTTAGGCATCAATGCTAATCAGCCCATTCCATCTCCAGCACAAGCGGCTATGACCTCTGGGATTCAAGTGGGGCAAATTCAGGAAGGCGAACAAATGCGAAGAATTGTAATGCGGTTTGCTGATATGAACACCAATGATTTAGAACACATCAAAAGACAATTGATTTTTTTACCTGACGGCACAACCCGACCGCTTACATTTTTTTGTGATGTGAAAGTTGTGCAAGGCGAAACTGAACAACGCAGAGAAAATCTAAAATCTTGTGTGGTGCTTACAGCTCGATTAGATAACAGAGATTTAGGAAGTGCCATTGATGAAATTAAGCAACAACTCGACTCGAAATTAGCATTACCCAAAGGGTATTCTATTTCTTATGGCGGTGCTTATTCCGAGCAGCAACAGTCCTTTCAAGAATTGATGATGATTTTACTAATGGCATCACTTTTAGTATTTGGAGTGTTTATGTTTCTATTCAAAGAATGGTTGCTATCGTTATTATTACTTTTCATTTCAGTAATGGGAATTTGCGGAAGTATTATTTTCCTTTACTTGTTTAATATTCCTTTGAATGTGAGCAGCTACACAGGCATCATTATGATTGTTGGCATACTCGCTGAAAACGCCATTTTTACTGTTGCGCAATTCAGGCAAAATATAAAAGCAAGTAATAGCCTTGACCAATCACTTAACTATGCCATTGCATTGCGGATACGACCAATACTGATGACTGCTATCGGAGCAATTTTAGCATTAATGCCATTGGCTCTTGGTATTGGTTTGGGTGCTCAAATGCAACAACCTTTGGCGGTAGCAGTTATTGGTGGTTTTGTAGTAGGATTACCAATGTTGCTTATGGTATTTCCGAGTTTGATGCGATTACTTTATAGAAAGAATTTGAACAACTAACAAATGTTTTGACTATGGAAAAATGGATTTTATACGCGATTATTTCAATGCTTTTTGCAGGACTGACTTCTGTAATTGCAAAATTCGGAATGAAAGATTTAAGCAGCGACACGGCATTAGCAGTTCGCACAGCAGTAGTGTTTTCAATTGTAATTGCCAATGCATTTTTATTCCGAAACGCTTTGTAGAACTGCAACAAACTTCCTCAAAAAATTTAATGTTCCTTGCCATTTCAGGAATAACCACTTCATTGTCTTGGATATTTTATTACCGTGCAATGAAAGAAGGTCAAGTATCTTATGTTGCATCTATTGACAAAGCGAGCATTGTTGTAACACTCTTGCTTTCCTTCATCATTTTAAAAGAACCAATCACAGGAAAACTTTTAGCAGGAGCAGCCTTTATTTTTACAGGAAGGATAATCTTAATCTGGAAGTAAGCTATCTCACAGGTGTAAGCACATTTGCAATTCGCACAAGCCAACGCAAAGACCAAAAATTGCAAAAGAGCTTCCACCTTTCCAGCCCAATGAAAAATTATTTTTTTTTAAATTTCTTTCCCTTCTAAAATTTTTAAAACCGCCACCCACAGCCGACACAAGCAGACCCATTTACAACTCGACAACAACAGCGAAAGCCACGACAGACAAGGACTTTCATCACTCGACAGACAGAACGCCAGCTGGTAACAGCGGTTTGGCAAAAGTGGCGGTTCAGTGCTTCGTATGACAGTTTTTCGTAAATTTAAAGTGTGTGCTTCGTATGAAGTTTAGTGGTAAAAACGCCACCTTCGCCAAGCCGCAAAACGTTATAAGCCATTTTAAAACAGAGCCATGCCGGTAGTTAAGATTGATTTAAAAGAAGGAAAATCGAAAGATTTCAAACGAATTTTTATGGATTCTGTTCATGAATATATGATTGAAACATTGATGATTCCAAGCGATGATAAAAATATAAGATTGTTGGATTATGATTCAGATTGTTTTGAGTCAAAACCACCATATGAGTATTTTATTGAGATTATTATATTTGCAGATCGGACAAAAGATACGAAAAGCAAATTGTTTAAATCAATTGTTGATAGATTAAATGATAAACTTGGGATTATACCGCATTCTGTATTCATCGTGATTAATGAACAGCCAACTGATAATTGGGGAATTCGTGGAGGAATTTCTGCCTCACATGTACAATTTGATTTCAAAATAAACATTTAAACTTAATGGATATGTTAAAAATTAGGATTTTAATATTGATTTGCGCATTAGGATTTTTCCTATCCTGCAAGAAAAGTAATGATTCAAACAATTTAAAAAGTGACGCTGTTTTGACCTGGACTGGTGATTATGCTGTTGATGGCTGTGGCTTCTTCATTACCATTAATGAGCATAAATATAAACCTGAAAACGAGTCTATAATTGATAGCAATTTTAAATCAGGCAGTAGCAACGTGATTGTTGAATATCAATTATCAAACCGTAAGATTGAAACTGCATGTGGCGATTTGCCTACATCAACAATGATAGATGGTATAAAGATAATTTCGATAAAGAAAAAATAAAAAACGGCTTACAACACGCGGTATAAAAAATTGCCGTTTCAGTTGGTTATTCGAGGGTTGTAGCCCGCTTCAACTTTTGTGTAACTGGATAGGAAATCGCCCGCAAACGGCAACTAACCATACCGCAAACCGTTATAGGGCATTTTATCAAAAAACAAATAACAAACATATACTCAGATGGCATATTTAGTATTGGCATACCCAGAGCTTAGACACGAAGATTTTGAACTAATCCAAGATTATCGTAAGAATAATGACGAGTTATATTTCAAAATAGTTAATCCTCACTTTACCATTGTCTTCCCTGTATTTGATGTTTCACAAGACGAATTCATAAATGAAATAAAGCAAAATTCAAAAGATATTAACAAGTTTGACTTTACCATTCGTTGTGCAACTATCAATAAAGACGCATTCAATGATTATTTCCATGCATTTTTGGTTCCTGATGAAGGATATAGTAAGTTTGTAAAACTGCATGATGTTTTGTATAGCGATAAATTGAAAGGCAATTTACGGCTTGACCTCGATTTTGTTCCGCATATTGGAATCGGTAACTCTAAGAATAAATTTTCTTGTAAAGAAATGGTTGACGAATGGAACAGAAAAGAGTTCTCTATTTCAGGTAAAATAAAATACTTAACAATAGTAAACTATGAAAATGATACCGTAACTAAACTACACGAAATCGAGCTTCGATGAATAGCAAAACGCACTATAACACGGGTTTTGCGTCAGGCGGGGTGACGTGTCCCGCACTTGCGGGATTCAGTGCTGGTTGATCCCGAAATATTTCGGGATGCTCCGAAACCCGCCCGAACGCCAAGCCCGAAAACGTTAGACGAAAGTAGTGAGCAATAAAAAGGAGAAATTATGAAAAATGAATCAAAAGTAAGTGAAGCATTTATGAGCTTTGCAAAGAACGCACCTGAACATCAAAAAATCTGGATGGAAACAGTACAAAGATTAAACAATGTAAGCAAGCTGGATAATAAAACAGATGAACTTGCTTATATTGCTGTTCTGGCGGCTTTACGTTTAGAAAGTGGCATACCTTTTCATGTAAAACACGCTAAAATGTTTGGGGCTTCACGTGATGAAATTATCAGTGCAGTTTTAGTTGGTTTACCTGCTGCCGGAAATGTTGTGATTCAATCAATTCCAATCGCAGTATAAGCGTATGATGAAAACGATTGAAAATCTCTTAAAGAATTCTGGACTACCAGGACCAAGAGGAAATTTAGAACTTATGCATTCATTTTCAGAAAAAGCTACAGAAAGTGAAGTAAATGAATGCTTTTCCTTTTATAGAGATGATTTGCATAATTCACCAGAAGAATTTGTTGTGATGTGTGGAATAGTAGGTTATTGTATTCTAAACAAGGATAATATCCCAAAGACACTAACGACAATCAGACAATATGCATCTCATAGTAGCTGGAGAATTAGAGAATCTGTTGCTATAGGTATCCAAGAAATTGCAGAAAACAATCTGAATGAAATAATTGACAATCTTAAGAAATGGATGGCGGTAATGAGTTGGAAAAACGTGCTATTGTTGCAGCTTTATGTGAACCGAAACTTCTAAAAGAAAAAACAATTATTGTTGAACTATTAGAATTACTCAATATAATTACAATGGGTTTTGATAAGATCGATGGGAAACTTTCTGAAAATCAAAATTCTTTACGAAAAACACTTGGATATGGATGGAGCGTGGCGATTGTGTCTCTTCCGAACGAAGGCAAACTAGCATTTGAGAAAATTGCAGGATGCAACAATAAACATATTAAATGGATTGTGAAGGAAAATTTAAGAAAGAAAAGATTAACTGTAATGGATAAAAAGTGGGTGGAGAAAATGCTCGCCACCTTTGTCTAACACGCGTTAGCGGTAATGATTGTTAAAATGAAGTACTCCCCTTCTTTCCGACCACGAGGTCAATAAATTAAATTATTTAAGCTGCACATGGTAAATAAAACTCTTTTGGTTTTCTTCGACCTATTCCCTGATGACTTCTTGGTTTAGCCCCAAAAAAAGTCAGACAAAAGTGTAGTTAAAAAATTATACTTTTATGTACATAAAAAAATAAACATTTACCAAAGAAGAAAAGTTTCGGATAATAGGGGGTTAAGAAGGTAAAGCCCCTATCCATCATTTTATTGAATCCTATTCACAAAAAAAGGCTTTAATCGTAAATTCATTTTATGGACTTACGGAAAAAGTATATTTTTGTGACATGAGTAAATAGCTCTTTGGGAAGATGAAGTCAGTAAACTTTCACTGCAGAAAACATTAAACCGATGATAATAGGCGTATTAAAAGAACAGGAGAGCGAGAACCGGGTAGCTTTGTTGCCCGAACACGTGATGCAGCTTAAAAAATGGGGTGTAGAGGTATGGGTTGAAGCAGGATCGGGCAAGTCGGCATTTGCCGATGATGCACAATACCTTGCAGCCGGGGCAGAGATATCCAATGCGCCCTCTATACTCGCCAAGGCCAATGTATTGCTGAGCGTAGCAGTACCCAGACAAGAGGTACTACAGGGGATTTCGGGAGCACAATATTTATTGGGGACTTTTAATCCTGTATTCAACCATCCTGCTATAGAAGCCATGCAACGAAGCGGGGCTACCGTATTCAGTCTCGATTTTGTACCCCGTACCACTCGAGCGCAGGCCATGGACGTCCTTTCGTCGATGGCGACTATAGCTGGCTACAAAGCTGTGCTGGAAGCGGCTTCACGACTGCCACGTTTCTTTCCCATGTTTATGTCGGCAGCAGGAACCATAAAGCCGGCCAAAGTGCTCATTCTGGGCGCCGGAGTGGCAGGCTTGCAGGCAATTGCTATTGCCCGCAAGCTGGGCGCAGTAGTCGAAGTGTTTGACGTCCGTTCGGCCGTAAAGGAAGAGGTAAAAAGTCTGGGAGGTAAATTTATTGAAGTGGAAGGCGCCCGTGAAGATGCAACGGCTGGTGGATATGCGGTAGAACAGACGGAGGAATTCATCCGCAAACAACGCCAGCTGATCCACGACCACGCCTCAAATGCCGACGTAGTCATCTGTACTGCACAGGTGTTTGGCAAAAAAGCACCTCTATTGCTCACCAAGGCTACTGTCGAAGCCATGCGCCCCGGTTCGATTGTTATTGACCTGGCTGCTTCGACCGGTGGAAACTGCGAACTTACGCAAAACAATCAAACTATCTGGCACGGCCAGGTACTCATTATCGGCAAATCAAACTATCCCTCTGAAATGCCTTTCGATGCCAGCAAAATGTATGGAAATAACCTGCTTAATTTCCTTAAACTCATCATCACTAAAGACGGCCAACTTCAGGTTCCCTTTGAGGACGATATTATCCAGTCGACCTGCATCGTAAAACAAGGCCAAATCGTAAACGAACGTTATCTGCAACTGATAAAGTAAATACTATGGAAAATATGCTGCAATTTATTCTCGACAACAAGGATATGATCATCATCGTAATCCTTTCTATATTTCTGGGGATGGAGGTTATTTCGCATGTTCCCGCTGTGTTGCATACTCCGCTGATGTCGGGGGCCAATGCTATACATGGCGTTGTAATTATTGGCGCCATCATAGTTATGGGACATGCCACAGGTACTACTGCAAAAATTATAGGTTTTCTGGCCGTAGTACTGGGCACACTCAATGTGGTGGGAGGTTTTGTAGTTACCGATCGCATGCTCGAAATGTTCAAAAAGAAGAAAAAGAAAGATTAACAGGGTCAACGTTGTTAAAGCGTAAAATATGATGAACGAATTAGCCATACTCGAGATAAGCTATATCATAGCTTCAGTTTTATATGTTATTGGATTAAAAATGCTCAGTCACCCCGAAACAGCCCGTAGGGGAAATATTATTGCTGCCACCGGTATGGGGTTAGCGATACTGTCCACTATATTGTTTCATCGGAAGGATGGTGAACCCATAGGTAATGTTGGTCTGATACTTCTGGCTATTGTATTGGGCACAGCTATTGGCTGGATAGTTGCCCGACGGGTAAAAATGACTGCCATGCCCCAGTTGGTTTCGCTTTTCAACGGGATGGGCGGAGCGTGTGCTGCCCTGATTGCGCTGCTCGAGTTTCCTCATCTCTCGCCCAACGGCGAACCCATTAACCTGTTATCGGGAGGGGTATTCAACATACTGGCCGGTATGGTCATTGGCAGCGTATCGTTTGCTGGGAGTATGATAGCCTTTGGTAAACTCGACGGGCGTATTGGCGACATCCGTGCACGGATACTGAGCTATGCCAATATGTTTTTTCTCGTGGTAATTCTGGGATTTATCGCCTTTATCATGGCGCAGGGCGAAAAAGCTCCTGCCGAAGTGATGCCATTAGTATTGGCCCTTTTTATCTCGGCACTGGTATACGGCGTCTTGTTTGTTATGCCCATTGGCGGAGCCGATATGCCGGTTGTCATCTCACTGCTCAACTCATTTACAGGGGTAGCTGCAGCCACTGGAGGTTTTCTGTATAACAACCAAGCCATGCTAACCGGTGGTATTCTGGTGGGATCGGCCGGTACCATCCTTACCATCCTGATGTGCAAAGCCATGAACCGATCGCTGCTCAACGTTATCATTGGTGCATTTGGTGGAAGTAAAGGACAAGCCATGGAGGTCAAAGGGACTTTCAAGGAAATTACGCTTAGCGATGCCAGCGTATTGCTCAGCTATTCGCAAAAGGTGGTAATTGTCCCAGGATATGGATTGGCTGTTGCCCAAGCCCAACATCTTTGCCATGAGCTCGAAAAACTACTCGAAGAAAAAGGGGTAGAGGTAGTATATGCCATCCACCCCGTAGCAGGACGTATGCCTGGCCATATGAATGTATTGCTGGCCGAGGCTGACGTTTCGTACGATAAACTTATCGAAATGGACGACATCAACCCAGTGATGGCCAACGTCGATGTTTGCGTAATTATCGGAGCCAACGACGTTGTAAACCCCGCCGCCATCGAAGACCCTGCAAGCCCAATCTATGGAATGCCTATCATCAAAGCCCACGAAGCCAAGAATATCATTGTCATGAAACGAGGTATGGGAAAAGGCTATGCAGCCATCGAAAACAATCTGTTCTACAACGATAAAACCCGCATGCTCTTTGGCGATGCAAAAGACTCGCTGCAAAAACTTATTGCGGAAATTAAAAATCTGTAACGATATTTTCATACTAATCTCCTGTAAAATAACCTCAGGAGTCATTAACATAGTAACTAAGGAAGTTCGCAGAGAAGTGTGTAAGTCACAGATCATCACAAGTGCTTCTCTGTGAATTTCTTTGGCCCAAGGACTTTGCTGAGCAAAGATGCAAGTTACAGTATTGAATTTTTTATTTTAGGAAAAAATAATAGCTGTCTGTTAAGATTTTTGCAGTGATAGGGCTTTTGATTTTTCAGCCGTCCATCAAACCGTAAAATTTTCCATTCTAAATATTTTCAAAAGGGCAAAAAAAAGTCTAATTTTATTTCGCCAAAAATTAAGCATCATTATTAATATAAAATCGGTTGCGAAATGGGAGAACTAAACAGAAAACGTGGTACCATTGCAATCCTTACGGGAGGAGGTGATGTACCGGGATTAAATCCTGCTATCCGTGCCATTACATTGCGGGCTATTGACGAAGGTTTTCAGGTAATTGGACTACGAAGGGGATGGCTGGGCATAATGGAACTTATACGTGACAAAAATGCTGACAACAGCAACAATTATGTTGTACTGACCGAAGAGATTGTAAATAAGGCCGGCAGGACAGGCGGATCTTTTCTTCATACCTCGCGTACACGTCCCAGTCATGTACCCAAGGATATGGTACCTGTGCATCTTCAGAGCAAGTACACCAAAGAGGTAAACGATCTGACTCCCGAAGTACTCAAAAATCTCGATTATCTGGGAATTGATTATCTCATCCCCATCGGCGGTGATGAAACACTCAGCTATGCTGTACGAATGTATCAGGAAGGGGTAAAGGTGATAGCCATTCCCAAAACCATGGACAACGATGTGGCGGGGACCGACTATTGCATTGGTTTCAGTACCTGTATTACCCGTACCATCAACATGGTAAATACCCTGCGTACCACTGCCGGGTCGCACGAAAGAATTCTGGTGGTTGAAGTATTTGGCCGATATGCCGGTTTCACAGCCATGCTACCCACACTGGCCGGGGTTGCTTCCCGTTGCCTGATACCCGAGGTCAAGTTTGATATTGAAAAAGTAACCGAGATTATCGTGCATGACAGAAATAAAAACCCGAGCAAATATGCAGTACTGATTGTTTCGGAAGGGGCATCCATGATAGGGGGACCCGAAATTGCGTTACCCTCGAAGGAAAACGAAACCCATGTGTACGAACGTACCGGCAGCATTGGCGATATTGTTTCGCGTAAAATACGCGATCTTTCGGGCAAATACAATAACGGCAAAACCATCAATGTCATTGAACAAAGCCTGGGCTATCTGGTCCGCGGTGGTGACCCCGATGCTATCGATTCTATTGTACCCATAGCATTCGGGAATTTAGCACTGGATCTGATACTGAAAGGTATTCACGGACGAATGGTAGCCCTGAGAAATGGCGTATACGATAATGTACCGTTGGATGTAGTGACTAGCCAAAGAAAAACGGTCGACGTCAAACGTTATTACAATACCGAACGTTATCGGCCTCATTATAAGAGCTTTGAATTTCAGCCCCTCTTCTTCCTGACAGGAAGTCTGAGCTGAACCTGCGAACTTCCACAGAGTAACCCTAATTTTTCAGAACAAACAGTTACTCTGTGGATTTTTTATTGTTATCCTTTAAACTTCTAGCTTTAACAGCCTTACCTTTCAGGATACACTTCCCTACTGCGGGGTTACAGGCACCCTGCTGCAATCGGCAATAGTGGTCGAGGTAATATGGACATTCAAAACTCATTGCCTCAGACTATTCGACATAAAGCACCAAGCCTTTCAGATATTCACCTTCGGGATGATAAATGTTGACCGGATGGTCGGGAGCCTGCGTAAGCTGATACAGGATGCTCACTTTACGTTTGGCATTGGCCGCAGCAGCAAAGACGGTTTTACGGAAGTTTTCCCGAGTCATTACCTGCGAGCAGGAGAAGGTAAATACCAATCCACCCGGATTGACCTTTTCGATAGCCCGTTGGTTGATGCGCTTATAGGCCTGAATAGCATTATTGAGCACCTGACCATGTTTGGCATAGGCTGGTGGATCAAGAACAATGATATCGTATGACTCATCGGCATTCTGTAAGAATTGCAAAGCATCGCTCAAGTATGCTGCATGATTGACCGAAGAACCAAAATTCAGGTCAACATTTTTCTCAGTCATCTCAATGGCAAATTTGGAGCTATCGACCGAATGTACCAGATCAGCGCCAGCTTTAAGGGCATAAACCGAAAAACCTCCCGTATAACAAAACAGGTTGAGCACTTTTTTGCCACGAGCAAATCGGGCTAAAAGCTGCCGGTTTTCGCGCTGGTCGAGAAATAGTCCGGTTTTCTGTCCCTTTTCCCAGTCGACCAGAAACTGATGACCGTTTTCCTTGACCTGATTATCGACCATCATGCCATACAGGTACTCGTTTTGTGGATTAATACTACCCTTAAAGGGGAGTGTAGCCTCGCTCTTGTCGTAGATTGCATCGAGCTGGTGCTGATAGATTTCCTGGAGCAATTCGACAATGATCGACCGGTTTTGGTAGACACCCACTGAATGGCATTGAATTACAGCCGTACGGTCATACACGTCGATGATAAGACCCGGGATTTCGTCGCCTTCGCCATGTACCAAACGGTAGGTATTGGTTTGACCATTTTCGATAAACCCTAATTTTTGACGAAGACGATAGGCCGCCAACAGTTTGGCGTACCAGAAGTCCCGGTCAATTTCGATATCTTCGAAAGAAAGAACACGTACGGCGATAGTGCCTCTCTGAAAATGACCCACTGCAAGGAAATTGTGATCTTTATCGTAAAGTTTGACCAACTGTCCTTCTTCCAGATTTTCGGGAATTTGTTCAATAGCTCCCGA
>Ga0315298_1008328_pt1 | contig 13265 bp, 18 predicted proteins | sample WHS_1_MG_FD_203077 | JGI IMG/M metagenome (GOLD analysis project Ga0315298, IMG submission 203077) | Extremophilic microbial mat communities from Washburn Hot Springs, YNP, Wyoming, USA - WHS_1_MG | ecosystem: Environmental > Aquatic > Thermal springs > Hot (42-90C) | place: USA: Wyoming...
CGCCTGTTTGGAGTAGATTCGCAACAGTAGAATCAAAATATCGGTTAGGATTTTCTGCCACGCCTTACAGAGAAGACGGTCGCGAAGATCTGATAATTGCATTGACGGGCTATCCTGTAGGCTTGAGTTGGGAACATTTCCTACAGGCAAAAGCCATAAGAAAACCTCGCATCATCTGCAAAGTTGTTGCCACGGATAGGGAAAAGCTAAGCGTTCTTGAGGACTTGTTAAAAATTCCGATGAAGACGTTGATTTTCGTTGAGTTGATAGCGTCGGGAGAGAAAATAGCCAAACACTTCAACTTACCCTTCGTTTATGGTAACACTAAGGATAGGCTTGATGTAATCAGCAAAAATCTTGTAACGGTTGTTTCAAGAGTGGGAGATGAAGGCATAAGCATCAAAGACTTGGAACGAACGATAGAAGTTGAGTTCCTTGGAGGCAGCCGTCGACAAGAAGCCCAAAGAGCCTACCGCCTACTTCACAGCGTCAAACCAGAAATCAGCCACACGGTGATTATGACAGTTAATGAATTGGACCAGTTTGGGCGCAGATTCCTTGCCTTAGAAGAGAAAGGGTTCAAGATTGAATATGTAAGCTAAAAGTGGTAGGGTTTTCTGTTGGCTGGGTCTTCTAGGCGTGCGGATTGTCACTGTGACAATAGTGGCGGTGAAAGCATTAGACAGCAAGTTTTCAGCCTTCTCGACAAGAATCCATTGTTGACGCCTAAGCCCCTATGTAAACTTCTCAGTTTGCCATATGAAAAGTATGAACATTATCTCCGAAATCTACGTACAGAGTGGAAGTGTCACTATAGAAATGAGCGGGGTTCAAAGTGTTCAAGTCATGGTTGGCGTGGATTGTGTTATCTGCCTAGTGATTTGAATTGTCAGATTCGGTCTGGCGCTGTTGAGGTTGGCTGGGTGCAGAGTAAGGCTCGTAACAGGTGGTTGTTGTGGAGGGATAAGTTAGGCAGATTGCAGTGGTTTGAGACTGGCAGGGTAAATTTGTATGTGCGTAAGCCGGCTAATTTGGGTAAGGCGTATCAGCTTGTTTGTAATGGGTTTAGTTTTACTGGGCTTATTACGGATGTAAAGGTTTTGGAGAGGGTTTTAGCTAGTGTGCGTTTTAAGGGTGCGCATTATGTTTTTCCGACTGAGGAGCGTTTGCCAAGGCTTACAATAAACTTGTTTGCGAAGAGCAACGGCGTAATCATTAAGGTGGGCGATACTTCACATCCCAACAGTGTTGAGGTTGTTGCTTTTTATCCGGATTGGGCTGAGCGGAATGAGCGGCTTTTTGAACAGTTGAATAATACTTTGAAGCGGTTGCTTGAGCCAGCTAAGCCGAAAAAAGTTGAGAAGCCGGATTACGTGAGGTAAGCGACTATGGCTTTTCTTAACAATTCAAGTAGATTGTTTGTGTTTAAGTTTTGCAGTGATGTTCGGTTTCTTGTTTGTTTGTATTTTGGGGTTTTTGCATGAGTCTTCGGGTTTTGACTCGTAGGGCGAAAATGGAGCTTATATCGGCTGAAGGTGACATCTGCAGCTTGTTATTTCCGCAGGAAAGGGCTCAGCATGCATGTAGGCTTTTTCTGGAACATTTGAAGAGGCATGGCGGTTTTACTCGCAGCGAGTTAAGCATGTTTGCGTGGGATTTGCAGGCTGGAAAAATCGAGAGGGGCTTCCGTTACAGTCGCACGCGGTTCTACACTAACATCCGAAAGGCGTTGTTAACGTTGGGCCTCATCGCCATCGAGCAGCGGCTTGTTGACACATCAGAACAGGATTTGGTCCCTGAACGAGGCAGACACAGAGACATCGTCGAAAAGTATGTTTCAGTAAGGCAGCCAATTCCCAAACGACCGCCAGACGGCTTAAACCTGCCGAGGCTCATGTGGACAATATGTAAGCGTTGGAACGACGAATTCTTAGGAGGTCGATAGGAATATAATCGAGTAACCGTTTCAAAGTGCGGATGTTAGGTTTACATATACGTTTATAATCCACGTTTTTGACATTTGAATAGATTCAAACATTGATGCGCGCCAAGTCATCCCTTAAAGCAGCTAGAGCATTAGTGTAGTCAATTTTAGTTGTTTTACTCCTCTTTCTCGCATCAGTTTTTTGGCTAAGCTCTGTGTCGTTTTTACATCCCCCTTGACAGCGAGGATTTCGAGGCAATTTTGGTCATCTAAGTGAATGTGTGTGGTTGAACTGATCACCGTCCTGTATTGATGTTGGATCTCTGTTAAGGTCTCTTCTAAGCCTCTGGTCTCATGGTCATAAATCATGATAAGCGCGCCTACTCCTACTCTCTCCTCTTCGCTTGTCCACCTATACTCTGTTAAGAAGTTTTGCATGGCAAGTCGGATAGCCTTTGACCGTTCATAACCCATTTCTCTGATTACTTTATCGAAATCTTCAAGCAGTTTGGGTGGAACTGAAACGGAGAACCTCCTCACGCCCTTCCCGCTCACAGCTGGTCTCTCCAGGTATTACCAATAGAACAAAATTTATTAATAGCTTTTGGTATTACGAAATATCCAAAGAGTAATATTAAGATTGGGTTAAAACGGATAACTTGGTTGCAGGCATAGGGCGATGGTGCTGATGGATTCAATCATAAAGCTCGCGGATGTTTCTACGGTCTACGAAGGCGAGAGGAGGCCTGCGATCAGGGATGTGAACCTGACTCTGGAGAGAAACGAGCTTGTCTATGTGGTAGGCCCAAACGCCGCCGGAAAAACGACGCTCCTCGAAACCATCAACGGCCTACTCCCTGTTTTCAGAGGAAAAATCTCCGTTCTTGGCATGAATGTGCAAACTCAAGGAAGGATGGTAAGGTGTGAGATAGGTTATGTTCCCCAAGATTTTATGGTGGAGCCTGGGGAACCCTACACGGCTCTTGACGTTGTGCTAATGGGGCGCTACGGCAGGATAGGGGCTCTCCATCGACCTGAAGAGAAAGATCGCGAGAAAGCTGTAGAGGCTATGAGGCTGCTTGGCGTTGAAGAGTTAGCGGATAAACCTATGGGTAAGCTTTCTGGCGGACAACAACAGAAGGTAATGCTCGCCAGGGCCATAGCCAAGGAACCAAAAATCCTTCTCCTAGACGAACCCTTCAGCAATCTGGACCCTGAATCAAAGGAAAAAATTCCCTCTCTGATAAGGCGACTTCATGAAGAGAACGAACTGACCACCATAATTGTGACTCACGACATCCATAATATGCTGAAACAATGCCGTAGAGCCATAGTCATGATAAACGGAAGGATCTTGGTAGATGAAAGCCCTGAGAAAGCCCTTGCCACCATAAATAAATCAACCGCTTTTTCGCTGGAGGCGATCCAGTGATCTGGCTTGAATTCACAATCATGGGGAGGGCTCTACTGGCCTGTGTGCTAGCTGGGTTCCTTACAGGCTTGATGGGAGTTTTCGTGGTTAGAATGAGGCTTTCAGCTATAGGCTACTCTATGTCCCACGGCGCCTTTGCTGGAGCAGCTTTAGGCGTAGCCACCTCAATGAATCCGCTTGTGACTGGGATGCTCTTCGCGTCAGGTACCGCTTTTCTCATAGGTCCTATCGCAGACAAGGCCCGTTTACATGCAGACACTATAACGAGCATAGTTTTTCCCCTCAACATGGCCTTGGCGTTCGTGTTTCTGACTTTGACCCCTGAGATAGGCCTCACCAGTCAAGTAGCCAGTGTCCTCTGGGGCAGCATCATATCCATGACCAACAGTGACGTTGTATATCTTGTCACGTTATCTGCGGCGACATTAGCCATAATCCACTTCACTTGGAAGGAGCTCTTCGCCATAATGTTTAACAGAAAATTAGCTGAAGCAGATGGAATACCCACTAAACCCTTCATCTACCTCATAATATTCATTTCAGGGATAGTTGTAACGGTTTCCCTTAAACTCGTCGGGGGTTTACTCATCTATGCTCTCCTCTTCAACCCCGCTTCCTCAGCACTCCAGTTTCTTGACGACATGAGGAAAATCATAATTGTTTCACCCTTAATCGGGGTTGCTGCTAATTTGTCTGGCCTTGTGGTCTCCTTGTTTCTTGATCTTCCGGTTGGCTCATGTATAGTATTGGTGTCAACCATTATCTTCGCCGTTGCAGTTCTCCTGTCACCTAAAAGAAGGAGAATGGAGGTGCAATAAAACATGAGGATTAAAAAGACTTTGATTTCTGGTATGGTTTTGATTCTTCCTTTGATGTTTCTATGGATGAGCGTGGTGGAAGTTGAGGGTGCCACTGATAAGCCTATCATCGTATGCACAACAAGCGCAGTGGGCAGCATAGTTCAAGAATTTCTAGGAGATACGGCTGATGTTGTGGTGCTGGTTCAACCGGGCCTCTGTCCTGCTGACTTTGATATGAAACCCAGTGATGTCTATGCGGTGAGTAACGCGAAGATCTTGTTCAAGCAAAACATTCCTGGAGAGTTCTGGCTACAGGGATTGCTCGACGCAGCTGGAAACACGAACTTGACGCAAGTTGCGATTCCTGGCGTATACAACACGCCTGAAGGAGCAAAGAACTACATACGATGGGTTGGAGGGAACCTGACTCAAATTCTGAATGTTGATTTAGATGCAAAGATTTCAGAGATGCTGATGGATGTTGACGATGTGTCCAGCTGGATGGCAAGTCAAGCTCAGGCTTTGCAGGCGTCGACTGTTAAGGTTATCTGCATGAATTGGTTGAAAACGTTCGTGGAATCGGTTGGCTTTACAGTTGTTGCAACATACAATCCGCCAGAGACGTTGTCGGCCGGAGATATAAACAGCCTCATCGCTACGGCGCAGAGTGAGGGAGTAGCCCTAATCGTAGACAACCTTCAAATAGACGTCGATTTTGGCAGAGGGATAGCCTCTCAAGTGGGAGCTGAACATGTGGTCTTAACCAACTTTCCCGGAGCTATTCCAGGAACAGCAAACCTAGCTCAGATGCTCCGACATAACGCAGAGCAACTCTTCAATGGAACGAATACTTGGAGGTCTACGGCAACGCTTAGGGCAGAAAGAGAAGATCTGAAGAACCAAGTAACCACGTTTCAGATAACCACGTCTTTGGCAGCCATAGTTGCTGTTGTGGAGGCGGTGTGGCTTTACATTGGAAGGAAAAGACGGTAAGGGCATGAAGTCTCCTAGAGGGACCTCTTACCATCACCATTTTCATGGTGCTTCACCAATGAGTCGAAAGGCGTATTTTAACGAGGCCGCAGAAACGTGGGATCAGAGGTTCTACACGCCGAAACTTGCATCCTTCCTAGAGAGGTTAGTATCGAGGTTCGGTTTGAAACCTGGATATAACGTTCTGGACGTAGGAACGGGTACAGGAGTATTAATTCCATTCTTGCTTCAGGCCATAGGACCATCCGGCTCAGTTACAGCGATTGATTTTGCAGAACGGATGGTTCAGATATGCAGATCAAAGCACTCACATCTCAAAAACGTCACCGTAAAACTCCACGATGTTGAAGAAGAGGATTTGCCACCAGCGTCTTTTGACGCTGTCACCTGCTTCGGCTTGTTCCCCCATCTCAAGAAAAAGGAGAAAGCCTTGCATAATCTGAATCGAGCTTTGAAACCTAGGGGTACTCTCATCATCGCCCACGCGCTAAGTAGCCAAGAAGTTAAAGCTCATCACAACAAAGCTTCATCATCCGTCGCGAACGACACGCTACCTGAAAATGCTGAGATGAGAAGGCTGTTGAACCGCAATGGGTTCACAGAAATCTATATTGAAGATGAACCTGGATGCTACTTGTGTTTGTCAAGAAAACGATAACGTTTCTAGCTATAACTCGCATAAAAGGATGTCCCAATATTTAACAGTAAGCCTTTTTCGCGGATTCGCCTATTTCTACATTCAAAGTGTGGGGAATAGGTTTAGATATCGGTTTAAATTCTCGGTGAATAATGAACGGGAGAAACGCACGCAGAGGTTTGATGACATCAAGAAGCAATTGGGGTTCGCTTCTTTTCTAATGCTTCTTCGACTTTTTCGATGACGCTGTCTGGAATGTAGTATCCTATGCTAAATGCCACTTCGTACGCTATAGTCTGTTCAACGTGTAAAATGTCAGTTAGTAGCTTTTCTAACAATAGGTGTTTCCTTATTGCAGATAGAGCTATCTTACGTCCTTTCTCCGTCAGCCTGATTCCCCCGTAGGGCTTGTGTGTTATTAAGCCTTCTCTCTTCAACCGCTTCACCGTGTTAGTAACCGTTCCAGGAACTACTTTAAGCAACTTAATGATCTCACTGGTTCTAGCGACCCCATTCTTTTCTTGAAGTTTGTAGATGGACTCAAGGTATTTCTCAATTGCAGCGGTAACTTTCTTGGTCATAAACGCTCACCGACCTGTGCTAAATGGGAACCATGATGCATGCATGCATCTTCAGATGTCAACAATTTTTCTCCTTTGTTTGTAAGTACATACGATTTGGCCACTCCAGCTGTTTTTATTTGACATGTCAACCTAAGCGGGCAAAAAATGCATGAAGCTTCTTCGCCTAAGGGTGTGGCAACTCTCAAATACCCTTTGTCCTTCAATTCTTGGACAACATGCTCCACCAAGCCTTTTGAAACGCTTAGCTCTTCACTGATGTCATCCACTTTTATGTATCCCTTCTTGCAGATGCATTCCAATATTTTCCTAAGAATCAAATTATTCACCCGTTTTTCCAAAAGAGGCGAAAGCTGACAGCTATAACCTTTTTCATGCCACCTTCTCTTTTCTAGTAGTCTTTAATGCGTAGATTCCTAAGGGCAGAGAGGCAAAGAAAAGCCATATTTCAGGTCTGAGGAGGCCTGGTCCAGCGGTGCCTGAAGTCAGCCACTCCCAAGTCCAATCCTCACCGTCCAAGTAGGCTAGGTATGTTCCGAAACCGTCCGCGCCGACAATAAATAGGTATAACGCTCCAAAGGCAACTGAAAGTAGCACACCCACAAAAACGAAGCCTAGTGAGTCATACTTCCCCCTCCATAGGGATATTGCGCCGAAGTAAGCGGCTCCGATCACGAGCGTTGCAAACCCTCCGAACAGGTCTATTGGCATGCCCAGAATGCTTTCGGCGGCTCCTGGTGCGAGTAAGTCCCAGAGCCCCGTGGCGAACTCGATTGAGCCGATTATTATGTAGAGGATTCCCAAGATAACGGCGTAGGCGACCATGGACTTTCTAGCTCCTTCGCTTAGCTTCATAGCATCACCTCACGCATATCCAAGTAAGCCTCCAATTCCAACGATTGCCAAGGATACAATGTAAGCAAGTACTATTTCATACACTACCGTAAAGATCGTCCACTTCCAAGAGTTTGTTTCCCTGTAGATGATGCCGACTGTTGCGACGCACGGTATGTAGATCAGCGTGAACGCCATGAAGGCGAGTCCAGTCACCGGAGTGAAGATCTTTTGCTCACGTAATGTTGTCTGAATCTCCTGTGTCCCAGCTTCTGCTCCGAGGCCAAAGATAACCCCAAAAGATCCCACGACGATCTCCTTAGCTATGAAGCCGAAGAATAGAGCTACTGCACCCATCCAGTTGAAGCCGAGCGGACGGAAAATGGGTTCGAGGGCGTGCCCAAGCATGCCTAGGTATGACCCTTCAATAATGGTTTTCTCTCCAACATGGACGGCTTCCCATGGATAGGCGGAGAGAACCCACACCACTATTATGCCAAGGAAGATGATTGTGCCTGCCTTCTTCAAGAAGACAGAGCCTCTCTCCCACATGTGTGTTAGAGTAGCCCTTAACGTGGGTCTGGAATACATCGGAAGTTCTAGAACGAATGGGGAGGGCTTCCCCTTGAAGTAAGGGATTACTCTTCTGAACAACAGCGCCATGAGCACCGCCAACACTATTCCAAGTATATACATGGAGTACGTTCCAGCAGCGGCGTATGCGCCGAGGACTGCCCCGCCGATCAAAATGTAGACTGGCAGTCTGGCAGAACACGACATCAGTGGATTCACAAGTATCGTTAGTATCCGGTCTTCCTCCTTATCAACAGTCCTCGCCGCCATAACCCCCGGGATGTTGCATCCGAATCCTATCAACATTGGAATGAAGGATTTCCCATGTAGCCCAAGTTTGTACATCACTCTGTCCACCACGAAGGCTGCCCTTGCGAGGTAGCCGCTGTCTTCGAGTAGCGAGAGCCCGATGAATAAGAAGAATATTGGCGGTAGGAAGACGAGTACACTTCCTAATCCGCCTATGACTCCATCCGCTATGAAAGAAGCTAGTTGCTCGTGAGCAATAGCTCCTCTCACTATTTCGCCAAGCCGACTGAAGGACATGCCTATTAAGTCAGAAAGTGGACCTGACACATCGAATGTGAACCTGAAGAGAGCCCACCAGAGCGCTAGGAAAACTGGTATACCCAACGCCCTATTAAGTAGTGCTTTATCCAGTAAATCTGATAGGGTCATTGCTTTCTCGCCCTTCAGAACTTTTGGAAGTATTTTGCTTATGAAGTTGTATCGTCTCTCAGCTAGGACAACTTCTGGTTCTTCTCCCAATATTTCCCTTGCCTTGCTCATCTCAAGGATTTCGTCCCTATGCGAGCTCCCCTCAACCTTCTTGAGAACCTCCTCGTCGTTTTCCAATACTTTGATTGCGAGCCATCTTGAGGGATATTTGCTGGACAGTTTCTCATCCTTGAGTATGGCCTTCTCAACCTTAGAGATTAGATCGTCAAGCTCCCTTCCGTAGCTCATCTTGATCATTTTTCGCTGCCTCTTGGCTGCCTCGATGATTGCATCTTTTAATTCGTCCATCCCTTTTTTTGTTGTTGCAACTGTTGGAACTACTGGAATCGCTAGTAAGGTAGAGAGTTCTTCAAAATCTATTTCGTATCCCACTTCGTCGGCTAAATCGCACTTGTTCAGCGCAATAACGATGTTTGCCTCAAGTTCCATCAGCTGTGTTGTTAGATAGAGGTTTCTCTCAAGGTTTGATGCGTCTACTATATCGACAACCACATCTGGTTTTTCCTCAACTATGAATGTTCTGGCTACGAGCTCATCCACTGAGCGAGCTGTTAGGCTGTAGGTTCCAGGCAGGTCGATTACTTCTATATCCACGCCCTTGTAGGTGCATCCTCCAGTCTTCTTCTCCACGGTCTTTCCTGGCCAGTTTCCAACATGGGCTCTGCCACCTGTCAGGTTATTGAAGATCACAGATTTTCCAACGTTCGGATTCCCGATTACAGCCACCTTTATTGCCATCCTTCCTCCCTCACATAAACTCTCATAGCGGCTCCCCTCCCAAGACCGATCCTAGAATTCTTAACCTCAACAAGAATAGGACCTGAACCACTCGAAACCAACATCCTTACTTTAGCCCCTTCAACAAACCCCAGCTCACATAGCCTTCCAACCAACCCCCTGCCCCCTTCTACCCTAATCACGGTTGCCTCCGTTCCTGGAAGCAGCATGGCTAATGGAACACCATCAAATTCGCTTCTCCCGTATCTTCTACGTTCCTTTCGTCTGAACATAAACATGCTTAGCCTCCTCTGCCCTCAGGCTTAAATTGTATCCCTTAAGCAGGAACTCCACCGGATCTCCAAGCGGTGCTCTTCTTACCACAGTGATTTCCGTCCCACTTACAAGCCCCATGTCTAAAATTCTCCTTCGGAGCGCTCCCGAACCCTCTACCCATATGATGATTCCCCTCTCTCCAGGCTTTAACTCGCTTAACCTCTTTTCCATGCTAAACCCTTCAGTCTGCAGCAGGTTTTTAGGGCTACATAAGCTTACAGTGTCGTTAGGTATGCTTAGAGATTACCCTAAAGAAGTTAGCTTGATTCTGAAATACCGAACAAAATTAGGAACTCGGTCTCTACTCTAATGATTATGCCCTCACGTGCTGCTGGTTCTCTTTTTCGCAGTATTTCTTGAACTGGTCCAGCCATCTTCCCACGAACTTCGGGTGTTCTGGGGCGCTGCTAACGAACTCTACGAATCTTGTGAACTGCAGTACCGTCTTCGGGTGCAGTCGATGCTCCAGCAGGTGGGAGTCTTTCAACGCAATTTCCTTTGGAACCAAGATGATCTCAAGAAGCTTTTTGAATGTTTCATGTCTTTTGGCGACAGCCCTTGCCATTTCTTCCCCTTCAGAAGTAAGGGTGACCGCACCATATTTCTCATATGCAACAAATCCCATCTGACCCAGCTTTTTCATCATCTCAACGACTGAGGGTGGTTGAACACTTAACTCCATTGCAATGTCCCTTATGCGGGCATATCCCTTCCTTTGCACAATCTCAAATATAGCTCTAAGGTAATCTTCAGCTCTGCCTGTGAGGGCTCCTTTCATATATTTCACCTCTAATAAATTTAGGATACTCTAATATAAATTGATATAGAACTCCTGTGAAGCAGATGTTGAAAAATCACGCGGCTGTGGGTGAAATCTGAAACTGTTCTTCCAGAGCCAGAATATGGTGGGGTAGTTGAAGAGCTGAAGGTCATAAGGCTTAATTAACTCTTGAAAAGCGAAGCGGATACTAATTTAGAAAAAGCCTTAATCATGCGCTCCTTTTTAAATTTGATTTTAATTAAAGTTTTGTTTCAGAATTTCTTTTATTTAACTTGTTAGTTTTGCGGTTCAAATTTGTTTTTAAATGTTTTTCGCCTTGCATTTTGATGATGTGACTTGAATAAAAAAGTGCTTAAGCAGCTTGGCGAGTTGCAGTTAGGCGACTTGGTTGAGGTTACGTGGCTTGATGCTTCTCGAGGAAGACTTGAAACCGTTGAAGAACTACGTGAGGCCGGAGCTGCTGGGGCGGAAATAGACTTGCCAGTTACAAGCTATGGAGTTTACATTGGAGCCTTTGGAAAAATCGCTAAACACATCGTTCTTGTTGCAAGCCAGTGGCTCTTCGCACAAGGTTATGGGCAGATTGACTGCACAATAATTCCCGTAGGCACTGTTGAGAACATTAGGGTTTTACTTCCTAAACTAATGAATGCGGAAAACGTGCGTGTTTGCCAGCAAGCCTTCATCCACGGCAGAGCCAGACGCCTAATGCGAAGAATAACAATCTTCGGGAATGAGGAGTGAGCGGTGAAAAACCCAATTAGACAAGCCTTAACAAAAACCATACGAACCACGCATAAGCGCAAGCAGATTGAGGTTAAAGTGCCTCCAAGCCAAAGGTTGCTTTATGCTGTTTACTTCAGCCTCAGCATGGTTGCATGCTTAACAGTGCTGGAAGCAGTTCACATGGTTGTTTTGGGAAAGTGGAATGCTGAAATCTTCAATGCCATTTCATTACTTGTGGGCAATATTACGGGCATTTTTTTGACGCAGAAAACGTAGGGGGGTCTAGATTTTGGGAGGCAAAACCAGTCGCAAAATGATGATTTTTAAGCGTTTGGCTGAGCTTAAAGAAACAATCAGAGTGGACACGCAACGTATTCGCGGTAAAACCCTAAACAGCCTTCAGGAACTTTTCGATTTAGCTGTAGCCCTTGCCAAGGGCAAGGTTAAAACACAAAATGAAGAGGGCGTGGCTGTTAAAGTTACGCTTAAGCAGAGGCAGATGTGGGCTCGGGTTGCGGCTTACATTGCCCAAATCATGAATAGTGTGGCTTCAGGCTTTGACGAACGCCAGATAGATGTGCAGTTGGATGAGTTGGAGCGTTTGGTGAATGAAGCAAAGGCAAAGGGAAAGGCTGGAGAAACTGAAAAGCGAGATGCAAGCGCAACAGGCGGAAATCCCAGCTAGCTTCGTGGAGTTCTGCCAAAAATTTCTAAAGCTAGAACTAACAGAATATCAGCTTGAAGCTGCGAAGCTTTTAGACAAACATAATGATGTGGCTTTACGATGGTGCAGGCAAAGCGGAAAAACCCATCTTATCGCTGCTTGGCTTCTACACTACGCCTTGACGCATCCTGCTTCGCACATTGCCGTTGTGGGTCCAAGCTGGCGTCAAACAATGATTCCCATAACGAAAATCAACTATTTCCTCACCAAAGTTCCAGGAAGGCTTGTCGGTAAACCTCAAAGGACTATTGTCAGGCTTAGAAACGGAAGCATAATCCAAGCCTTTCCAAATGCGCCCCACAACCTGCGCGGTTTTACGCTCCATTGCGTCTACTGCGATGAAATGAACTTCATTCCAAATGATGAAGAGATGTTTGACGCCATAAGCTTCACTTTGGCAACCACGAACGGCAAGTTTATAGCAAGCAGCACGCCGTGGACAACGGACAGCGTTTTCTGGAAGCTTTTCCACGATAAGGCTTTTGAGCATTTTGGAAAAAGCCACGTAACCTACGAGCAGGCTAAAGAACCGAAAGGACCAATCACTGAGGAGTGGCTTAACAAGAAGCGGAAAGAATATGAGGGTGATCCTTGGCGTTGGCGGAGGGAGATGTTAGCGGAGTGGGCTGAAGACGAGAACGTTTGGCTATCACAGGCTTTAATAACAAGCTGCATAGACCACATGCTTGAGTATTGCAATTTTGAGGAAGCAGCAAAAGGCGGGTTTTACGCTGGTCTTGACTTGGGCAAATATCAGGATTACAGCATCTTAACAGTAGTGCAAATAGAAGAATCTTCTATAAAACTAATTCACATGCATCAGTTTCCGCTGCGAACGCCCTACGCAAGCGTGATAGGCTATGTTAAAACTCTATGCGACAGATGGCAAACAATAAACAAAGTGCTCGTGGACATGAGTGGTGTGGGCGACTACATTGTTGAGGACATGGTTAACGCTGGAATAACAGAGGCTGAAGGAGTAAAATTCACGCAGGAGACAAAAGAGAAGATGGCTCAATGGCTGAAGCAGTGCATGGTTCAAAAGAGGCTTAAAATCTCATATGACAGCGACTTGATTGCAGAATTAAACATTGAACGTTTCGAGTTGACAAAAGAAGGAAAAGTTAGATTCTCGCATCCCGAAGGGACGCATGATGACCGCTTCTGGAGCCTAGCCCTAGCAGTGGCTGCAACAAGACAAGAGGCTGAAGGCAAGCCTGACTCATTCATCTTCTTTTAATCTTTTTAGATTGCTATTATGATGGTTTTAGGGTCTTTGTCAGAAGCCATAATTGTGTAGTCGTTTTCATCAAGGTGATAGAAATCATATATTTTCTTGGGAATTACGATGACATGCTTGTTTTGTTCATTAACCACTTTAACCTGTGTTTTTGTGAGGGCTTTCTCCTCCAAATTCTTTAAGGGTTTAGCCGCTATCACGAAGTGTTCAGCATCCATGGCGTAAAGGA
>Ga0315298_1008329_pt1 | contig 13264 bp, 5 predicted proteins | sample WHS_1_MG_FD_203077 | JGI IMG/M metagenome (GOLD analysis project Ga0315298, IMG submission 203077) | Extremophilic microbial mat communities from Washburn Hot Springs, YNP, Wyoming, USA - WHS_1_MG | ecosystem: Environmental > Aquatic > Thermal springs > Hot (42-90C) | place: USA: Wyoming...
GAAGAACAGGCGATTGGGAAAACTGACTTTGATATTTATCCACGCGAGATTGCTGAAAAATTTTATGAAGATGACATGCAGGTAATCAATTACGGCAAGCCCGTGTTGAACAGAGAGGAGATCATAGTTGACCGGCAGGGAAATAAGAAATGGTGGCTTACATCTAAAATCCCGCTTAGGAACGAAAAAGGTGAAATTGTCGGACTTGTCGGAATCGGTCAGGACATAACAGAGCGGAAGATTGCCGAGGAGGAAATCCGTAAGGCAAAAGAGGTAGCAGAAGCAGCAAACCGCGCAAAGAGCGAATTTTTGGCAAATGTAAGCCACGAAATCCGAACCCCTATGAATGGCATAATCGGCATGACGGGACTTTTACTCGAAACAAATCTGACGCCGGAACAACGGGATTATGCAGAGACTATCCGGACATGCAGCGAATCGCTGCTACAAATTCTGAATGATATCCTCGATTTCTCAAAGGTCGAGGCAGGAAAACTCGAACTTGAGGAACTGGATTTTAACATTCATAGCGTAATTGATGACATAGGGGAATTGCTTGCGTTTAAGGCGCACGAAAAAGGTCTGGAATTTATCAGTTTTGTTGACCCTGATGTTCCGGAGTGGTTAAACGGCGACCCTGGCAGATTGCGTCAGGTTATAATAAACCTCGTCAACAACGGGATTAAATTCACACAAAAGGGTGAAGTCTCAATCCGTGTCAGTAAAGCCGGACAGGACAATGGCATAGTTACATTGCGCTTCGAGGTTACCGATACAGGCATCGGAATACCGGAAGACAAAATTGGGTCGTTGTTCAAGCCATTCTCACAGGTTGATTCTTCCACAACACGCCGGTTTGGAGGGACAGGACTCGGACTTTCGATTTCAAAACGGCTTGTTGAGATGATGGGCGGTGAAATAGGGGTAAAAAGTCAGGTGGGCAAAGGTTCTACCTTCTGGTTTACCGCCAGATTCAAAGTTTTAAAGGAAACGCCAGTGACCGGATTGCCGGCAATAGAAATACTCAAGGGACGCAGGGTTCTTGTGGTTGATGATAACCCCACAAACAGACAACTGTTGAGTATATTGCTCGGGAACTGGGGATGTATTCATGAAGAGATATCTTCACCGGTAGCCGCATTAAAAAGGTTAAGAGAAGCCAGCGCCGAAGGTAACTCGTTCGATATAGCCCTTCTTGACATGAATATGCCCGACCTCACCGGCGAAGAACTCGGTAGGATTATAAAATCCGACCCTGCAATTTCCAAAACTCACCTGATACTACTGAGCTCTGTGGGACAACGCGGCGATTTGGAGCGGCTAAGAAAAATTGGTTTTTATGGTTATTTAACCAAGCCAATCCGTCAGGCTAACCTGCTTCAGATGCTTGCCAATATCTTTGCCCCGCAATTGCAGAAAGAACTGGAGGATGCTAAAAAAGCCAGAGACACAGCAGTCCTCACGCGCAGACGCAAATATCGCATTCTTGTGGCTGAAGATAACATTACAAACCAGAAAGTGGCGCTTAAAATGCTTGAGAAGTTAGGATATTCGGCCGATGCAGTGGCAAACGGGCTTGAGGCGATAGATGCATTAAGCAAGATATCATATGACCTTGTTCTCATGGATTGTCAGATGCCGGAAATGGATGGCTATGAGGCAACGCGGAGTATCCGCGACCCACAAAGTCCGGTAAAAAACCATAATGTAATTGTGATTGCCATGACTGCCCACGCGATGGAGGGCGAACGCGAAAAATGTCTGAACTCCGGCATGAACGATTATATTTCGAAACCTGTTACGATAAATGATCTGGAGAAAATGTTGCAACGATGGTTGCCCGAAGGCAACGGTAACGGCGTTAAAAAAGAAGCTTCTGCCCGAACTAGCGAAACCGCTATTTCTAACGAAGACTTTGACCCGGAATTTTTAACAGAAAAGATGATGCTCGATAGGCAGACAGCCAACATGATATTAAACAGTTATGTCCAAGACATGGAAAATCAGGTTGAAAACCTGCAAAAAGCTATCGAAGCAAAAAATATCGACACTGCGATAAGAATTGCGCATTCCATGAAAGGGGCTTCGGCAAATGTAGGCGCTCATTGTCTTAAAGAAATTGCCGCAAAGATGGAAAAAGCCTTAAAAGAAGGCGGCAACATTGATGTGTGTCTGGAGAACTACGAAATTTTTAAACAAAAGTTCGTTCAGATTAAACAAATTATAAAACAAAAAACTGGCGAGGGGAAAATATGAAGGTGTTGGTGGCAGATGATGATATAACATCAAGAGTATTATTAATGTCGCTGTTGCAAAAGCAGGGTTATGAAGTAATTACGGCTCCTGATGGCGCGGTGACATGGGAAATATTGAATAAGCCCGATTACCCGAAACTCATCCTGCTTGACTGGATGATGCCCGTTTATTCCGGGATTGAACTTTGTAAAATGATTCGCGAAAAATTGATAAAATTCCCGCCGTATATAATCTTTGTTACATCCATGGAGTCGAAAGACGATGTAGTTGCAGGACTTAACGCAGGCGCAAACGATTATATAACAAAACCAATAAATTTTAATGAGTTTGCGGCTCGGGTTGCTGTTGGATGTCGCGTTATTCAATTGCAGGAGGCGCTCGAAAAACGTGTGCAGGAACTCGAAGATGCCCTGGCGCATATTAAACGACTACAGGGTATTATCCCAATCTGCATGTATTGCCATAAAATACGCACAGACCAAAAAAGTTGGGAACAACTCGAAAAATACGTCTCGGAACATTCAGAGGCTGTGTTCAGTCATGGGATATGCCCGGATTGTATGAAAAAAATGATGGAGTCAGAGGAATTTAAAAAACTAAAAGAAGGAACTGATGTTTAATCTGTGGTTAAATTTTTTTAAACACAAAGAACACGGAGAGACATAGAGAAAAAAATATTTAACAAAAATTAAAACCACAGAGGGCACAGAGAGCACAGAGAAATAAAATTTTTAAAGGATGGGAAGAATTGGAAGGATTTTTAACAGGGTTTTTAAGTTAAGTAGGATTTTATGATTTTCAAATTTTAGAATTTCAATTCTTAAATCCTATTTATCTTAATCATCCTATTAATTTCTTTGTTTTTAGGCCGTCGTCTCTGTTAATTTTTTAAACTCTGTGTTTTCCCTCTGGGAACTCTGTGCTCTCTGTGGTTTTAATTTTTTCTTTTTTTCAATCCCAAATATCCTGTGTAAACTGTTAACTTTAAATCTCTGTGATCTCCGTGTCCTCTGTGGTTAATTTATTTTTAATAAATTTTTCCTTCTTTTGTGTCTCTCTGTGGTTAAATAAAGTAAACTCCGAATATAAAGATTATTCATATTATATAACGGAGAGATTTGGTATTTGCAGGCAACAGTAATGGTTAGTTCTTTTTAACCGGCAAATATGGTTTCTCCCAGTTTTTCCTGATGAGTTCCTTTAATTGCTTAATAACATCGGCATAGGCAGGGTCATCTGCGCGGTTTGTTGTTTCTTCGGGGTCTTTTTCGTAATCATATAACTCAACGCCGCGTTTTCCGAACTCCCACTCGGTATAACGATACCGTTCTGTTCTCACACTGTAGCCGCCGAAACCAGAACGCCAGACCTGCGTAAACGCCGGTTTGTCCCATGCGTTTTTCGGGTTTTCGAGCAATGGCTTCAGGCTTTTCCCGTGAAGTTCGTGTTCCGGACGCAAGCCACACAAATCGGCAAGAGTTGGATAAATATCGAGTAATTCAACAGTTCGTTCGCAGACTGTGCCTTTGGATTTTTGACCCGGCGCCGCGATTATCAGCGGAACACGCGCCGAATTTTCAAACAAACTCTGCTTCTTCCATAGACCGTGTTCACCAAGGTGATAACCGTTGTCGCTCCAGAAAACAATGATAGTTTTATCGGTAAGTTTCAGACGGTCTAATGCGTCCAAAAGCCTTCCAATCTGCGCATCCACAAATTCGATTGCCGCATAATACGCATGTTTTGATTCGCGCGCCTGCTCAATGGTTACGCCGAACCATGGCCAAGGTGTGGTCGATGCAACCGCCGGTTTCGGTATTCCTTCGAGCCACGAAGCGGAAACCGATGGTATTTGCACTGCATCAAGCGGTATGCTCTGAAAATATTTTTTCGGCGCAACATACGGACAATGCGGACGATAATACCCCATTGCAACAAAAAACGGGCGGTCTTTCAGTTTCTCAAGAAACTTGATTGCCTGAGTTGTTCCGATGCCGTCGGTTTGCTCTTCATCCGTTCCATCAGCTGCAAGAAAACTCAGTGAACTTCCTAGTCCGCGCTTTGGCGTATAATTAATCAATTTGTTCTCTTCAAGTTTATCCCGTCCCTTCGGATTGAACACCTCATCCCACGACTGCGGATCGTCGAGTCCGCTTGTGCCGATGTCTCCTGGAACCCCATAATGATATATCTTGCCAACACGTGCGGCATAATAGCCGTTTTTCCTAAAAAGTTGCGGCAATGTTACAACATCAGGGAGGACTGTCCGGAAATGTTTGCGCAGATCAAAAACCTGCGTGGTATCCGGACGCAACCCGGTCATCAGCGATGTGCGGCTCGGACTGCATAGCGGGAACTGACAATATGCACGCGTGAAAACCGTTCCCATTTTTGCAAGCCGTTCGAGGTTTGGGGTTTTAACCAGTTTATTACCGAATACGCTGAAATCATTGTTCAGGTCGTCGGTGGCGATAAAAAGGACATTATACGACGCCCCCTTCACAATGCTCAGACTGACCAAAACACAAAGCGAACATGCCAATATCCTAAGGGTTTTCATACCTACGATAATAGATTCCATAGTAGCGTTGTAAAGCGAAAAAACCGCTGTTATCACGGCTGCTTGTGATTGTTTAACCTGCCGCAAATTGTGTATTATTTTGCAGGATAATTGCGGATGGTTTAAGACGAAGACAGATTAAGCAAAATGAAAAATCTGGTTTTTATATGTGGTTCAGACACAGGCAGCGGGAAAACAGTTTTAACAGGACTGCTCACTGGTCACGCGCGCTTAGCAGGAATTGACGCCGTTGCGCTGAAACCATTCTGTTCAGGTTCGCGCGATGACGTACGGTTTCTTCAGATGTTTCAGAACGCATGTTTGCCTGACGATACGGTGAATCCGTGGTTTTTCGAAAAACCGCTTTCCCCATACGCAGCAATAAAATCGGAAAACTCAAAAAATATTTTTAAACGCCCTCTGAATATTGATTCAGCGGTTCAACATATAAAATCCGTCTGCGATAAACATAGACTTGTTTTTGTAGAAGGCATCGGCGGATTAATGGTGCCAATAACAAAAAATTTTCTTTTCATAGACCTGATTTCCCGCCTCAAAGCACATGTGATTCTGACCTCGAAAAACAAACTCGGAACAATAAATCACACACTTTTAAGCGTTGAAATTCTAAAAAAATTTAAAATTAAATGCCTCGCAATAGTTTTGATGAACGAGGAAATCCGCGACCTATCCGCAGATTCAAACAGCGAGATAATATCTGAATTTTCAGGCTCAATCGCAACTTTTGAAATTCCGTTTTTACGGGATAAAAATCCCGGAATTTGTCAAGATAAAAAAATTTCAAAAATTTTAAAAAAAATACTTGCGCTAATTTGAGAATTGTATAAATTTTAAACCGCTCTTTGCAAAAAAGCCGCAAAACCAAGCGGCAAAAAAAATAAAAAAATTTTAAAAAAATACTTGCGCGGTAAAAAAAATTATGTAAATTAAACACCGCGCTTGATGAAAGCGGAAAAATAAAGCGGCGAAAAAAAATAAAAAAGTAGTTGACAGCCGCGGCGGGTTGAAGTAAATTTCAAACCGCTAAACGATAAAAAAAGAAAAAAAATTCGGTTGCGAACTTGACAAACCGAAGAAGGAAGAGTATCCTCAAGATAGGATAAAGATTTTTAAGACCGAAAGGTCTGACGTTCTTTGAAAATTGAATTGTGCGACAAGTAAGAGCCCCTTTGGAGCTAACGAGAGTTGGCAGTTGGCTCCGAAGAGTTTAACAGATTGCGGCGTTCGGTCTATATGGCCGAACGAGAATCAAGCCAACGTATTTCGAGTTAATCGATTTACGGAGAGTTTGATTCTGGCTCAGAACGAACGCTGGCGGCGTGGATAAGACATGCAAGTCGAGCGGTCACCATCTTGCAGCAATGTAGGGTGGTGATAGCGGCGCACGGGTGAGTAACGCGTGGGTTACCTACCCTGAAGACTGGGATAATCCCGCGAAAGCGGGACTAATACCGGATGTGGTTTCTCGAGGAAAGCCTCGGGAAATTAAAGCTGGGGACCGAAAGGCCTGGCGCTTCAGGATGGGCCCGCGTCCTATCAGCTAGTTGGTGAGGTAATGGCTCACCAAGGCTAAGACGGGTAGCTGGTCTGAGAGGACGACCAGCCACACTGGAACTGAGACACGGTCCAGACACCTACGGGTGGCAGCAGTCGAGAATTTTTCACAATGGGCGAAAGCCTGATGGAGCGACGCCGCGTGGGGGATGAAGGGCTTCGGCCTGTAAACCCCTGTCAGCCACGACCAAAGTCCCTTGCCTAACAAGTGAGGGATCTGATGGTAGTGGCAGAGGAAGGGACGGCTAACTCTGTGCCAGCAGCCGCGGTAAGACAGAGGTCCCGAGCGTTGTTCGGATTCACTGGGCGTAAAGGGTGCGTAGGCGGTTGGGTAAGTCCGACGTGAAATCCCGTGGCTTAACCACGGAATTGCGTTGGAAACTATCCAGCTCGAGGGTTGGAGAGGGGACTGGAATTCTCGGTGTAGCAGTGAAATGCGTAGATATCGAGAAGAACACCGGTGGCGAAGGCGAGTCCCTGGACAACTCCTGACGCTGAGGCACGAAAGCTAGGGGAGCAAACAGGATTAGATACCCTGGTAGTCCTAGCCGTAAACGGTGCACGTTTGCTATGGGTGGAATCGACCCCATCCGTGGCGAAGCTAACGCGTTAAACGTGCCGCCTGGGGAGTACGGCCGCAAGGTTAAAACTCAAAGAAATTGACGGGGGCCTGCACAAGCGGTGGAGTATGTGGCTTAATTCGATGCAACGCGAAGAACCTTACCTGGCCTTGACATGCACGTGGTAGGAGCCCGAAAGGGTAACGACCCCGTAAGGGGAGCGTGCACAGGTGCTGCATGGCTGTCGTCAGCTCGTGTCGTGAGATGTTGGGTTAAGTCCCGCAACGAGCGCAACCCTCGTGTCCTGTTGCTACCAGACCAAAAAATCTGGGCACTCTGGACAGACTGCCTCATTTAAATGAGGAGGAAGGTGGGGATGACGTCAAGTCAGGATGGCCCTTATGGCCAGGGCTGCACACGTACTACAATGCCCGGTACAATGGGATGCAATACCGTAAGGTGGAGCAAATCCCCAAAAACCGGGCCCAGTTCAGATTGTCGTCTGCAACTCGACGGCATGAAGCCGGAATCGCTAGTAATGGCGCATCAGCTACGGCGCCGTGAATACGTTCCCAGGCCTTGTACACACCGCCCGTCACATCACGAAAGCCGGCTGTACCCGAAGTCGCTGAGCCAACCGCAAGGAGGCAGGCGCCGAAGGTATGGCTGGTGATTGGGATGAAGTCGTAACAAGGTAGCCGTAGGGGAACCTGCGGCTGGATCACCTCCTTTCAAAGGAGATCCGGGCACGGGTTAAAAACCGTTGCCCAATGGTCGATCAGCTCTGGTAACAGGGCTGTACGGCTCAAACTTGTCGCACAGTTCAGTTTTTAAGGAGCGTTCACTGCTCTTTGAATTGCGTATAGTGTGGCGAGACTGGTCCCGACCTGGCGGGCGACCTGCTTAAAAAGGTAGAAAAGCAAAAAAAGGTAGCTCAGCCCGCAAGTAAGATTTATAGTCCGAGTGGGGCTGTAGCTCAGCTGGTAGAGCGGTAGCTTTGCAAGCTATAGGTCGGGAGTTCGAGTCTCCTCAGCTCCACCAATTTCATGCGGGCAACGCCCGCCAAGGGCGTGTAGCTCAGCTGGTTAGAGCATGCGCTTGATAAGCGCAGGGTCACTGGTTCAAGTCCAGTCACGCCCACCACTGAAGCAAAAATACGCACGATTTTTAACCTAACGCGCCTGTTGAAAGACAGGTCAACTGTCTCTAAATGGCGCGGGATGGTTTGTTCTTTGACAACTGCATAAGGGTAAAGTATCAGGGCAAAGATACAGTTCGCTGAGTGCCACCGAGAGGTGGAATACTTTGCGATTAAGCTACTAAGGGCTTAAGGTGAATGCCTTGGTGCCAGGAGGCGATGAAGGACGCGGCAAACTGCGATAAGCCGCGGGGAGCCGTAAGCAGGCGTTGATCCGCGGATCTCCGAATGGGGCAACCCAGCCTGGGTAACTCCAGGCTATCTATGGATGAATGCATAGTCCATAGAGGCGACACCCGCTGAAGTGAAACATCTCAGTAAGCGGAGGAAAAGAAAACGAAAGTGATTCCGTGAGTAGTGGCGAGCGAAAGCGGAACAGCCTAAACCGGAGGGATTTATCCTTCCGGGGTCGTGGGAACCCTATGTCTTTAAGGCGCTGGGTAGGTAGAGGACGAGCTTAATCATCTGGAAAGATGAGCCATAGACCGTGACAGCCGGGTGAGCGAAGTCCAAAGCCGCCCAGAGGGTCTCCCGAGTAACGCGATGCACGTGGAACTTCGCGTGAATCTGTCCGGACCACCGGATAAGGCTAAATACTCCCTGGCAACCGATAGTGCACTAGTACCGTGAGGGAAAGGTGAAAAGAACCCCTGTTAGGGGAGTGAAATAGATCCTGCAACCTTAAGCCTACAAGGTGTAGGAGCCCTGCGCAAGCAGGGTGACTGCGTGCCTTTTGCATAATGAGTCCGCGAGTTATTGTCTGCGGCGAGCCTAAGCCGTTCTGCGGCGGAGGCGAAGGGAAACCGAGTGTGAACAGCGCGTTAAGTCGCAGGCAATAGACCCGAAGCGGAGGTGATCTACCCTTGGGCAGGCTGAAGCCTAGGTAACACTAGGTGGAGGGCCGAACTCGTGGATGTTGAAAAATCCTGAGATGACCTGAGGGTAGGAGCGAAAGACTAAACAAACCCCGTGATAGCTGGTTCTCTCCGAAATCGCTTGAGGGCGAGCGTTGTGTAAGTACTCCGTGGAGGTAGAGCACTGAATGGCTTAGGGACCCCACCAGGTTACCGAAACCAATCAAACTCCGAATTCCACGGATCCCATTAGCACAGCAGTCAGACTGTGGGGGATAAGCTTCATAGTCGAGAGGGCAACAGCCCAGACCGCCAGCTAAGGTGCCTAAATACGGTTAAGTGGAAAGGATGTGACGTCGCTTAGACAGTGAGGATGTTGGCTTAGAGGCAGCCATCATTTAAACAGTGCGTAACAGCTGACTCATCGAGCGATGTCGCGCCGAAAATGATTGGCGATTAAACCGTATACCGAAGCTGCGGGTTCAACAGCGGTACGCCGCTGTTGAGCGGTAGGAGAGCGTGACAAGCGCTGCGAAGCCGGACCGGAAGGGACGGTGGAGCGCTTGCCAGTGAGAATGCGGACACGAGTAGCGATAAACCGGATGAGAATTCCGGTCGCCGTAAACCCAAGGGTTCCTGGGCCAGGTTCGTCCGCCCAGGGTTAGCCGGGAGCTAAGCTGAGGCCGTAAGGCGTAGGCGATGCACATCAGGTAAATAATCCTGAGCCGGTTGGGGATTAGGTGGTTGATGACGCGGAGAGAAAGGTGATTAGGCAGTTGAAGGCTGAGCTTAGGCTTCGTGCCGAAGCGCATCACTGGACGATCCGCCGAGAAAAGTCGACCATCGTGCTTCCCCAATCGCCCGTACCGTAAACCGACACAGGTGGGTGGGTGTAAAAGCACTCAGGCGCGCGAGAGAAACCTCTCTAAGGAACTCGGCAAATTAGCCCCGTAACTTCGGGAGAAGGGGTGCCCGATGCCGTTGGCGTTGCAGCAATGTAGCGCTGGCGGCGGAGGGTCTCAGTAAATTGCGCTTAGCGACTGTTTAACAAAAACACAGCACTCTGCGAAGTCGTCAAGACAACGTATAGGGTGTGACACGTGACCAATGCGGAAAGATGAAGGCGTCTTGTTAGCCTTGCGCAAGCAAGGCGAAGCTCGGCGCTCAAGTCCCCGTGAATGTCGGCCGTAACTATAACGGTCCTAAGGTAGCGAAATTCCTTGTCGGGTAAGTTCCGACCTGCACGAATCGTGTAACGACTGAGCGACTGTCTCGGAGAGGTTCTCGGCGAAACTGTAATGGCGGTGAAGATGCCGCCTGCCCGCAGTAGGACGGAAAGACCCTATGCACCTTTACTGTAAGCTCGTATTGGGTTCTGGTTAACGATGCGTAGCGTAGGTGGGAGACTTTGAAGCGGGGGCTCCGGTTCCCGTGGAGTCGCAATGTGAAACACCACTCTTCGTTAATTAGGATTCTAACCCCGAATCCTGTTTAGCCAGGCGGGGGACAGTGCGAGCGGGTCAGTTTGACTGGGGCGGTTTCCTCCTAAATGGTAACGGAGGAGCGCGAAGCTCGGCTCAGCACGGTTGGCAACCGTGTGTTGAGGGTATGGCTAGAAGCCGGGTTAACTGTGAGACTCACAAGTCGAGCAGGTGCGAAAGCAGGCCCAAATGATCCGGCGGTTCGAATGTGGAATTGCCGTCGCTCATCGGACAAAAGGTACGCTAGGGATAACAGGCTTATCGGGCCCAAGAGTTCACATCGACGGCCCGGTTTGGCACCTCGATGTCGGCTCATCGCATCCTGGGGCTGGAGAAGGTCCCAAGGGTCCGTCTGTTCGCCGGTTAAAGCGGTACGCGAGCTGGGTTCAGAACGTCGTGAGACAGTTCGGTCCTTATCCACTGTGGGCGTAGGAAACTTGAGGGGTTCCTTCTCTAGTACGAGAGGACCGAGAAGGACGCACTTCTGGTGTGGCAGTTGTCCCGTCAGGGGCAGCGCTGCGTAGCCATGTGCGGAAGAGATAAGCGCTGAAAGCATCTAAGCGCCAAGCTCTCCCCAAGATTAGGTTTCCCACTGCGTTAAGCAGATAAGACCCCAGGCAGACTACCTGGTTGATAGGCCGGGCGTGTAAGCGCAGTAATGCGTTTAGCGGACCGGTACTAATAGGTCGAAGGCTTAATCGCTTAAAACTTTACAAATTTTAAGCGAATTTCACTCACGAATCTGTAATCTCCTGATACCCCCTTGTGCAGCTGTCAGGGAACAACCATCCAACAGATTTTGCTCTTTGCAATTAAGCAAACGGATTTCCTGGTGGCCATAAGGCTGTGGACCGACCCGTTCCCATCCCGAACACGGCCGTCAAACACAGCGCTGCCGATGGTAGTGGTTGTATAGCTTCCGCGAGAGTAGGTCGCTGCCAGGAATAAAAATGCCGAACTCAAAAAAGTTCGGCATTTTTGTTTTATACCCCAATAAAAAAATCACTCCATCTACAAAATTTAATGAAAAACCACAGAGGTAACAGAGAAACAAAGAGGGAAAAATATTTAATAAAAAATTAACCACAGAGGACGCAAAGAACGCAGAGGTTTAAAGTTAAAAAGAAAGTTAGGATTAAAAAATATATAAAAACCACAGAAGGCACAGAGAAAAAACAGAAAAGTTGAATGACAGAATTTTTAAATAATTAAATAAACCACAGAGGACACAGAGGACACGGAGAAAAAGATATTTAACAGAAAAAATTAATTACAGATAGCATAGAGAGCGCAGAGGGCACGGAGATTTAAAGTTAAGAGGAACGATAGGATTAAAACCACAGAGGACATAGAGGTTAAAATTAAAAGAAAAGGTAGAGTTAAAAAATTTAAAAACCACAAGAGGATGCAGAGAAAAAAAGAGAAAGAAAATAATTTTTAAAAAATATTTAACCACAGAGGACACAGAGGAATAAAATTTTTAGAAGGATAGATAAAATTAGAAGGATTTTTAACACGCTTTTTAAGTTGAGCAGGATTTTATGATTCCCAAATTTTAGAATTTCAATCCTTAAATCCGGTTTAACCTAATTTTCCTGTTAATTTCCTTTAAGTCGTCTTCTCTGCTAAGTATCAAAACTCTGTGCACTCTGTGTTTTCTGTGGTAAAAAAAATATTAATAAACCACAGAGGACACAGAGGACACGGAGAAAAAAATATTTAACAAAAAAAATTAACCACAGAGGACGCGGAAGTTTAAAGTTAGAAAGAAAGTTAGGATTAAAAAATATATAAAAACCACAGAAGGCACAGAGAAAAAACAGAAAATTGGATGACAGAATTTTTAAATAATTAAATAAACCACAGAGGACACAGAGGGCACAGAGACAAAAATATTTAACAGAAAAAATTAACCACAGAGAGCATATAGAGCATAGAGGGCACAGAGATTTAAAATTGAGAGGAACGATAGAATTAAAACCACAGAGGACGCGAAGAAACAAAGGGAAAAAATATTTAATAAAAAAATTAACCACAGAGGGCACAGAGAAACAAAAAGGAAGAAAATATTTAGTAAAAAAATTTAACCACAGAGGACACAGAGGACACAGAGAAAAACAAAGAGTTTTAAATTAGTAACAATCCTTTATTTTTAACAATTCATATTTCTTTCGTTTCCTATGTTTTTAAAAATCCTGCTCATCCACTCAATCCTGTTATAAATATTTTATCTCTCTGTGTCCTCTGTGCTCTCTATGGTTAAAAAATTAAATATTAAAAATTTTTATATCTCTGTGCTCTCTGTGTTCTCTGTGGTTTAAAAAAATAATTGTAAATATATTTTTAATCTCTATGTCCTCTGTGGTTTTATTTTCTTTTGTTTATGAATCTCTCTGTGGTTTAAATTTTTTCCTCCTATTCTTTAATAAATTAATCCCTTTGTGTCTCTCTGCGTCTTCTGCGGTTAATACTTTTTGTTAAACATTTCTTCCTTTGTGTCCTCTTTGTTCTCTGTAGTTAAAAAAATTAACTATTAAAATTCTTTTAAATCTCTGTGTTTCTCTATGTTCTCTGTGGTTTTATCCTTTTTTCAATATAGACAACAATATTTATGTCAAAAAAAATGTTTAGTTTTTTTTCGGGGATTATGAAGATGCGGTAGGTTGGGATTATCCGAAGTACCGGGGGAAATTCGGTATCTAATTGTCTGAAGAACTGGGGAAAATCGGTAATCTCAATTATGTTCCCAGCCGAAACGTTCGCTAACAGGCCAGTAGACG
>Ga0315298_1008330_pt1 | contig 13263 bp, 7 predicted proteins | sample WHS_1_MG_FD_203077 | JGI IMG/M metagenome (GOLD analysis project Ga0315298, IMG submission 203077) | Extremophilic microbial mat communities from Washburn Hot Springs, YNP, Wyoming, USA - WHS_1_MG | ecosystem: Environmental > Aquatic > Thermal springs > Hot (42-90C) | place: USA: Wyoming...
CCCTCTCTCCGCCACCTGCTTCTAAGTGGTTGAATTGAAAGGGAAATTTCCTTTCCCGGGTCGGAAGCCAGCAGGTTCTGCTACGAATCTGATACAAGGCTCTGCCCCAAATGCCCCGCCCCAGCTACCTTGTCCAGCGTCCCGCTGGCTTCTCGTTTCGCCTTGCCGTTCCGTCTGACCTGCGGCCCCTTGTCGGGTTGCGCGAGGTTGTGCGCAGCATTCACGCCTCAACCCGCAGGGAGGCTTTGGCAATCTGTCGCCGGGCCGGTCTCAGAGGATCGCTGGCGTTCAATAAACTGCGTCGAATGGCAAAGAGCAACAAGACGCAGAAGGCACCGCTAGACCTCAAGGAATATCGGCGCTGGCTCCTGGCGCAGATTGAGCAGGAGCTCGAGGGATTCGACCACCGCACCCCAGGTATGACTGATGCGCAACGGGCGGCCGTGGATGCCTGGACAGACGCAGAGCTATCAGAGGTCGAGCTTTCTCCACATCAGCCCAGGCCGGAAGGCGACGCGCTGGCCCAGGGCGTCCTGAACGATCATGGTCTCTCGCTGGATTCGCTGAACTCCGCTGACGCTCTGCTAGCCCGCGTGGAGGCGATGGACGCATGGGCGGACCTGCTGGTCTTGAAATCAGAGGCGGCCACCACCCCAGCGCGGTCCTATCCAATACGGGCGCAGATTCTGGAGCGGCGGCGGCAGATGGTTGGGGCGAGTCCGAGTGTCGCAGGCGGGGCGCTGCCGGTGGAGGTTGTGCGGCAAATGCACGGTCTTGATGTCGAGGCAGGCAGGCTCCCCTTGAGTGAACTGTTCAGACTCCACCGTGAGGCGCACCGCGACGCATGGAAGAACTGGCCGAAGCGTGTGAGCAGTGAGTTCTTGCCTTTGGAACGGATGGCGTTAGAGGTCATCGGCGATCTGCCACTGGAGCGGCTGTCGCGGACGCAAATCGGCAGCTTCGCCGATTGGATCAAGCAGCAGCAAACAACGGAAAAGGGCTGGTCATCCGGCACTGTGGGTCACTGGCTCAATCGACTCGGGGCCGTCCTGCGCTGGGCGCATGAGCGCAACATGATTGCTGACCTGACCGCACCCCTTAAATTCAAGGCGCAGCAGAAGCGGAATGCCGCCTACACAGCCGAAGAACTGCGCCTGCTGTTTGAGAGTCCCGATTATCGCGGGGTCGGCTTTGGGCGGGCGTCGGGCTTCTGGCTTCCCCTGCTCGGGTATTTCACCGGGGCGAGGTTGGACGAACTGGAAAGTGCAAAGGCAGACCAGATCATGCAGCGTGACGGCATGTGGTTCATTCTGCTGAGTCCAGGAGGCGCTGAGACGGGAAAGAACATCCTTTCACGGCGTGAGGTGCCGTTGCATCCCGCGCTAGTGGAGGCGGGCTTGATGGATTACCTTGAGGTCATTCGGCGCGAGGGACATGCTCGATTGTTCCCTGACACATCAAGGGCCAGCAGGGATTTTCAGCACTACCGGCACCGTGTAGGCATTGGCTCAAAAGAAGGCGAGGGGCGCGGCGACAAGACGTTCCACTCTTTCCGTGCGACTTTCATCACCGCATTGCAGCGAGCAGGGTATTCGGGAGATTTGCGGCGGGAGCTTAGCGGCCACGCTCCCGAAGACGTGAACGCTAGCACATATGCCCAGGGTCAACTGCCCCTGTCTCAAAAGCTAGAGGCGGTGCAAGCGATCCAGCCGCCCTTTGTGGTGCCAAAGTGGCATGACACCCCGGCCCAGCGGCATGCGCGGAAAACCGGTAGGGTGCGGCCCCGGAAGCGGGGTAAATCTTGAAGCCTTAGGACGCTTTGCAATAGGCGGCACCCGTCGGCCTCAGGCGGCCTGTCCGGCCCTAAGCGCGGGGCACAAATTTTCCCAAAAAACTCGCAGCCTGATATTCCCCTGCCGCGCCTGCACATTTCCCCCATGTGCCCGGCTTCAACCCCGGCCCCCGTCGTGAGGGGCAAGGCCACGGGGGCACAGTCCGGGCTGGTCAAGACGTGAGACGTGTATCCGGTTCCTCTCCATTATGCGTGCCGCGCCCCAGTCCGCCGCTATGTCAACAAACGACCGTTTTTTGCCACCCTCAGCAGCCTCGGCCTATGGTGACAACAAAATAGGGTTTGTAATTTCTGACATGACATGAAATACTGGCAGCGTTTTCTGACACACGGGAGGGCGCAATGGCGGTATTTGGATATGGCCGGGTTAGCACGGCGGGGCAGACGGTTGAGAATCAGCGGCTGGAGCTTGAGCGGGCAGGCGTGGGTATGGATTTCTGGCTTGCAGATGAGGGGGTGTCCGGGGCGGTCCCTGCCATGCAGAGGCCACAGTTCAAGGTCTTGCTGGACCGCATCCGACCGGGGGAGGCGCTGATCGTCGGTAAGCTAGACCGCCTGGGCCGGGATGCAATTGACGTGCTGCAAACGGTGCGCACCTTGGCGGATCGTGCGATCAGCGTGAAGGTTTTGAACCTAGGAGGAGTGGACCTCACTTCCCCGGCTGGAAAGATGCTGCTGCACATGCTGGCGGCCGTTGCCGAAATGGAGCGGGACCTGCTAGTCGAGCGCACTCAGGCGGGCCTACAGCGGGCCAGGGCTGAGGGCAAGAAGCTAGGGCGTCGTCCGGCCACCACAGCCACCCAGCGAGCCACCATCCGGCAGCGGCTGGCAGCAGGGGAGAGTGTGGCCGCCGTTGCCCGGGAGCATGGCCTGTCCAGGGCCACCGTGGCAACCATCCGTGACCAGCAGGAAGGGGGAGAGCAATGAGCGCCGTCGCCTTTTTGGCTCCACCTGCTTTCACCATCCGTGAACGCCAGATGCTCCAGGCTGTCACGGACTTCTGAGACTTTCGCGCGATCAAGCAATCAGCCTGGAGGTCGAGAGCCATGACGATGCGGGCATCCCTCCCCCGGAGCGGTTAGGGGAGTTCGCCACCCTCATGCGCGATGCCGACCGTGAAGACGGCGTGATCCTCTGCACCGTCCTGTTGACTCGGGAGCCAGGGCGGCGCTTTGTGCGCCTCGGGGTAGATGGTCGAGAGCAGGCCGCAGGGCCAGACCTTGGCGGTTTGCTAGCGCCGGTAATGCGCCCGCCCAAGAGCAGGCACCGCAGATGATCCGCTGACCGTTCTGACCTTCCTGCTGGGGGCTTGCGGCCCCCTCTTGCCATGAGATTAAACAGGGCGACCCTCTCATAGGTGAGAGACCGGGGATAGAGTCTATGAATCATGTGATCTATAGACTTCTCTCTATAACACCATGAGAAACAATATAGAGAACATATAGAGATCGTCTATAGACATCTTGAGATAAGTCTATGAAGTCCATGAAGTCCTGAGAAGTCCTGAGAAGTCTCAAGACAGTCCTGAGAAGGGAAAGGGAGATCGAAAAGCCGAAGGCTTGATGTCGAATAGCAAAGCGTTGCTTTGCCCCCTCGGTCAAAGACATGAGAGAGCCATGATCCATGATCCAAGAGAACAAGGACAGTCGAGCCCAGTGGGCCAAGTCCTGGGCGGTCGAGGCCCTAGGACAGGTCGGACGGATTAGAGGCTCTAAAACGGGCTAGAAGGTGTGGTGGCTACAACCCCATGGCCTGCCCTGTGAAATCCCGTCCTGGGCCTTCCTGATGCGTTTTTGGGGTGGTCCTGGGTCTTGGCCTGTGACTGCTCCGGGGTGCTGGTCTGATCCTGACCACTGACGGGCCTGGTGCAGTGTGGGCAAGTGTGTAACGATACGCAACACTGTGGAATAGTTCACAGGCAACATAAAGGGCTAACCCTATGATGTTTTTCGGAAAAATCATGCTTTTGATCGTGCTAGTGGTCGCATTCCTGGCCACGATCGACCACATACAGGGAGGGTGACGATGAATAGTCAATACAGCGTCAACAATGAGATCGCCCGCGTCATGCGGCGCAGAGCGGGGGATTACGTCAAAGGGCTGCGCATCGACGCGGGTCTGACCCAGGCTCAGGTGGCGCGGGCTCTCGGGTACGAGTATTACACGATGATCTCCCAGGTGGAGAATGGGCGGGGAAGGGTGCCTCCCGAGGACTATCCGGCCTGGGCGCAAGTGCTGGGGGTTGACCTGGCCACGTTTGCCAAGACCCTCCTGTCCTATGTGGACCCGTTCACCCATCACGCAATTTTCGGCGGGCCAGCGCCTTTACTGGCAGCACAACGAGAGGCAACCAAACATGCAAAAGCTGAAAGCAGACTACAGGGCCATCGCTCTCGCCGCAGCGATAGCGGCCCGGCTGGAGAAGATCGGGGAGACGGAACTGTTCGTGACCACTGAGCCCGGCCTGGAGCCGTGGGTCGGGTTTGACTGCGGGGCACTTGATCTGACGATCTCCGTGTAGGAACGGGATGTCGTGACTCGGTCGCAGAGGCTGGTCTGTAGGCGGTTCCCTTTGCTGTGACCTGTGCCAGAATGCTCTCTACTGATGCAGCTCGGGCAGGGTGTCAAAAAAACAGCGCACGCCCTTGCCGCCCACTGTTTTTTTTCGTTGCGCGTCATGCGATGGAACCCTGGAGTGGCCTAACAGTCCGCTTCTTCGTATTTGATGTCTGAGTCTCCCGGCCCAGCGTCTTAGTCCAGCCCACACAGGATGTCTGATCGCATGGCGTCCAGACCGACGAGCTGCTAGGAGGATTCACCCGAGTCGCTGCCCGAGTCCTCGAACTTCGTCAAAGGACGCGGCCACTCTGGAAGCTGCCCGGAGGCGCTTTGCTGCAATTGGTCAGCCCCTTGTCCGAAAACATGACGTGGCGCGGATTGCGTGCTTTTGTGCTTTTTTAGACGGCGCGATGAAGATGTCCGCGCTTGCCCCAAAGACGCGCATAGCATTGCTACGATAAGCGCTCGTTGCTGTGCTTCTGCCTGAGGAGAAGATGGCATTAAATGCATCGTTCTCCTGTCCCCCTCTCTCCGCCAAAATAAAATCCCAAGTGATTGATTCACTTGGGATTTTTCTTTTTTCTGGCGATCGAGCACAAAAAAACGCCGGTTAGGGCGGTTTTAAGGACTATTGGTGCCGGTGAAAGGAGTCGAACCCTCGACCTTCGCATTACGAATGCGCTGCTCTACCAACTGAGCTACACCGGCGAAACCTGCCATTCTATACCAGGGGCGGGATTTACTTTTCAGTTCAGACGGTCTGGGCGTGGTAGCGCTGCAGCAGTTCGACTTCTTCGCGCGAGCCGAGCATCACGCTGCAACGCTCATGCAGCGAGGTGGGGACGATGTCGAGGATGCGCTGCGAGCCAGTTGTGGCTGCGCCGCCGGCTTGCTCCACCAGCAAGCTCATGGGGTTGGCTTCGTACAGCAGGCGCAGCTTGCCGGGTTTGTTCGGCTCGCGCTGATCCCACGGATACAGGAACACGCCGCCACGCATGAGGATGCGGTGTACGTCGGCCACCATGCTGCCCACCCAGCGCATGTTGAAGTCGCGTCCGCGCGGACCGTCTTTGCCTTGCAGGCATTCGTCGATGTAGCGCTTGACCGGCGGCGCCCAGTGACGCAGATTCGACATATTGATCGAGAACTCGCTAGTGCTGGGCGGAATTTGCAAATCGCGCTCAGTGAGGACGAAACTGCCCTGTTCCCGGTCAAGGGTGAACACGGCCACTCCATGCCCTACGGTGAGCACGAGTTGGGTTTGCGGGCCATAGACGCAATAGCCGGCGGCAACTTGCTTATTGCCGGCCTGGAGAAAATGCTGCTCGGTGACGTCGGTGGTGTTTTTGGGAATCTGCAGCACGGAAAAGATGGTGCCGATGGTGACGTCCACGTCGATGTTGGACGAGCCGTCGAGCGGGTCGAACAGCAGCAGATATTCGCCGCGCGGGTAGTGCTCGGAGACCGGGAACACGGTGTCCATTTCTTCCGAGGCCATGGCGGCCAGATGTCCGCCCCACTCATTGGCGTGGATCAGCACGTCGTTGGCGATGACGTCGAGCTTCTTCTGCACTTCGCCTTGCACATTGCCGGTGTCGGCGGAGCCGAGCACGTCGCCCAATGCGCCTTTGTTCACGGCGATGCTGATGCGTTTGCAGGCGCGGGCGACCACTTCGACGAGCAGGCGCAGTTGGGGCGTGATGACGCCGTGCTCGCGCTCCTGCTCGACGAGATAGCGGGTGAGGTTGACGGATTGGGTCATGGGGAGTCTCTGGAAGGAAAGGGGCGCGCCGCGATCAGTCGGCCAGGGCGCGTTCGATGATTTCGCGGGTGTCGGAAGACAGCGTGGCGCTTTCGGCCACGGTGCGTAGTGCCTGTTGCGCCGCTTCGCGATAGGCGGGCGCGAGCTTGCGCCAGCGGTCGAGAGCCCGCGCCAACCGGGCGGCGACCTGTGGGTTGATGGCATCGAGCGCCTGAACCTGTTCGGCCCAGAAGGCGTAGCCCGCACCATCGGCGCGGTGGAAGGCGCCGGGGTTGGCCTGGCAGTAGGCGAACAGCACGCTGCGTGCGCGGTTGGGGTTGTGGATGGAGAAGGCGGGATGCCGCATCAGCGCGCGCACGCGGTCGAGTTGCTGCCCGTCGTGGTCGGGCGCGCTGGCCTGCAGCGCGAACCATTTGTCCATAACCAGGGCTTCACCGGCGAACTGGGCGGCAAAGCGCTCCAGCGCGGGCTTGGCCAGATCGGCGCCGACATGTACCAACGCGGCCAGCGCGGCGAAGCGGTCGGTCATGTTGTCGGCATCCTTGACGCGCTGATAGACCCGTCCCAGCCAAGTCGCCTGTCCGAGTTCGCACAAATGCACCTGGGCCAGATTGCGCAGGGCGCGGCGACCGGCGCTGGCGAAATCGGGGCTGTAGCCGCCTTCGGGCGTGAGGGTGTCCCAGAGGGTTTGCCAGTCCTGCGCGAGTTCCTGCGCCAGCGCGGTGCGCAGCGCCTGACGGGCGCGGTGGATGCGAGGAGGATCGACCTCTTCAAGCTGCTCGGCGATGTAGGCCTCGCCGGGCGGGGTGAGCAGCAGTTCCTTGAACGCGGGATCGAGCTTCGGGTCGCGCAGGACGGCGCGCAGCGCGTCGAGATAGGGCGCATCGAGGTTCAGCGTCTCGCCGCGAACGGCCGCCAGCAGGCGCGACAGCGTCAGGCGCTGCGCCGCTTCCCAACGGTTGAACGGGTCGGCGTCGTGCGCGAGCAGATGCAGCAACTCGGAATCGGTGTAGGCGTAGTCGAGGATGACCGGGGCGGAGAAGCCGCGCAGCAATGAGGGCGTGACTGCATCGGCATCGATCTGCTCGAAGACGAAAGTCTGCTGGTCTTCAGTGAGGACCAGCACGGTCGACGTGCCTTTGTCCTGGCCTTGCAGCCACAGCGGCAGGGCGTTACCCCGGGCGTCGAGCAGGCCCGTGGCGACCGGAATGACCTGCGGCTGTTTATCCGTTTGACCGGGCGTGTCGGGCAAGGTTTGGCGCAGGGTGAGGGTGTAGGTGCGGGCAGCGGTATCGAGCGCGCCGCTGGCGTGCAGGCGCGGGGTGCCAGCCTGGCTGTACCAGCGTTTGAAGGCGGCAAGATGTTGCGCCAGCGCGGAGTCCGGGTTGGCGTCGGCCATGGCCTGGGCGAAGTCGTCGCAGGTCACGGCCTGGCCGTCGAAGCGCTGGAAGTACAAATCCATGCCTTTGCGGAAACCGGCTCGTCCCACCAGAGTCTGCATCATGCGCACCACCTCGGCGCCCTTTTCGTAGACGGTGGCGGTGTAAAAATTGTCGATGGCCTGGTATTGCTCGGGGCGCACCGGGTGCGCCATCGGACCGGCGTCTTCGGAAAACTGCGCGGTGCGCAGCACCCGCACGTCTTCGATGCGCTTGACCGCACGCGCGGATTCGCCGCCCGAAGCGGCGGCCAGATCCTGGCTGAATTCCTGATCGCGGAAGACGGTGAGGCCTTCCTTGAGGCTGAGCTGAAACCAGTCGCGGCAGGTGATGCGGTCACCCGTCCAGTTGTGGAAGTACTCGTGGCCGACCACGCTCTCAATACCGTCATAGTCGGCATCGGTGGCGGTGGCCGGATTGGCCAGCACATACTTGGTGTTGAAAATGTTGAGGCCCTTGTTTTCCATGGCCCCCATGTTGAAGTCGCTCACGGCCACGATCATGAAACGGTCCAGATCGAGGCTCAGGCCGAAGCGCTGTTCGTCCCACGCGATCGACTTGATCAGCGACTCCATCGCGTGCTCGGTCTTGTCGAGATCGCCCGCGCGCACATAGACCTGCAGCAGATGCGTCTTGCCCGACGCGGCACGCACGGTCTGTTCGCGGCACACCAGATTGCCGCCAACCAGGGCGAACAGATAGCAGGGCTTGGGAAACGGATCATCCCACACCGCTTCATGGCGGCCGCCGTCCAGGTCGGTCTGCGACACCAGGTTGCCGTTGGACAGCAGCACCGGGTACTTCGATTTGTCGGCCCGCAGGGTGACGTGAAAGCGGCTCATCACGTCCGGGCGGTCGGGCCAGTAGGTGATGCGGCGAAAACCCTCGGCCTCGCACTGGGTGAAGAACGCGCCGCCCGACATGTAGAGCCCTGCCAACTGGGTGTTGGCCTGGGGGACGTTGAGGGTTTCGATTTCCAGTGTGAAGGTCTCGGGCAGTTTGTCGAGCACCAAGGTGTTGCCGTCCTGGCGGAAGGCGACGAATTCGCCGTTTACCTTCAGGGTCAGCAAGGTGATGTCTTCGCCGTCGAGCACCAGCGGGGCGGACTCGGCTGCGCCTTCAAGGCGACGCACCGCCATGCGGCTGTGCACGCGGGTCTTGGCGGGGTCGAGATCGAAGCGTAAATGCACGCTGTCGATGGCGTAGGACGGCGGGGTGTACTCCGCCAGGCGGGTGATGCGGGCAGGCGTGTCGGGTTTGGCGGTCATGGCAGTGCGGAGTTCAGCGGGGCAATGGGGCTCAGTGGGGCTCAGTGGGGCTCAGGTTGAGGTTCAAAGGCCGGACTTCAGGCTGGCGGTGATGAATTCGTCGAGATCGCCGTCGAGCACTTTCTGGGTGTTGGAAATTTCGACGTTGGTGCGCAGGTCTTTGATGCGGCTCTGATCGAGCACATAGCTGCGGATCTGGTGGCCCCAGCCCACGTCGCTCTTGGTCGATTCCAGCGTCTGCTGTTCGGCCATGCGCTTGCGCATCTCGTGCTCGTACAGCCGCGAGCGCAGCATCTGCCACGCTTCTGCGCGGTTTTTATGTTGCGAGCGATCGTTCTGGCACTGCACCACGATGCCGGTGGGCATGTGCGTCAGGCGCACCGCCGAGTCGGTCTTGTTGATGTGCTGACCGCCGGCGCCGCTGGCGCGAAAGGTGTCGGTGCGCACGTCCGCAGGGTTGATATCGATCTCGATCGAGTCGTCCACCTCGGGGTAGACGAACACGCTGGCGAAGCTGGTGTGGCGGCCGCCGGACGAGTCAAACGGGCTCTTGCGCACCAGGCGATGCACCCCGGTTTCGGTGCGCAACTGGCCGTAGGCGTAGTCGCCCTCGACCTTGATCGTGGCACTGCGGATACCCGCGACGTCGCCCTCGGTCTCTTCCATCACCTCGGTCTTGAAGCCCTTGCGCTCGCAGTATCGCAGGTACTGCCGCAGCAGCATGCTGGCCCAGTCGCAGGCCTCGGTGCCACCGGCGCCGGCCTGAATGTCGATGAAGCAATTGCTCGGGTCGAGCGGGTTGGAGAACATGCGGCGGAACTCCAGCGCCTCGACTTCGGCGGCGGACTTCTCGACATCGGCCTCGATGGATTCGCAGGTGGCGTCATCGCCTTCCTCGCGCGACATCTCGAACAGCTCGCTGTGATCGGCCAGCGCCGTGGTGAGGCTCTCCAGCCCGAGCACCACGGTTTCGAGCGACTTGCGCTCGCGGCCCAACTCTTGCGCGCGTTTGGGGTCGTTCCAGACCTGCGGGTCTTCGAGCGCCCCTGCAACTTCCATCAGCCGCGACGCCTTGGCATCGAAGTCAAAGATACCCCCTTAGCGCTTGAACGCGCTGCTGGAGGTCGGTAATTCGGTTGGAGATGGCGTTGAGGCGTTCTGCGTCCATGATGCTCTTGAGATGACAAAGGGCGCTATTTTCGCACCCCTTGCCCCTGCCTTGCACTTTGGTCGTTGGCTCAAACCGGTTTGAAGAATTCCTTGGCCTTGTCGAACCACGACTTGGCTTGCGGCGAGTGGCGATCGCCGCCCCTTTTCAGCGACTCGTCGAGCTCGCGCAGCAGACGCTTCTGCTCCTCATTGAGCTTGATCGGCGTCTCCACCGTGATGTGGCAATACAGGTCGCCGGGATAGCTCGAACGCAGGCCTTTGATGCCTTTGCCGCGCAGGCGGAAGGTCTTGCCCGCCTGCGTGCCTTCGGGGAGGTCGATCTCCGCCTTGCCGCCCAGCGTCGGTACATCGATACCGCCGCCCAGAGCCGCCTTCGCCATGCTCACCGGAACGTGACAGTGCAGGTCGTCGCCATCGCGCTCGAACACCGGGTGTTGCTTGATGTGGATTTCCACATACAGGTCGCCGGGCGGCCCGCCGTTGACGCCGGGTTCGCCGTTGCCCGTGGAGCGGATGCGCATGCCCGAATCGATGCCAGCGGGAATCTGCACCTCCAGGGTCTTCTGCTTCTGGATGCGGCCACGGCCATGACAGGCCGGGCAGGGCTCGGGAATGAGCTTGCCCGTGCCGTGGCAGGTCGGACAGGTCTGCTGCATGGCGAACGGCCCCATGCGCTGCGCCACCTGACCGCTGCCATGGCAGGTCGTGCAGGTGATGGGTTTGGTGCCGGGCTTGGCGCCGCTGCCGTGGCAAGTGCTGCATTCTTCCCAGCCGGGGATGCGCAGGCTTTTGTTCACGCCGTTTGCGGCATCTTCGAGGCTGATTTCCAGTGAATAGCTCAGATCGTTGCCGCGGTAAACCTGCGGCCCGCCGCCACCGCGCCGCCCGCCGCCAAAAATCTCGTCGAAGATGTTGCCGAAGTCGCCAAATCCTCCCGCACCGCCTCCGAATCCGCCGAAGCCTCCCGCCGAGGGATCAACCCCGGCATGGCCATATTGGTCATAGGCGGCGCGCTTCTGGGTGTCGCACAGGCACTCGTAGGCTTCCTTGACGATTTTGAACTGCTCTTCAGAGTCTTTGTTGCCCTGATTACGGTCGGGGTGGTGCTTCATGGCCAGCTTGCGGTAGGCCTTCTTGATCTCGTCTTCCGAGGCGTTTTTGCTCACGCCCAAGACTTCGTAGTAGTCACGTTTTGCCACGGGTTCTGCCTTGCGAATCGGTTCAATAACAATGGACAAACGGGAGGGCCGCGCGTTTAGCGGCCCTCCCGTCGGGAGACTTCAAGTCTGAAGACGATCAGGCCTTGCCGTCCTTTACTTCCTTGAACTCGGCATCGACCACGGTGTCGTCGCCTGCAGCCTGGCTACTGGAGCCACCGGCTGTGGCACCCGCAGCAGCTTGTTCGCCCGCCTGGCTGGCGTACATCTTTTCGCCCAGTTTCTGGCTGGCGGCGAGCAGGGCGCTGGTCTTGGCTTCGATCTCGGCCTTGTCCTCCGACTTGATCGCTTCTTCGGCGGCTTTCAGCGCGTCTTCGATGGCGGATTTCTCGCCCGCATCGATCTTGTCGCCATACTCAGCCAGCGATTTGCGCACCGAATGCACCGCGGCGTCGGCCTGGTTACGGGCATCGACCAGTTCGCGCTTCTTGTGGTCTTCTTCCGCGTTCACCTCGGCATCGCGCACCATGCGCTGCACTTCCTCTTCGCTCAAGCCGGAATTGGCCTTGATGGTGATCTTGTTTTCTTTGCCGGTGCCCTTGTCCTTGGCGCTGACGTGCAGAATGCCGTTGGCGTCGATGTCGAAGGTCACTTCGATCTGCGGCACGCCGCGAGGTGCGGGCGGAATGCCTTCGAGGTTGAATTCGCCCAGCAGTTTGTTGCCCGCCGCCATCTCACGCTCGCCTTGGAATACCTTGATGGTCACCGCAGGCTGGTTGTCATCCGCGGTGGAATAGACCTGCGCATGCTTGGTCGGCACCGTGGTGTTTTTGGTGATCATCTTGGTCATCACGCCGCCCATGGTCTCGATGCCCAGAGACAGCGGGGTGACGTCGAGCAGCAGCACGTCCTTGCGGTCGCCTGCCAGCACCGAACCCTGAATGGCCGCGCCTACGGCCACGGCCTCGTCGGGGTTCACGTCCTTGCGGGGTTCCTTGCCGAAGAACTCTTTCACCTTGTCCTGCACCTTGGGCATGCGGGTCATGCCGCCGACCAGGATGACGTCGTCGATGTCGCCCACCTTCACACCGGCATCGGTGATGGCCGTGCGGCAGGGTGCGATGGTGCGCTCGATCAGCTCTTCAACCAGCGACTCCAGCTTGGCGCGGGTGAGTTTGAGGTTCAGGTGCTTCGGACCGGAGGCATCGGCCGTGACGTAGGGCAGGTTGATCTCGGTCTGGGTGGAGCTGGAGAGTTCGATCTTGGCCTTCTCGGCCGCGTCTTTCAGGCGCTGCAGCGCGAGCACGTCCCTGCTCAGATCGACGCCTTGCTCCTTCTTGAACTCGGCGATGATGTAGTCGATGATGCGTTGGTCGAAGTCTTCACCGCCCAGGAAAGTGTCACCGTTGGTGGAGAGCACCTCGAACTGCTTTTCGCCCTCGACGTCGGCAATCTCGATGATGGACACGTCAAAGGTGCCGCCACCCAGGTCATAGACCGCGATCTTGCGGTCGCCCTTGCCGTGCTTGTCCAGACCGAAGGCCAGGGCTGCGGCGGTGGGCTCGTTGATGATGCGCTTGACTTCCAGACCGGCGATGCGGCCGGCGTCCTTGGTGGCCTGGCGCTGGCTGTCGTTGAAGTAGGCCGGCACGGTGATCACCGCCTCGGTGACTTCTTCACCCAGATAGTCTTCCGCCGTCTTTTTCATCTTGCGCAGCACTTCGGCGCTGATCTGCGGCGGCGCGAGCTTTTTGCCGCGCACTTCCACCCAGGCGTCGCCGTTGTCGGCCTTGACGATGCTGTAGGGCATCAGGTCGATGTCTTTCTGCACTTCCTTTTCGCCGAACTTGCGGCCGATCAGGCGCTTGACGGCGTAAAGCGTGTTTTTGGGATTGGTGACCGACTGGCGCTTGGCCGAGGCACCCACCAGAATTTCGCCGTCTTCCATATAGGCGACGATGGATGGCGTGGTGCGTGCGCCTTCGCTGTTCTCAATGACCTTGGGCGTATTGCCCTCCATGACCGCCACGCAGGAATTGGTGGTGCCCAGGTCGAT
>Ga0315298_1008334_pt1 | contig 13255 bp, 11 predicted proteins | sample WHS_1_MG_FD_203077 | JGI IMG/M metagenome (GOLD analysis project Ga0315298, IMG submission 203077) | Extremophilic microbial mat communities from Washburn Hot Springs, YNP, Wyoming, USA - WHS_1_MG | ecosystem: Environmental > Aquatic > Thermal springs > Hot (42-90C) | place: USA: Wyoming...
GCAATTACAGATATTTTAAATGAAGCTACAGAATTTTATAAGAAAAAAGGGCTATTATAATTTAAAAAAATAGAAAGTTTCATTTATTGACAAATCGGCTTTATTGTAATAAATTATAATAGCATTAAAAAATCGTTTTTTATTCAAACTTATTTAAATAATATGCTAATATTTATAGAAAGTAGTTTATTTTTATAAAAAATAAAAAAACGTTTTTTAAAAGAAATTAAATATTTTTAAATAATTTTCCAAAATAATTATTTTTAAAATATGATATTAATTTATTACAAATAATGTTTTAATTATTATTGAAATTAATTTTCTTATAATATCTTTTCATAATAAAAATTTTAAATGAAAGGAGGGTCAAAGGTATAGAAAGATAAAATAAAAATCACATTAAAAAATAAAAAGATTTAAAGTATAAAGTTTTTAAAAAGAAACATAATTAATATTATTAATTAGAGGTAAGTAATTTTAAAAGAAATTAAAAGTATGCTGTTAAAACAGCAATTAACAAAAGAAGGAAGGGTGTTAGAAGTATGTCAAAAACAAAATTATTATTAATACTTGTATTAGTTGTAGCAGTTGTTACAACCCTAGCAATTTTGCCAGGTTGCAAAACTACAACAACTACTACAGCAGCTGCAGAAACAACAGCCGCAGCTGAAACAACTGCTGCTCCAACTACAACAGCCGCAGCTACTGAAACAACAGCAGCAACAACAGAATCTACTGAAGCTGGTGGGGCATATCCATATTATGAAAAAATGAGATTAGCTGCCAAAGCTGGTAAAGAATATCCTGATGCTCCTGCAAAAGGCTTTTCACTAGCTTTCACAAATATTATGGGTGGAATTCCATTTTGTGAAAATGTTTGGAAAAGCGTTCAGGATAACTGGAAATTAGCTGGTGGAGATCCTGACAAGCTATATTATGCAGATAACCAATATGATGCTACAATTGGACTTAAAAATGCTGATATTATGTTAGCAAAACATCCAAATGTTTTAATTAATTTCCAATTTGACTCAAAAGTTAATAGCATTATAGCTACAAAGTTTGGTGCAGCTAATATTCCTATTATAGCTGTTGACGTTCCTACACCTGGTGCACCATTCATGGGTGTAAATAACTTTAAAGTAGCTTATATGGCTGGTCAGGAAGCAATTAAGCTTGTTGAAGAAAAAGGCGGAATTGATAAAATTGATAACATTATTTTAATGCAGATGCCATCAGGTGGAGAAGTAACAATGCTTCGTTCAGAAGGATTTTACCAAGCATTTGTTGATAAATATGGTGCTGATAAAGTTGATCCTAAAACAATCAGAGCTGATGGTGGTGCAGGTGAAGCTGAACAAGCTAACAAAGCTATGACTGATGTTTTATCAAAAATACCTAAAGCTAAAACTTGTGTTTTAACATCAATTAATGAAGAGACAATGAGTGGTATTATTTCAGCAATTCAAACTGCTGGAAGATGGGATCCTGAAAATTGGATTATTGTTACTCAAGGTTGCGATGCTGTTGGTCAACAACAAATTCGTGACGGTTTAACAGATGCTGCTATTGCTTACTTCCCAGAACATTATGGTGAATACTTAATTCCTGCAGCTGTAGCATTAATGCATAATCAACCAGTTCCTCCATTTATGTATGTTGAAAATGCAGTTATTACAAAAGATAATATTGACCAATATTATCCAAAAAAATAGTAAAGTAAATTAATTACTTATTTAAAAAATTAGGTAAGATAATTAAAAATGATAATTTAAAAAATTATTAAAAATTGAGGAGGCTATGCTAATTATACTAGTCTCCTCAATTAAATATATATAGGTGGTGGTAAGGTGGCCAATGATAATGGTATAGTTTTAAAAATGGAAAATATTATTAAAACTTTTCCTGGAGTTGTAGCTTTAGATGATGTTTCAATAGAGCTTTATAAAGGAGAAGTTTTAGGAATTTTAGGTGAAAATGGTGCTGGTAAATCAACACTTATCAAGATTCTAGCAGGTAATTACATAAAAGATTCTGGTTCTATTTTTGTTGATGGCAAGAAATTTGAAATTAAAAATCCTTCAGAAGCAATGGCTTCAGGTATTAGAGTAATTTATCAAGAACTTAATTCTTTAAATAATTTAACTGTTGCAGAAAACATTTTTGTAGGTGAGCAGCTAGTAAAAGGTCCTTTTAAAATAGTTGATTGGAAAGCAATGAATAAAAGAGCTGCTGAAATATTAAAAGAATTAAATGTTGAATTAGATCCAAACGCTATAATTGGAGATTTATCAATTTCTGAAAAGCAAGTTGTTGAAATAGCAAAAGCAATATCAAAAGAAGCAAAAATACTTGTAATGGATGAGCCAACTGCTGCTTTAAGTGAAGAAGAAACTCAATCATTATTTAAAATAATACAAACTTTAAAGTCAAGAGGTGTTTCAATAATTTATATTTCTCATAGATTAAAAGAAATTTTTGAAATAACCGATAGAGTTGTAATACTTCGTGATGGGAAAAATGTAGGTTTAAGAAAAACTAACGAGACTAATGCAAATGAACTTGTTAATTTGATGGTTGGGCGTGATATTAAGGAAATGTATCCAAAAAGAGAAGTTCCTATAGGAGAAGTAGTACTTGAAGTTAAAAATCTTAACGCAGAAGGGTTTAAAGATATAAGTTTTAATTTAAGAAGAGGTGAAATCCTTGGAATATTTGGACTTCTTGGTTCAGGAAGGACAGCATTAGTTAAGGCATTATTTGGTGCAAATAAAATTCATAGTGGTGACATAATTATAAATGGTAAGAAAGTTAATGTTAAAAGTCCAAAGATTGCTAGAGATGAAAAAGTAGGTCTAGTACCTTTAGATAGAAAAGTTGAAGGTCTTGCTCTTCATCTTGGAGTAAAAGAAAATGTTACGTTAGCAAATATAGAAGATTTGGGTAAAGGATTTTTAATAAATAAAAAACTTGAAAAAATGAAAGCACAAAAATGGGTGCAAGAATTGGGGATAAAAACTCCAACATTAGAGCAAGAAGTAAATAGTTTATCAGGTGGTAATCAACAAAAGGTAGTACTTGCTAAATGGCTTGAAAGTGGTTCTAAAATCATAATATTAAATGAGCCAACTAGAGGTATTGATGTTGGTGCAAAAATTGAAATATATAAACTTATGCAAAATTTATGTGAAGAAGGCTCAGCAGTTATAATGATAAGCTCAGAACTTCCTGAAATATTATCAATAGCTGATAGAATATTAGTAATGAGCAAGGGAAGAATTACAGCACAATATTCAAGAACAGAAGCAACTGAAGAAAAATTGCTGCAGTCTGCTTGTATTTAATTATTTAAAGAGGAGGAGATAATGCCCGAAATAAAAGCTTCTTCAATGGAGCCAGGGAAAAAAGCTAAAATTAACAATACCGGAATTTTATTTATAGTTCTTGTGGTTTTATTTGCTTTATTTTCTTATATTGGAAGACCTTTCTTTTTTTCAGTATTAAACTTAATTCCTATGTTAAATAATCTTTCATTTATTGGAATTATCGCAGCAGTTCTCACAATGGTAATGGTTACAGGTGAAATTGATTTTTCAATTGGAGGCAATATAGGTTTAACTGCATGCTTAGTAGCATTTTTATTATCAAAAGGTATGTCAGGGTGGATTGTAGTAGTAATTGCATTATTTGGTGGAGCTGTGATGGGCGCATTTAACGGATTTTTAGCAACTGTTGTAGGTGTAAATTCAATGATTGCAACTATTGGTACCATGTTTATATGGAGAGGCATTGGATATACATTATCAAATGGCGAATCTATGTTAGCTGTTAACCCTGTTATTGATTTTATAGGCAGAGGATTTATCTTCAAAGTAATTCCATTTCCAATTGTCATATTTATTATAATTTTTGTGGTAACCTATGTTGTAATGAATCTTTCAAAATGGGGAAGAAGTATTTATGCAATTGGTACAAACCCAATGGCATCCTATCTTTCTGGAATTAATGTAAAAAAAGTAAAGTTCATTAATTTTTTACTTTGTGGTATTACAGCATCCTTAGGAGGTTTAATTTTAACATCTCTGTCAGCTGTTGGGATGCCTCAACATGGGCAAGGACTTGAGTTAGTTATTATTTCTGGAATAGTACTTGGAGGAACTGCTCTTGGTGGGGGTAAAGGGGAAATTTTAGGAACTTTAGCAGGAACATTGATATTAAGCATATTATATAATTTTTTAACAATAATGAATGTATATTATTATTATATTCAAATTGTTCAAGGCGCAGTTTTAGTTTTGGTTGTTGCAACATATGAAATAAGGCAATCAAGAGCTTTAAAAAGAGTATAATTTAATTTTGTAATTTTTGTTTTGTATTTTCAATAAATTTTAGTTTTGGAGGTTAAATGGCAAAACCAGAAAAACAACAATATTCAGGATTAAGAAATTTTTTAAGAACTCCAACGCCCACATTAATTGGATTATATATAATTATGATTATAATATTTTCCTTAGCTGATAAAAATTTCTTAACTGTACAAAATTTTAGAGGAATTTTTAACAATTTGGCTGTTTTTGGTGTATTAGCTGCTGGAATTACTATAGTTATGATAGCTGGGGGTTTTGATCTTTCAATTGGTTCAATTTCAGGCCTTGTTGGTATAGTAAGCGCAGTTTTAATGATGGATCAATATAGTGTTCCAACTCCTTTAGTTTTTATAATTGCAATATTAATAGGATGTTTTGCTGGATTAATTAATGGGCTAATAATAACAAAAATTGGGATAAACCCTATTATCACTACTTTAGGTACTTTAGCTATTATAAGAGGAATATGCTATTTTTGGGCAAATAAGAACCCAAGAATTTATAATGTTTTTATACAAAATTTAGGTAGAAAATTTATAGCTAATGCGATCCCATATACTACTGTTTATATTATTGTAATTTTTGTAATTATTGCATTAATTTTAAAATTTACAAGATTTGGACGAGATTTATATACTATAGGTGGAAATGAAACATTAGCAAGACTTGCTGGGATAAAAGTTGATAGGATAAAAATAATTACTTACGTGATTTCTGGCTTTTTTTGTGCCATAGCTGGGCTATTATTAATTTCACAATTAGGTTCTGGTAGACCAGAGTATGGGACAGGTGCAGAACTTGAAGTATTAACGATAGTTGTTCTTGGTGGTGTTGCAGTTGGTGGTGGCAAAGGGAACCTACTTGGTGTATTTGTTGCTTTAGTTATTATAGGCTCAATTTCAAATGGAATGGTTATGTTAAATGTTCCAATATTTTTAAGACAAGTTGTAAAAGGTGCTTTGCTTGTACTTGTAATATCAATTGATGCTTTAAGAAACAGGCGTAATTTACAACTTTACTAAAATAATTTTTTAATAGTTTTATTAATTAAGAATTTATTGCTTAATTATCATTTTTAATTTAATAACTATTAATTAATAAAATTATGAATTATTAATTAAAATTTAAAATTAATTTTCCTAGGAGAATTTATGGCTTCAAAAAATTATTTAATTTTTGATTTTGGTGCTAGTAATGGGAGAGCGATAGTTGCAAAATTTGATGGAAATAAATTTGATTTGGAAGTAACTCATAGGTTTGATAATATACCTGTTTATGCTACAGGAATTTTATATTGGGATATTTTAAGATTATTTTCTGAACTTAAAAATGGTATATTAGCATCATATAAAGCTTTTAAAGACATCCAATCACTTGGAATTGATACCTGGGGAGTTGATTTTGGTTTTATTGATAAAAATGGACATTTACTTTCAAATCCACATCATTATAGAGATGAAGCAAGAGCTGCTGCAGCAGAAGCAGTTCATAAAGATTTTCCACCCCAAAAGCTATTTGAATTAACAGGTGGCCTTATTATGACTATCATGTCTGTATATCATTTATATAATTTAAGAATAAATAATGCAACTGAGCTTTTAAATGCCTACAAATTCTTAATGATGCCAGATTTATTTAATTATTTTCTTACTGGAAATACATTTAATGAATTTACTGAAGCAACTACTTCAATAATTTATGATCAAAAAAATAAAAAATGGTCAGATGAAATTTTAAATAAACTAAATATTTCAAAAGACATATTCCCTCCAATAATTCAGCCAGGAAATAAAGTAGGTGATATTCAAAGTTCAATTTTAAGAGAACTTGAAGTTAAAAACATTCCAGTCATTGCTCCTGCAACTCATGATTCTGCATCAGCAGAGACAGGTATTCCAGTAATTGATCCTAAAAAAACATGGGCATTTATAAGCATGGGGACTTGGCTTGTTGCCGGAGTTGAGACAGATCAACCAATAATTACTTCTGAAGCTTTTAAATATGGCTATGGTAATGAAGGTGGATGTGAAGGAAGAAATTTATTCGCAAAAAATATAAATGGTCTTTGGATTATTCAGCAATGTATGGCAAAATGGAGAAAAGATAAAGGTGAAAACATACCATGGCCTGAAATCGATAAAGTTTATCCGCAAGCTAGGCCTTTTTATGCATTTATAAATGTTGATGATCCTATTTTTATTTCACCCTCATCTGATATGCCAAAAGTTATTGCGGATTATTGTAAGAGGACAGGGCAAAATATACCTGAAGGTATGGCACAAATTTCTAGAGTTTTTTATGAAAGCTTAGTCTTTAAAATTAGATTTAATATAGAGCAAACAGAGAAAATAATAGGTAAAAAAATAGAACTCATGCAGCTTGTTGGTGGGGGAACAAATAATAAGTTAATTTGCCAGTGGATTTCTAATGCTTTAGGCATTCCAGTTGCAGCAGGTCCAACTGAAACAACTGCAGTTGGTAATCTTATAATGCAACTAAAAGGAACTGGTGAAATTAAAGATGTTAATGAAGGAAGAGCTATTTGCAGGAATTCTTCAAATGTCTTGATATACGAGCCTAAAGATAAAGAAACTTGGGATGAAGCTTATGAGAATTATTTAAAAATATTATAAATTTATTATTTTATTATAATTAATTTATTGATTAATAATAATTTATTTTTAAAATTAATTATTTTTATTACGAATTTAATTATCATAAATTTAATTTTATTATTTTTTTAAAGTTAATATATTTATTATTTTTATTTAAAATAAAAACGTTTTTTGTTTATTTAGCTTAATAATTATAAATGATTTAGTAATTATAAATATATAATAAATTTAAAATCATTTTCTAAAATTTATTACAAAAATTTATTAGAAATAAAAAAGAAAGGAAGAATTTAAATGAAGCTTAATGTTGATGCTCATTTATGGTGTTTAGGTACATATGCTGAAAGATATGTACCTGGAGGTTATTTTGAAGAATTAAGTGCAGACGAACAATTAGAAATAATGTCAAAAATAAAGGGATTAACTGGTCTATTTACTTTTTATCCAACTGCTCCACTTCCAAATGATCCAGATAAGCTTGTGAAAAAAGTTGAAAGCTTTGGGCTTAAGGTTTCTAATATTGCAGTAGAATGTTGGGGAGATAGGAGATGGAAACATGGTTCATTTTGCACAAATGATGATAAGATTAGAAAAGAAGCAATAAAACTTTTCAAAGATGCAATTGATTTTGCAAAAGCCGTAAAAGCAGATAGTGTGTTATTGTGGCCAGCACATGATGGTTATGATTATCCTTTCCAAGTAAATTATGTTGATGGTTGGCGTAATATGGTTGAAGCAGTTAAAGAAATTGGAGAATATGCTAAGGATATGAAAATAGCCATCGAGGCTAAAAGTAAAGATCCTAGGCAAAAAGAGTATATAAGCGATACAGGTAAAGCAATGGCTTTTGTAAATGAAGTTAACTTAAAAAATGTAGGGTGTGCACTTGATATTGGCCATGCTTTAATGGCAGGAGAAGGTATTGCAGAGTCTGTTGCTTTACTTGATTATTGGAAAAAGTTGTATCAAATTCATATAAATGAAAATTATAAAGATGCAGATCCAGATATGATATTTGGAACTGTTAATTTTTGGGAAATTCTTGAATTTTATTATTATTTAAATAAAACTAATTATGAAGGTTGGTGTGCTATTGATATTATTTCACCTAGAGATGATAGAGCAAAATCACTTGCATTAGGGGTTAAATTAATGTGGAAGTATCAAGAATTAGCACAAAAACTTCTACAGCACGAGAAAGAAATTGATGAAAATTTAAAAGGATATCATTTTGTTGATAATATTGATTTAATTTCTGATTTATTATTTTAACTATTTTATTATTTTATTTTAATTTAATTTATAACTTCTTACCTAAAAGGAGGATATATTTTGATAGAAACAAAAAAAATACTTCCATATGAAGGAGAAATAGATAAAAACAGACTTCTAAGTGCATTTAGAAGAGAACCTGTAGATAGAGTACCTAATTTTGAAATATTAATAGAAGATAGCCATGTTGAAAAAATACTTGGTAGATATGCAGGAAATACCTTAGCAGTTGGAGGAGATCCTGCAAAAGGAGCAAATGCTCCAGCTGGTAGACCCATGTATCCAAAAGACTATATAGAGCTTTGCAAAATAATAGGTCAAGATGCAATGATGTTTGATGGAGGTCTTTGGACACCATTTAAAAAACAAGATGAAAATGGAAATTGGGTACCAGCTTTTGATAGATCAATTAGAACAAGAAAAGATTTTGAAAGCTTAAAACTTGATTCAGAAAATGCAATACAAACAACAGTAAATTATATAAGAGAATATAAAGAAGAGGTTAAAAAACAAAATATAAATATAGGAATAACTGTTCTTTATGGCTGCATAATGCAAACATTATATGAATTTGTAACTGGTATGAATGATTTCATGATGCTAGTTTATGAAGATAGAGATCTTATAGAAGAAATGTTAGAAGTATCTACAGTTCATTTTGTAAATCTAACAAAAGCAATAGTAGCTGAAAAAGTAGATTTTATCTTTCCAGCTGATGATGTTGCATTTAAAACAGGTCTTTTTATACCTCCTAAACTTATGAGAGAAATGTGGATTCCAAGAATGGCTCGTATATTTGAACCAGCTCTTAATGCAAATATTCCAATAATGTTTCATTCTGATGGTAAAATTGATGATATAGTAGAAGACTTAATAAATATAGGTTTAAACTGTTTAAATCCAATGGATCCTTATGGAATAGATTATCGTGACTACAAGAAAAGATTTGGCTCAAGACTATGCTTGTCAGGTAATATTGACGTAGAATTTCCATTATCTAAAGGAACACCTGAAGATATTGAAAAAGATGTAAAAGAGCACATGGAAGTATTAAAGCCAGGTTATGGTTATGTTGCAACTTGCTCTCATTCAATAGTAAATTACATACCTCATGAAAATTACATAGCATATATTAATGCAATACATAAATATGGTAAGTATTAATAATAATTATTTAACAATCTTTATCTAAAAAGGAGCTTAAATGTCAGTACTTGATGAGATATATGATACTACGATAAGAGGAGCATACAAAGAAATAGAGCCTTTAATTCAAAAGGCATTAGATGAAAATATTGATATAAACAAAATAATAAATGATTCTCTTTCAAAGGCAATGATATATGTTGGAGATAAATTCTCAACTGGTGAGCTTTATATGCCAGATATGCTTTTAGCTGCTAAAACAATGAAAGCTGCAATGGAGATACTTAAGCCACACATGACTAAAAATAGTAGCACAATTCAAAGAGGCACTATTGTTATAGGAACAGTAAAAGGAGATCTTCATGACATAGGAAAGAACCTAGTTATTACTATGGCTGAAGGTCAAGGCTTTAAAGTAATAGACTTAGGTATAGATGTAGATTATTCTAAATTTGTTGATGCAATAAAACAATACAACCCTGATATAGTTGGATTTTCAGGTCTTCTTACTACCACACTTGCAAATATACCAACTCATATAAAAGCAATAGCTGATGCAGGACTAAGAGATAAAGTAATACTTGCAGTAGGAGGTGCTCCTGTAACAAGACATTTTGCAGATATGTATAACATAGAAATATATGCACCTGATGCTTCATCAGCAGCTAAAGAATTTGTTAAAGCTATAGAAGCTAAAAAAGATAAAAACTAGTAATAGTTATTTTAAATAGATTAAAGATAGTTTTTAAAAATTTAAAAAAAATTAAAAGGAGAAATAAAAATGGCTAGATATGCTATGATTTGGAAAATAAAACCTGAATTAAAAGAAGAATATAAAAAAGATCATGATAATATTTGGCCGGATATGAAAAAGGCACTAAAAGATTGCGGTTATAGAAATTATTCAATTTATTTTAGAAAAGATGGTACAATGTTTGCATATCTTGAACATGATAATTTAGAAGAAGGCAGCAAAAAAATGGCAGCTACTGAAGTTAATACAAGATGGCAAAAGGCAATGGCAAAATATTTTGTAAATAGTGATCCAACAATTCTTGGTCCTGAGATGGAAATGCTTGAGGAAGTTTTTCATTTAGATTAAACAATGTCAAGTTGCCCATTTTTCACAGTTGTCACAGGGACGTATAATTTGACATGATTGGTGTCACAGTGTCACGGGGACGTATAATTTGACATGTTTATTAAAAAGATGCCAAGCTAATAGTTTTCCTTTAATTACAGCTCGTGTTTTTTTGCATAATTTGATAAATAATTTTATAAGAATAATTTAAATTTTTTAAATATATGATTAGAATTATTGCTTGTGATTTAAAAGACATTTATTAAATATTATAAATATCATTATTATATTTATATTTATATTTTTTTTATTTTAAATAAAACTTCTAAATACTAAAAAATTTGTAATTTTAATTTATTTATTATGAATAATTTAGTATTTAGAAGTTTTTTATTTTTTTAAGTTAAGTTACTAAAAAATAATAATAAAAAAAGAAATATTAATAAAATTAATTTTAAGTAGAATAAATATTGTTATTAGATTAATATTTTAAGAAACATTAGGATAAATTAATCGTCTTTTATTCAGTAAGTTATATATTAAATTAAATAAATTACTAATCTAATTTAATCTAATTAAATAAAAGTTATTGGGGGATTTATGAGATATTTATTGACAGAAGAGCAACAAATGATAGTTGAAATATGCAGGAAAATTGTGGAAGAAAGAATTAAGCCAGTAAGAGCAGAATTAGATGAAAAAATGATTTTCCCAACAGAAATTATAAAAGAAATTGGTAAAAGTGATCTTTTTAGATTATTTATCCCAGAAAAATACGGTGGTATGGGAACTGGGATGTTTGAAGTTTGTCTAGCAACTGAAGAATTAAGTAGGGGTGATTTAAGTGTTGCAACTTCATATGCAGCTAGCGGACTTGGTTTTATTCCAATAATTTTAATGGGTAGCGAAGAGCAAAAAGAAAAATATTTACCATTACTTGCAAGTGGAGAAAAGCTTGCAGCTTTCGGTCTTACTGAGTCTGATGCTGGAAGTGATGTTAGCGCAATTAGAACAACAGCAACAAAAGATGGAGATTACTATTTTCTAAATGGAACAAAACAATGGATAACAAATGGTGGTGAAGCTGATATATATACTATTTTTGCAAAAACTGATCCTTCTAAGGGTGCAAGAGGAATTAGTGCATTTATTGTAGAAAAAGGAATGGAAGGCTTTGAATTTGGGAAAAAAGAAAATAAGCTTGGTATTAGAGCATCTGCAACAAGAGAGTTAATTTTTAATAATTGTAAAGTTCCAAAAGAAAATATGATCTCAAAAGAAGGAATGGGTTTTATTATAATAATGAGAACTTTTGATCAATCTAGGCCAGCTGTCGGAGCTCAAGCTGTAGGTGTTGCTCAGGCTGCATTAGAAGAGGCACTTAATTATTCAAAAGTAAGATTTCAATTTGATGCTTCTATTTCTTCTTTTCAAGCAGTTCAGCACATGCTTGCAGATATGGCAACTAATGTAGAAGCAGCAAGATCACTTGTTTATTATACAGCTCAAGTTATAGATAGTGGTCAAAAAGACATTTCAAGATTATCAGCTATGTCAAAACTTTTTGCGTCTGATATGGCAATGAAAGTAACAACAGATGCGGTTCAGATTTTAGGTGGATATGGATATATGAAAGAATATCCAGTAGAAAAAATGTTTAGGGATGCAAAAATTACACAAATATATGAAGGAACAAATCAAATACAAAGAAATATAATAGCTCTTGATTTAATAAAAAAAGGTTTTATTTAATTTAAAAATTTAATTTAAAAGTTAAAGATTAAAAAAAACAAAAAGTAAAAAATTAAAAAGTAAAATAAAAAATTAAAACTTAATTTTTATAATTTTTATAAAGATAACACTTTATAAAGATAACACTTATAACACTTGATTAATTTGAAATTAGGAAAATAAAAAGATGGATAATAAATTTAATATAATTGTATGTATAAAACAAGTTCCAGGAATAACTGATATAAAGATAAATCCCGAAACTAATACATTAATAAGGGAAGGCATAGAAAATATAATAAATCCTTTTGATACTTATGCCATTGAAGAAGGCGTGAGGTTAAAAGAAAGATTATTAGCAAGCTCTAACCTAAGTGATTTAAGTCAAAATTCTGGCTTGGATATTCAAGTAATAGCTTTAACTATGGGGCCACCACAATCGATTGAAATTTTAAAAGAAGCTATTTCTTTAGGAGTTGATGAAGGGATATTGTTATCAGACCGGGCATTTGCAGGGTCTGATACATGGGCTACTGCATTTACTTTGTCTCAAGCTATAAAAAAAATTGAAAGTTATAAAATAATTATTCTTGGTAAACAAACACTTGATGGAGATACAGGTCAAGTTGGACCTGAGCTTGCTCAAATATTAAATATTCCATTTCTAGGTTATGCAAGTAAAATAGAAGAAGTTGATACAAGTAAAATTATAGTAAAAAGGTTAATGGAAGATAGATATGAAACTTTTGAAATGAGACTTCCAATTGTAATATCAGTTGGTAAAGATATAAATGTTCCAAGAATTCCATCACTTAGAGGAAAAATAAAAGCTAAAAGTGCTCAAATACCTGTTTGGGATAATAAGTTTTTAGGTTTAAATGAAGATGAGTGTGGTCTTAGCGGTTCTTTTACCCAAGTAATTAAAATATTTACCCCAGAGCATAAGAGAGAAATAAAAATTATTGAAGGCACTGCAGATGAACAAGTTAATGCAATATATAATAAATTAAAAGAATTAAATATCGTTTAATTTATTATTGGAA
>Ga0315298_1008335_pt1 | contig 13252 bp, 13 predicted proteins | sample WHS_1_MG_FD_203077 | JGI IMG/M metagenome (GOLD analysis project Ga0315298, IMG submission 203077) | Extremophilic microbial mat communities from Washburn Hot Springs, YNP, Wyoming, USA - WHS_1_MG | ecosystem: Environmental > Aquatic > Thermal springs > Hot (42-90C) | place: USA: Wyoming...
CTAATCTGTGTTTTAATTTGCGATTATTAGCGAATTTTCATTAAAGTTGTATGATAATCTTAAAAGGTTTGAGGGAAGGGTTTTACTATGAGTGATGACAAGAACATTGTAGAGATTGGTTTGCTTGGTTGCGGGACAATTGGTTCTGGAGTTTTTCACCTTCTTGAGAAAAACTCCCCCTATATTGAGCGAGTTGCTGGCAAGAAACTCCGCGTCCGAAGAATTCTTGTGAAAGAAGTAGATGAACCCCGGCCCTTCGAAGCTGATCGTTCCATCATGACAACTGATTGGCGCGAAGTCATATCTGATGATCAAATAGAAATCTTCGTTGAGTTAATTGGTGGTATTGAGCCTGCTAAGTCTTTTGCTCTTGAGATTCTTGGTAAAGGCAAGCATCTTGTGACTGCGAACAAAGAGATTCTTGCAAGGTATGGGCCCGAACTCATGAAAGTTGCTGCAGAGTCGGGTTCTCAGTTGTTGTTTGAGGCTGCAGTCGGAGGTGGCATTCCTCTTATTAGACCGCTCGAGGAGTCACTTGGTGGTGACAAAATTAGAAAAATTGTGGGTATCGTAAATGGAACTACAAATTACATCCTTTCGCGTATGAGCATGGAAGGTTCCACTTTCGATGAAGCACTTGAAAGTGCAAAAAGACTTGGATATGCCGAGGCGAATCCGGAAGCCGATATTCAAGGCGACGATGCGGCAAGTAAAATTGCGATCCTCTCATCTATTGCCTTCAGGGTTGGTGTGACTTCGGATCAGGTGCCAAGAGAAGGGATTTCAAGAATCCGGCTGGATGACATAGAGAACGCAAAGGAACTTGGCTATGCAATTAAACTTCTTGCTATTGCCTCTTTTGATGACGGCGAGATTCAAGCAAGGGTTCATCCGACGATGATTCCGTTAGAACACCCGCTTTCAAGCATATCTGGGAACTTTAATGCGATATTTGTTGTGGGTGAATCCGTCGGCGAACTAATGTTTTACGGACAGGGCGCTGGCTCACTTCCGACTTCAACTGCAATTATTGGGGATCTAATAAACATTGCAAGAGATATGGATAGGTCAAAGACGATAGATCGCTCGTACTGGAATAACCCTGCTAAGATCAAATCGATCAATGAGGTCAAAACTCGCTTTTATATGGTTTTGAGGGTTGTGGATAGGCCTGGCGTTCTTGCGAAAATTGCCGGAGTTTTTGGCGAGAATATGGTTAGCCTTGAAAGCGTTGTGCAGAAGGGAATTGGGGAAGAAGCGCAGATTGTTCTCATTACCCACGAGGTGAAGGAAAGGAATTTCTGGGCTGCAAAGCAAGGTCTTGCCAGACTTGAGGTTGTGCTTGATATCCCGAGCATAATAAGGGTTGAATCGTTATAGTCTTAAAGTAGATATAATTTTTAGGTGGTGAGAGGATACCGGAATGAAAGTTCTCCATAGTTGCTGGCGGGGTGTTATTGAAGAATACCGTGAGTACCTTCCTGTTTCGAAATCAACACCCGTTGTAACCTTACTTGAAGGTGGAACGCCACTCGTGCGCTCACGCTTTTTTTCTTCCGAACTTTCGCTTGAGGTTTACCTGAAGTATGAAGGTGCAAATCCCACCGGTTCTTTTAAAGACAGGGGAATGACGGTTGCAATATCAAAAGCGGTTGAGGAGGGTGCGCGCGCTGTCATATGTGCATCAACCGGGAATACAAGCGCTTCTGCTGCTGCCTATGCTGCGAGGGCTTCCATTCGCTGTATTGTTTTGATTCCGCAAGGCGCCATAGCGCTTGGCAAGCTTTCTCAGGCTCTTCTTCACGGAGCTTCTGTTTTGTCAGTTAAGGGAAATTTTGACGATGCCTTAAAGATTGTGCGGCAAATATCAAGCGAGACCGATATTGTTCTTGTGAATAGCCTGAATCCGAACAGAATTGAAGGGCAGAAGACCGGGGCATTTGAGATTTGCGACGTGCTTGGAAGAGCGCCTGATTATCATTTCATACCGGTTGGAAATGCAGGAAACATAACTGCATACTGGAAGGGATACAAGGAATACAGGCAAATGGGAAAAATATCGAGCCTGCCATGCATGTTTGGTTATCAGGCGAAAGGTGCAGCCCCGATTGTTCTCGGACATCCTGTTTCAAAGCCGGAGACTATTGCAACCGCGATCAGAATTGGAAATCCTGCATCCTGGAAGAGTGCTGAGGCCGCTTCAAAGGAGTCTGGTGGCATAATTGATATGGTTAGCGATGAGGAGATTCTTCGCGCTTACCACCTGCTCGCGGAAGAAGAGGGCCTTTTCGTTGAGCCAGCATCTGCCGCTTCTGTTGCTGGCTTGCTAAAGGCTCGAAAGGAGGGGAAAGTTCCTTCGGGAAGTTTAGTTGTTTGCATTCTTACCGGGCATGGGTTAAAGGATCCCGAAAGAGCAGTCAAAGAGTCTTCAGAGCCACCGCTTGTTGAGGCAGATCCTCAGGATATTCTCGATGCAATTTATTCGGAGACAAAGTGATTGGATAAAACTTAGGTCCTTAGGGTCGCGCACTGAAAAGGAGTATGACTTGCGAAAATTGAAAGTTGCCGTTCTTGTTCCAGACGGTGCTTCAGACCTCCCCTTAAAAGAACTTGGTGGTATGACGCCACTTGAAGCTGCGCAAACACCCAACATGGATGAAGTTGCAAGGCTCGGGAGCATCGGTCTTTTAAGGACAATACCGCCTGGTATGTCTCCTGGTAGCGATGTTGCAAACCTTTCACTTCTTGGATACGACCCTCGCTTGTTTTATAGTGGAAGGGGGCCGATAGAGGCAGCAAGTAACGGAATCATTGTCCCGCGCGGATGGACTGCTTTCAGGTGCAATCTGGTTTCAACGGATGGAGAAAGGATGCTCGATTACAGCGCTGGCCATATTTCCGACGATGAGGCAAATGAAATAGTTGGAATACTTTCCCGCAAGCTTGGAGATTCAAGGACGAAGTTCTATCACGGAAAGTCATACAGGCAATTGCTACTACTTGAAGGAGACTATACAGGGGTCGTATGCACCCCACCGCATGACATAACGGGGCAGTCAATTTTGGACCATCTTCCTAAGGGTGAGAACTCTGCTCGACTGATTGAGCTAATTGAATCCTCTCGGGAGGTTCTTTCGAGACTTGACCTAAACAGCCGGAGGAGGAAGGAAGGGAAATTGGTAGTGGATCTAATATGGCCCTGGGGTCAGGGTAGTGCGATGGAACTTGAGCCATTTCCAAAAAGGTTTGGACTTTCTGGCTATTGTATAAGTGCTGTTGATCTTATAAGAGGACTTGCAAGACTTGCAGGACTTGAGTTTATTGATGTCCCGGGGGCTACGGGTTACCTCGATACTAATTATAAGGGGAAGGGAGATGCTGCCCTGTGTGCTCTTGAGAGTGGTGATTTCGTTTTCGTACACGTAGAGGCTCCGGACGAGGCTTCCCATGAAGGGCTTACAGAGGAGAAGGTCAAGGCAATTGAAAGGTTTGATAAGTATATAGTTGGGCCCGTACTCCAGTTTGGGGAAAAATATGTGAATCTTCGCATTTTTATTTGCCCTGATCACCCCACTTTCATTTCAACGCGGACTCATGATTCTTCTCCTGTTCCTTACGCTCTATTTGGTCCGGGAATACAATCGTCTGATCATGCCCTTTTTAGTGAGGAAGAAGCAAGAAATCGCGGTCCTCACTTTGATGAAGGCTGGATGGTAATGCATTATCTTACAGGACGTGAAGCCTGGCCTCAAATATAGTTGGTCATTTTTATAAAGTGTGAGTGCAAGGGGAAAGGAGAAGCAAGATGAACGAGGTGAATTCCCAAAAAGGAGTGCCTTTTCCGCCTGAGCCTGCAGGACAGGCCAAGCAGGGCGGAAGGCATAGGCCAGCATTGATAGTTGCTGCTGTTTTTGTTTTGCTTGCAATGCTTTCTCTCACCTTTCTTTTTGGGACGTGCTTTTTTTTCGCCCTATCTTTCAGGAGAGCAGAGGGAGAAGGGGTGGGTTTGGTGAGAATTGACGGCATCATAACTTCTGGTGGCACGGTGAGCGGAACTTCCGCAGAAGAGGTTGTTCAGGAGTTACACCAGGCTCAGGAAAATAAGAATATAAAGGCTATTATTCTTAGAATAAACAGTCCTGGAGGAACACCTGCTGCATCGCAAGAGGTTGTAAGGGAGATAAGGCGTACAATCAAGAAAGGCAAGCCTGTTGTTGCTTCCGTTGGTGATATCTGCGCTTCTGGTGCGTATTACATTGCCTCATCCTCCGATTTTATTTTCGCTAACACCGATTCTGATGTGGGTAGCATAGGTGTGATTGTTGAGATACCAAACTTAGAGGAATTAAACAAAAAGATAGGAGTTGACTTTACAGTTCTTACAGAAGGTAAGTTTAAGGATATAGGAAGTCCTTTAAGGGAAGTAACCCAGGAAGAGAAGGATATCATAACTGCTCAAATGAAAATGGCTTATGATAACTTCATAAAGGATGTGGCAAAAGGAAGAAAGATTTCTGAGTCAAGGGTAAGGGAACTTGCAAACGGTCTTACATATCCCGGAAAGCAGGCAAAGGAATTGGGGCTTATTGACTCAATTGGAAACTTCCGAGATGCAATAGAAAAAGCAGGAAGACTCGGTGGCATCAAGGGTGAAGTTAGGGTAATTGAGCTCGAGAGAAGGTCTTTTTTCGGTTCATTAGGAGAATTCTTAACGAGTGCAAAGGAACTTCTTCGAGAGGTAAGACTTCTCGTGGGAGGTTATTCTGTTGAACAGAGTGTTCCTGTGAAAAAATAGAGCGGCCTTCGAGCCCTTGCTTATTTTTGTTGAGAAAGTCATAAAATAGATAACAGAACAAATCAGATGATAAAAAGGAAAAGTCATGAGTGATGGTGAGGCCAAAAAGGGAATACTGATTGCCCACATTTCCGACATTCACATTGGTTCGAATCACTTCGTATCCAATCTTTTACATCGTGCGATTGTTGAAATAAACGAGATGAATCCCGATGTTGTGATAGTGTCTGGAGATTTGACCAACGATGGCTTCAGGCAACAATATAGGGCTGTTTCTGCTTACCTTGAAAATATCACATGCGAAAGGAAAGTTATAATTCCCGGAAATCACGACTCAAGGAACGTAGGTTATGTTCACTTTGAGGATAACTTTGGCTCTCGTAACAGCGTGACCTATCTACCTGGGGTAACGATCGTAGGGCTGGATTCTTCTCAGCCTGATCTTAATGAGGGAAGGCTTGGCAGGCAGAACTACCGCTGGATGGTTGAAAAGTTTGTAAACCCTCGAGATTTCAGGATCGTTGCGCTTCATCACCATCTGCTTCCACTTCCCGGAACCGGAAGGGAGAGAAATATAATTGAAGATGCAGGAGATTTTCTTGAACTATTAGTTTCGGAAGGAGTTGACCTGGTCCTCTCAGGGCATAAGCATGTTCCTCACGCGTGGCATTTTGAAAACTTCTATGTTGTAAATGCAGGAACAGTTTCCTCTCTTCGTGTTCGCGGGTACGCAAGACCATGCTATAACATTATAAAAATCGAGGATGGAGTCTGTACGGTGAAGAGGAAGTATCCTTTTGGTGAGACGGTCGAGGTAGTTACTTTTAAAGCAGAACCGCGAAGAGATGAGCGTGGGAAGGCTGCCTCGGTTGATCGAATGTTCACCTGATTTTCCGGAGTGTCAATAATTGATTGGGATAAACCCAAACCCAGAAAAAGTCCTTGTTCTCATTGACGGGGAGCACTATCCTGATGTGACAAGTGCAGCACTTCGCGAACTTGAGCAAAAAGGTAACGAGATTGTGGGAATTGTCTTTTTGGGTGGTGCTGAGAAGCTTGCCGAGCCATCTCTTTTTTCTTATCGAGATGTTCCATTTTTCTATGGCGGGTCTTCTGTATCTTTACTTAGAGAGGCGCTCGAGAAATGCAATGCGAGTATGGTAATTGATCTTTCCGATGAGCCTGTTACAGGTTATTTTGAGAGGTTTCGCCTTATTTCCGAGGCACTTGCTCGAGGTGTATCTTATCGGGGTGCAGATTTCCTTTTTCTTGCGCCATTGAGACCGTTTATTTGCGATAAGCCAACAATTGGCATCTGGGGTTCTGGCAAAAGGGTGGGCAAAACAGCGATTTCATCATACTTTGCAAGGTCCCTTTCAGAACGCGGATCAAAACCATGTATTTTAACGATGGGAAGAGGCGGCCCCGAAGAGCCAGAGGTTTTGTCAAGGCCTGCGGATGTTACAGATGAATATCTTTTGGGACTTGTTGCGAAAGGTAGACACGCAGCAAGCGATCATTTTGAGGATGCTATGACAGCTCGAGTGATGTCAATCGGCTGCAGAAGATGCGGTGGTGGGATGGCAGGTGAGCCTTTCTACTCCAATGTTCGGGAAGGTGCGATTCTTGCCTGTCAGCAAGATTGTGATCTTGTTCTTCTTGAAGGAAGTGGTGCTGCAATACCACCAGTTGGTGCTGATTCGAAGGCACTTGTTGTTTCTGCTCTGCAGCCGGAAGAATATCTGCTTTCATACCTTGGACCATACAGGCTATTGCTTTCGGATTTAATTTTGGTTACAATGTGTGAAGAATTCCAAGTTTCCAGCAGAAAACTTCAGAGGCTAAGAGATGGCATTCTGTCCATCAATCCCGAAGCAAGTGTAATAGAGGTTGTATTTAGGCCAAGGCCTCTGGGTGATATTGATGGAAAGACTGCATTTCTTGTGACAACTGCGAGTAAGGATGCTGCTCAAGTTCAAGCAGAGCATCTTGAAAGGTTCTATGGGGCCAGGATAATTGGATTTAGTTCAAATCTGGCTGACAGGGCAAGGCTTGCTCGCGACATAAAGGAAAGTCCTAGGGCTCAGGTTCTTTTGACAGAACTTAAAGCGGCTGGAGTTGATACTGTATCACTTTTTGCCAAAAAGGAGAAAAAGGAATTGATATATATAGAGAATGTTCCATTTGTAAGGAAAGGGAATCTTGAAGAGGAGATTGAGCGCCTCGAGAGATTGGCAAGGATGCGATTTTTAGCAAGGCAGGAAGGGAAAGGCTCCAAGTAGTTTCATAAGATCAGATTTTGTGGTGGCAGGTCATGCCTGAAAGACTCCAAAAAATAATCATTACTGATGAGGAACACAGGTTGCCTTACTCTAAGGGGCTGATGGCGATTTCGATAATGGCGACAGGTCTTCCACCCGAGCAGGCTTACAATATCGCATCTATTATCCATGAGGAACTGCGCGATCAGGGGGATCCAGAAGTTACCATGGAGCACGTGAGGAAGACCGCAGAGGAAATATTGAGGCGAGAGGTAGGAGAGAAATACGTTGAGACTTACAGAAAATGGCAATCACTGGGGAAAATTAACAAGCCAATCATAGTTCTCATGGGAGGCGCAACCGGTGTTGGAAAGTCAACCGTCGCTACAATGCTTGCCGCAAGGTTAGGCATAACAAGGCAGGTTTCCACTGATGTAATAAGGGAAGTGATGCGGTCTCTTCTTGCGAAAGAACTTGTGCCAACGCTTTATACACACTCATTTAGCGCTTTTGAGGCAATGCGGATGCCGGTTCCCGAGACGACGGACAAGGTGATTGTTGGATTTTTGGAGCAGGCAGCGATGGTATGGGTTGGAATAAGAGCACTTGTGGAGCGGGCGATAATAGAGAGAACAAATTTTATCATTGAGGGCGCACATGTTGTTCCCGGTATAATAGAACCGCAATTCTTCAAGGACGCATACATAGTACAGTTTGTATTGGCAGTTGATGATGAGAATCAACACCGTAGCCATTTTGAGATAAGAGAAGTTGAAACTGAGGGCGCAAGACCTTTTTCCCGTTATCTCGAGAATCTTGAAAACATAAGGAAAATTCAGGAATACATACTCAAACTTGCGTCTGAAAAGAATGTGCCGGTTTTCCCCTGCTATAACATTGACGCAACAGTTGGAGCAGTAATGGAATACATAATTAACCAGGTTTTTTATGAATATACTGAGGGAAAGGCGACTGAGGGAGTTGTGGAGAGAGCGCTTGAAGTATCGGCAAGAAGGGAAATGCAATCCCTTGAAGACTTGCACGGGAAGGAGGTTTAAAAATTGAGGCTATTTATTGATACTGCAAATGTTGAACACATAAGGGAAATTCACTCGTGGGGCGTTCTCGATGGAGTCACAACAAACCCTACACTCGTTTCAAGGGAGAAGCGTAGCTATCGAGAGTGTATCGAAGAGATTGCATCTTTCGTTTCAGGACCTATAAGTGCTGAGGCAGTAAGCACTGACGCCGAAGGGATGCTTGAGGAGGCTCGCTCTCTTTCGAAGATTGCTCCAAATATAAATGTGAAGATACCGATGTGCCCTGAGGGTTTGAAAGCCATGAAGGCCTGTGCAGGCGAAGGAATAAAAACAAATTGTACCCTCATTTTCTCAGCAAACCAGGCACTACTTGCTGCTGCTGCTGGAGCCACATTCGCAAGCCCTTTTCTTGGAAGGATTGACGATATAGGAAACGATGGCTTAAGGGTGCTTGCTGAAATCGTTGAAATATATGAGTATTATGGCTTACAGACAGAAGTTATTGCCGCAAGTCTCAGGCATCCTCAGCATGTTATTGGCGCAGCGCTTGCAGGCGCACACATCGCGACAATACCCTACGAGGTCTTCAAGGCAATGGTGCGTCACCCGCTTACTGATATTGGGATTGAGCGCTTCAGAGCTGATTGGGAAAAGATAAAGGATTTGTAGCAGGAAAATAATCTACAAGGAGGTTGTATGAAAATGGAAGTTGTTGACAGAAGTCTACTTGAGTCTAAGTTGCTCACCGAACTTCAAGAGATTGGTATGGCTCTGGAGATTGAGGGCGTCAAAAAATTGCGAAAAAAGGAGTTGATTGATGCAATTTTGGCCGAAGCTGGTGTACTAACTAAGGAAAAGCCACCAGATGGAAGGGCGCCATCGGAGACAAAGGTTGTAGTAGAAGAGGCGGAGGAAGCAGAAGAGGGTATCGGGAGTGGAATTCTTGACGTTCTTGCTGACGGCTACGGTTTTTTAAGAACTCAGGGGTATCTTGCCTCTGAAAAGGATATATACGTTTCCCAGTCTCAGATCAGAAGGTTCAAGTTGAAGAGGGGAGACGAGGTCAAAGGTCAGATAAGGCCTCCAAAGGATACTGAAAAATACAATGCCCTTTTAAGGATTGAAAGCGTGAATGGTGAAGATCCTGAGATTGCCCAGAAGCGCAAGCAGTTTGAGTCTCTCACTCCCCTTTACCCGATGGATAGACTGAGGCTTGAGACGAAGAATGGCTCGGTAACAGGACGAATAATAGACCTGATTGCGCCAATAGGTAAGGGGCAGAGAGGCCTCATTGTCTCGCCGCCGAAAGCAGGAAAAACTACAGTTCTAAAGCAGATTGCAAATAGCATTACCGAGAATAATCCCGAGGTTTATCTGATGGTTCTTCTTGTCGATGAGCGCCCCGAGGAGGTTACTGACATGGAGAGATCTGTTACTGGAGAAGTAATCTCTTCAACCTTTGATCAGCCGAGCGATAACCATATTGCGGTGGCGGAACTCGTCCTCGAGAGGGCAAAAAGGCTTGTCGAGCATAACCGAGATGTGGTTATCCTCCTTGACAGTGTGACAAGGCTTGCAAGGGCTTATAACCTGAGTACTCCGGCGAGCGGAAGGATTCTCTCGGGCGGCGTGGACTCTACGGCACTTTTCCCGCCCAAGCGTTTCTTTGGTGCGGCAAGGAATATAGAATTCGGGGGAAGTCTCACAATAATTGCAACGGCACTTGTTGATACCGGAAGCAGGATGGATGAGGTTATATTTGAGGAGTTCAAGGGGACTGGAAACATGGAAATACATCTTGACCGGAAGCTTGCAGACAAGCGGATCTTCCCTGCAATTGACATTGAGAAGTCAGGTACTCGCAAGGAGGAATTGATTCTTGAGCCAAAGGAAGCAGAGCAGGTATGGAAGCTCAGAAGGGTTCTTCACTCGCTTGAGCCGGGTGCTGCAATTGAGGTTTTGATTGAGGGCGTAAGAAAAACTAAATCCAACGCTCAGTTCCTCTCCCAGATAAAGGATATTTCTAATGTTTATGAGTAAATTTGCTTTTTAATTTGCCTTCAGAGTCAGCCTGTTATTAAAGGATTCTTAATCTTCGGCTTAAAACACTTTTGAATTTGATAATTGCTTTCACTATGTTATCATTTGATGGAATTGAGGTGAGACCATGAAAAAGGGAATTCATCCGGAATACGTAAGGTCAGTTGTAACATGTTCGTGCGGGGAGACGTTTGTTACGCGCTCCACTAAGCCCGTTCTTCACGTTGAAATATGCTCGCAGTGTCATCCTTTTTATACGGGCAGGCAAAAACTTGTGGACTCTGGAGGAAGAGTCGAGAGGTTCCAGAGACGTTACCAGTCTCATCTTGAAGTAAAAGAAAAGAGAAAAAAGAAGAAATAGACTGAACTTAGCTGCTCAAGCGCTACTTTTAATTTATATAAAATATTGTTAAAGAGAAACTCCCACTTTTAGTCGGGAATTCAAGTTCTTGCGCAATAGAAACTTCCACGCTTTGAACTATTTCTTATATATTTCCCTCCTGTGTAAAACTCTATACAATATGACTTCTTTGCCGGAGATATCATAACGGATTCGATAATCACCGATTCTCTTTCGCCATTCGCCTGTTTCTTTGGCCAAGACTTTCTCCACCTCTTTGTATGGATCTTTGGCCATCTCATTAAGGACACTGATTGTTTTCCTCTGAATATTACGAGGTAATTTTTTGAAATCTTTTGAAAACCGATGAGTTATGATAATCTTATAATCCATGATGTAGGACTTTATTTGGGTTCAATAATTCTACTTGTTGCCCGATTTGCAAAATTCATGATTCAGAATTTATGACCCTTATGACTATCTCACCATCTTTTCTAATTCTTCCAACGTATAAACCCGGCCCTTTCTATAGTCGTCACGGGCTTCTTTAATGCTTTCAAGATAAGCTGGATTAGAGAGTTCTGCCAAAGTTTCTAGGATATTTTCTAACTCTTCAATATTGACCAGAGCCGCCATTGGCTTACCTTGTCTCTCGATTAGAATGAATTTGCGACCATATTTGGCTTCGTTAAGGATTTCTCCTAACCGAGCTCGCAATTCCATTGTTGAAACGGTTTTCACTTCCATGATTTACCTCCAATTAAGATCGAAATTATTACACATTATAAATATTATCCTAATTCTTATAATTATTATAAATTATATAAAACAATTGTCAATTACTATCTTGTAATTTGCCCGACTTTCTTCTAAGCAAGAGTGTAATTGGATAAGAATTAGTGTTGTGGTTTAAGAACCAAAAGAGGGAAATAAAGACAGCTCAGGCGACTTGATTGTTTGGTTTTGGAAGAGGCAGGCTTGGGTCAATTGATACAAATTCCTTGATAAATCCTTTAGCTTTTATTAAATTGATGGAAAGACAAGAGCTGGTGCGTTTTATTTTCCGGGAGTCATGATTGTCGTTTATTTGATGTGTTGCCTTTTCTAATGTGCCCAATGTTCGAAGAGTTAATTAGCAAGAATACATATAAGAATACAAGCAGTAAAGGTGCTGTTCGAGTTAAACTCATCACCCTGCTATCTATTATTATGTTCGCCTGTTCTATGGGTGGTTGCCGAAAAGAAACGCCAATTTTTAACACTGGAAGAAAGGCCAGTCTATCGAAAATCAAAAGTTATGCAAACGTATATCAAGAGTACGATGAGGAGGACCTCGAGAAGTTAAAGCGGTTCGACATTGTTGTCCTTGAACCATACGATGTGCCAGATAAGAAATTTCTTTCCGAGCTCAAATCGTCTGGAACAATAGTTCTTGCCTATGTAAGTATTGGTGAGGCTGATAACGAAAGACGTTATTGGGAAGGGTGGAAGCCTTCAGACGACGCTCCGGATAATCCCGCAATACCAAGAACAACTGTTACTCAGGATGACTCTATGTTTATAGGTGAGGATCCCGGATGGGAAGGATCTTATTTTGTGGATGCAAGTAATCCAAAGTGGCACAAAATACTTTTGAATGAAGAGATTCCCTATATTCTCTGGCTTGGTGGTGGAAAGTATGATGGCTTAATGATGGATGTAATTGATGTTGTTGATGAATACGAAGGATACCCTGATGGAAGTGAAATGAGGAAGGGAATGGTTGACTTGATTAAAGAAATAAGAGAGAAATATCCAGAACTCCTATTAGTTCCTAATAGGGGATTTGGTATTCTCTCCGAGATGGCTCCTTACATTGATGCTTTTAAGTTTGAGGAAATGACGAGTGCTTATGGAAATATAGAAGGCGAACCAGACTATGGGAAATATTACCTTAAGATTGATGAAAGGGGAGATAGGGAAAATCAAGAAGAGATTGACCTGCTTGTTTCTGTTCTTAAGAAACACCCAATGCCTGTATTAGTACTTGATCACATACAAACAAACCCACCGGACGAGAAAATGGCACGGAAATGTTTTGAAGAAGCAAAGCGGCTTGAAAGAGAAACCGGCTTTAAGTTCGTATGGTATGGAAATTCTATTGATCAGGATTTACCAATCTGGCCATTCCTGGCACTCAAAAAGAAGTGAATTTCTTTGTTGTGAGATAATTGGCATAAGTCTGTATTGCCCTATGAATACAAAACTCATCGAAGGCCTAACAATAAGAAAGAGATATCGGGCTACTTGAAGGATATGTGCTTAAATAATTCGAAAGGAAGGTGAGGATTCCTTAAATAAGCACCTGATCATAAACTTGATGTATCTACAAAGAAGATACGGAAGAGCGAGGGGCTGTTGCGGGCGTAGACTTGGAAATCACCTTACGTTATGCGTAAATTGGAAGGTGAAAGTGCTGTTTACCGGGGAGCGTTGGTCAGTTGAAAATATTTAGAGGATTTCCCCCTTTATTATTGCTTGTAATTGTTCTTTGCGGTTGCATCAAGGATGGACAGTTTAAACCTATAAGGAAAGATGGCGCTTACAAAATAGATATCTCGCAAAGTAGGAGCCTTCAGAATCCCGCCTGGTCCCCTGACGGCAAATCGATTCTGCCCAGGTTCAGAAACATGGTGGACACCTCCTATAATCAGTTTTGTTTAAAACGAAACACGGAGGTGCCCAATGAGAGGTTCAATAGGAACCGCAACTGGTATCTATCATACCAGACTGCCAA
>Ga0315298_1008336_pt1 | contig 13252 bp, 9 predicted proteins | sample WHS_1_MG_FD_203077 | JGI IMG/M metagenome (GOLD analysis project Ga0315298, IMG submission 203077) | Extremophilic microbial mat communities from Washburn Hot Springs, YNP, Wyoming, USA - WHS_1_MG | ecosystem: Environmental > Aquatic > Thermal springs > Hot (42-90C) | place: USA: Wyoming...
CCCTTACGTCGGCCTGCGGCACGCCACAGGTAAGCTCGCCACCTCCGGCGCAAGCGTCTCCGCCCGTCCGTGGACGTCAGCTCGCGGAGACAACGAAGGGGAGTCAGGAGATGCATCCGGCATCCCCTCCGGTCTTTCGACGTGATGTGAAGAGGGCGTCAGCATGCATCAGGGTCCCTCCAGCGGACCGCGCCTGCTGGAAGAGCAGCGAGAGGGCGAACCCCTGCGCCTCCATGAAAGCACAGACCTCACTGAACAACGCCCCGCTCTCGTAGACAGGGACAAACTGCACCTCGGCTATCACCCGGCTGGTGTGTTGCAAAGCTTCGGTGCCCCCGCTGAGGGCCTCAAGCTCGTAACCCTGCACATCGAGCTTCAGCAGATCTACCCAGTGAAGGCCCATCTGGGCATAGATCTCGTCGAGTGTGCGGACTTGCACCTCGCCAGCGACCTCCTGGTGTAAGTCCCTACCGTACAGCGCAGAGGCCTGAGGCATTAGAGGAAGTAGGGAGGACGCAGGCGAGTAGATGGATCGTAGGATGGGCATCCGCCCTGCACGCCGCCCCACGGCGCACTCAACCACGCGGACGTGCGCGGGGCAGCGGGTTCGGAGGCGTCCTGCCAGGTCTGGCAGCATCTCAATGGCCACAGCCTGTGCCGGCTCCAGGTACCTAAGCGCCGGTAGCAGAAACTGCCCCTCGTTGGCTCCGACATCCACCAAGACACTGACGCGTGACATCCCGAGCGCCTGGAAATAGCGCATCCCCGCTCGCCAGTCCGGGTCTCTCACGCATGACCGTGACCACCGACTGTCGCCGCGGCGCCAGAGGTGGTACCGGCAGCGGAGGATGTCGAGGGTCGACCGGGCCCGCTGCGGCATCCGCATGCGGATCACCTTCCTTCCCCAATGGAGTCCCGCGCCACTTGAGGAACAGGCACGAGCCCCGAAGCGTTCTCATATCCCGAAAAAGGCCCATCCGCCAGCCCGTCCGTGCCAGGCCGTACAGCTGCCCACTTCAGTACCGGGGCTATCACCCCTGGCCGGCTCCTTTCGTCTAGCGCGGACCAGAGCGGGGACACGCCGTGAGCCAGGACTACTTGGAATGATGCTACGTGGTCGACATGCAGTAACCATTGGCGGCAATGAAGTCCGACACGAGGGGATATCCAGTACCTGCCCGCGTTCAGGATGCCCTCTGGTAGGGTGCACACCAGACGGTTGCGGCCGACACGAACTACCGGCCAAGAGTGCTCTGGCTGGTCATTCTGATACGTGCGGAGCACCACTGTCCCGTCGTCGGCAGACAGGTCGAAGCCGATACACAAGTCCCGCGATGGGCGCGGTACGTCAATATCCAGGCTCACAAGTATCGGTTGATCGCTGGGGAAAGCCATACGGCTCACCCCCTGTGCGTCCACAACGGTCAAGGCATTGAGCCTAACAGCCCCGTCCGGAGAGCACGCACCCGGGGCCCCCTCACGACCGCTGTCTCGGGCGCACCCGGCGGTCAGGTAACGATCAATCGTGTGTCGTGCTAACCCCAGAGCGCTTACCCGCCCTCTGTCGAGCCACACGCAGGTAGAGCACAGCCGACTGATAGCCCCCATATTGTGGCTCACAAACAGCACAGTGCGGCCTCCCTTGGCTACGTCGCCCATTTTGCCAAGGCATTTCTTCTGGAACTCAGCGTCACCCACTGCCAGCACCTCGTCCACCAGCAGGATCTCCGGGTCCAGGTGGGCGGCTACCGCAAACGCCAGGCGCACGTACATCCCGCTGGAATAGCGCTTAACGGGGGTGTCCAGGAACTCCTCAATCTCCGCAAACGCCACGATCTCATCAAACTTGCGGGCGATCTCACGGCGCGTCATGCCTAGGATGGCGCCGTTCAGGTAGATGTTCTCCCTGCCGGTTAGCTCCGGATGGAAGCCCGTGCCAACCTCCAACAGGCTGGCCACCCGTCCACGCATCACCACCCTCCCCTCCGTGGGAGGCGTGATCTTGGATAGTATCTTCAGCAGCGTGCTCTTGCCGGCGCCGTTTCTACCGATGATCCCAAGCGCCTCGCCAGGCTGCACGGCGAAGCTCACGTCCTTCAGCGCCCAAAACTCCCCCTGCCCAGCTCGTGCGCGGCGCCATGCTGGCGAGAGCTTCTTCACTATCTCGTCGCGCAGCGAGAGGTAGCGCTCTTTGCTGGCGCCTATGCGATATCGCTTTCCCAGGCCCTGCACCTCGATTATGGGTTTGCTCATGCTTCTATACGACGTCCGCGAAGTATCGCTCCGTTGCTCGGAAGTAGTACAAGCCGAACGCGAAGAACACCACGCTGGTAAGCGCCGATATCCCCACCAGCGACCACTCAACCGGCGACTTGCCCAGCAGCGCCGCCCGTGCCGTCGCGATTACGCCAGACATTGGGTTCAGCCAGATCATCAGGGTCTTGCCCAGGGGATGGCGGTTCAGCATGCTCACCGGATAGATCACGGGGGTCACGTACATGAGGATCTGGATGACGAACGGCAGCGCATAACGCACGTCACGGTACTTGATGTTGATGGCCGCGAAGAACATGCCCAGGCCCATCGCCGCCAGGAAGGCGGTGGCCACAAGCACGGGGACCAATGCCACGCCCATGAGGTGGGGCCTTACTCCATACCACACCATCATGCCAGCCAGAATGGTACTGGCTATCGCCATATCCACCAGGCCGGTGATTGCCGCCGTTGCTGGTACGATAAGGCGCGGGAAGTACACCTTCTGTATGATGGCAGCGTTGGCCACCATGGAGTCGCTGGCCTTGGTGAGCGTGCCGGAGTAGTACTGCCACAGCAGCGTGCCCACGTAGAGGAAGATCGGATAGGGGGTGCCATCGCCACTCTGGATGTTGGCCATCCGGTTGAAGATGAACGTGAACACCACCATCGTCACGAACGGCTGCAGCAGAGCCCAAAGCACCCCCAATACGGTCTGCTTGTACCGCACCGAGATATCCCGCCACGAGAGCACAAGGAATAGGTCCCGATAGCGCCACAGCTCCGGCCAGTCTATGGCCAGAAACCGCTTGGGCGGCTCAATCACATACTCGATGGATGATGCTTGCATCATTACTACTCACCGTTGCCAGCCCATCGCCGCCCGGGGCCCGGTGGTCGGGCCGCCCGGCACCCACATCCCTGCTCCCGGGGCTCCGGGGCCACCAATTGGACATGCCCGTGGGCCGGATCGGCACCCCGCGCGCGCCGGCCTCAGAGGCCCGCGTGGCCTCGCCCGTCCTTCGAATCCTGGCCCTCAGGTCCCAGCTCCGGCGCTCTGGTGGCGCGGAGGGCTTCGCGCCTTCGTCCCTTGCGGCTGCGGGGCTGGTCGCAGTAGGCGCGGTAGTCGCCGTACATGTAGTAGTTGTAGTAGTAGCCGTGGCCGCTCATGGGCATCCGGTTCAGACACATGCCCACCAGGTTGCCCTTGGTCATCAGAAGCTGGTTCATAACGCGTCGGATGGCGGCCTGCTTGGTCTGCCGGGTGCGCGCCACTATCAGCACCCCGTCAACCTGCGGGCATAGCACCGTGGCGTCCGTTAAGAAGCTTGCGGGCGGCGTGTCGAGGATCACGAAGTCCGCCATCCCGCTCAGCTCCTTCAGCACCTCGTGGCAGCGCTGCGAATCCAGGAACTCCACGGGGTTGGGCGGAGTCGGCCCCGTGGCGAGCAGCCTGAGGTTCTCCCTCTGGACCTGCTGCAGAGCCTCCTCGATCGGCATCTCCCCCACAACCACGCTGGTAAGGCCGCGGCTGTTCTCCACGCCGAACAGCTTGGCAAGCGATGCGCGGCGCAGGTCGCAGTCCACCAGAATCACCCTGAGCCCGTTGGCGGCAAGCGCGATGGCCAGGTTGGCAGCCACCGTCGTTTTGCCCTCGCCGCTTGCGGGGCTGGTCACCATTATGGAGCGCAGCGGCTGATCCGGGTTGGAAAAGCGGACGTTGCTGCGCAGGAGCCGAAAGCTTTCGGCTATGATGCTGTTGTCGTTGCTGCCGATGAGCAGGCGCTGCGGCGAGCGAGGGAGCCCGGGTATCACCCCCAGCACGGGGAGGCCGAGGGCGCGCTCAGCCTCGTCTGGGCTCTTGACGCTGTCGTCGGCCTTCTCAAGCATATCCAAGAAGAAGGCGAGCATAGTGCCAAGCATAAGGCCCATCAAGGCCCCCACGGCCAAGTTGAGGCCCTTGCGGGGCTTGATGGGAGCCCCAGGGACCTCTGCTGGCTCAAGCAGGCTGGCGGATGCGAGCTTGGCCTGTTCCATCACGCTCACCTCCTGGTGCTTGGCTTGCAGGGTGGTGTACGCCTGCTCCAGGTTGGCAACGTCGCGGGTGAGGGCGGCCAGCCGTCGCTCGCGCTCCGGCAGCTCGCTCACCGCACGCCGCTCCGCGCGAACCATCGGCTCCAGGGCCCTTATGCGGGCTTGCTGGGCATCCGCCTGCGCCTCCAGGTCGGCCACCTGTTGCATCAGGGCCATGCGCATGGGGTTGGCGGCTACCGTTTGCCCGCTTGTGGTCATCCGTTGGCGCACGCGGGCCTGCAGCGTCTTCCTCGCTTCCGCAATCTGGTCGTCCAGGGCCTGCACCTCGGGTGCGGTCGGCTGGAACTCCCTGAGGAGCCCTGCCCGCTGCACCTCAAGCGTTGCGATGGTCCCCTCCATGCTGGTCACGACCGGATCCACGGTGCTGGAGGTGCTTGCAAGGTACGTCTGCTCCGCCGTGGAGAGCTGGGCGCGCACCGCCCGCAGCTGCGCCTCTATCGACCTGACCTGGGTCTGCGCGCTGGCCAGCTGGTCCTCTGTGGCGGCGAGGCGCTGCATGCGCCCGGTCGTCTCCGCGTCCAGCGAGGCGATGCCGGAGGTCTCCTTGTAGCTCTTCAGACGGTTGGTAGCCTCGTCCAGCTCGCGCTTCTTGTCCGCAAGCTGCTGCTCCAGAAACACCCTTGTGACGGTGGCGGACCTACGGTTGGATGCCTGGCTCTTGGCAATGTACGCGTTCGCGACGGCGTTGGCGAAGCCCGCGGCCACCTTTGGAGAAGGATCCTCCACCGTAACCCTTATGATGTCGGTGTCCTTGATGTTCTCGACCTTCAGATCCGGCTTGCGTTTGCGGCTGAGCGGCGGCTTCATGGACTTCAGCGCCGCTTCCACTATGGGGCGCCTTTGGAGGACCTCCACCTGCGTCTGGATGGAGCGGGCCCTCCCGGCGTTGAGCATCTCAGCCACTGGGTCCACATCCGAGCCGGAGCTGCCCTGGGTGGTGCCGCCAACGTCCACCAGGATGTCGGCGGAGGCGCTGTAGATGGGCGTCTGGCGGGCGTTGTAGATGTATGCCGCGCCCAGGCACGCGGCGAAGACGACGCCGATCAGAAGTGCGTACCGCCTAAGCACCGAAAGGACGTCGGCAACGGTCCACACCTCAGCGCCGTAGTACGGCTGCTCGGCGTAGAGCTGAGCGCCCTCCACTTGGGCGGGCAGATAGCTGTTGGTGCCCTGGTTGCGTGGTTCCGGTTGGTTCATGGCGTTGCAACGGACCGAAGGAGGGGAGGAAGTGACTGGTGCGGACGCCTACAGGTACCGTGCCCACCAGCGATTGACGACGGCGTTCGGCGATTGCGCGTAGCACACTAGCGCCTCCTCGCCGCGCACATCCGTTACATGCGCGGGCCGCAGCTACACCCCGCATCTAGCGCTGGAAGGGGACTCCTCATAGGCATATGCCTTCCCACTCCTGGCGACCGTTACGCTACGGCTTCGAGATGGCTCTAGCTTGCCATCGGCCTATTGTAGCATGGCTCGGTCCAAGCGTCAAGCGGTTTGGGGGGTGTATGTGCGGGCGCATGTACGCTCTAAAGTTGTTCACCGCCCGCCAGATGGTGCAGGGCGCACGCTTACCACGAACGTCTGCATAACCTCTGGCCCGGCATTGGAGCGCACGGTCACGCGGCCCTCGTATCGCCCCGGCTTCCGGTCGGGCGGCACCTGCAGGTATGCCCGCCACTCGGTGCTGTCCCCCTGCTTGCGGAAGCTCAGGGCGCGCCCGTCGTCCATCTTGCCGGTTACCCCCTCAACCTGGAACTCCGGAGCCAGGCTTATGACCACCACCTGGCCGGGAAGCGCGGGCTGCGGCGTAACCAGCACTTGGAAGGCGGCTCGGGACGGATCAACCGTGAGCGCCACCGCCTGCTTGTAACTCTTGCCATCGGGCGTCGTCACCGTCACCTCGCCTCGCAGGCTGCCGGCAGCGGCGCCAAGCGGAGCTACCACGCGCGCCACCCACCTGCTGTTGGCGTCGTCGTACCTAAGCGGCACCTCCGGCAGACCGGGCATCGAAAGGGATACGGCGCTTGTCGGCTTGGAGACGGACACCACCAGGTCCGTGCCAGCTCCGGGAGCCAGGCTGGAGGGCTCGAACTCCGCCGCGATGGCCGGCGCGCCGACGGCGGTGGCCTCCACGCGCTGACGCGGGCGCATCCATACGCCGAAGTCCACGTTGCCAACCACCCCTCCATCGGGCGGGATGGTGGCGGTCTGCTCCGCTGGCGTGGTGAGCTCGTAACCCGGCGGCAGGCTTGATGGATCCAGGCGCACCGTGACCGTGCCCGGCGGCAGGCCGTCGAAGGCATAACGGCCATCCTGCCATGCGCCTCTCGCCACATCGCCCATCGTAAGCACCACTCCAGACAGGCCCTGCTCGCCTGGATCGGGCTTGCCATTGCGGTTCTCATCCACGAAAACGCGGCCCCGCACGCTTCCCATCACGCGAACCGGCAGGTCGATCTGAACCCTCGCGCCTCCTCCCACGCGCACCGGCACCGCGTCGAAGCCGGGCGGTACTGTATACTGTATAGGAAGGGAGCGCTGATCGAGCCCAACGGCAAGCCCCGGGGTGGCCATCAGCGAGGCCTGGTACTCGCCGTTGGCATCGGTGCGGACGAGCAGGCCGCCCACGCGCACTGGGGCGCCCGGTACCGTTGGCTCATCCGGATCCCGCACGCCGTTGCCGTTCTTATCCACAAACACGGTCCCAACCACCTCAAGCCTGCTCGGGGTGGCCGGCAACACCATCGCGGAGACCAGCACCCCGCCCGCCTGCCCAGACGGCGCGACCGGAGGCCCTCCGAAGCTGCGGGTCCATTGCACGGAGAAGGTGCGGGCAGAGGTCCGGCCCGTGTTGCTCGTTAGCCGCAGGTCCAAGTACCCAGGCCCGGTAAGCACGCGCAGGCCGGCCCAGGCGTTTGCCCCTGCCCCATCCCCCCGCAGCATCTGGACCTGCGCGTTCAGGCTGAGCTTGCGCGGCACCAGGTCCACCGTAACCCCCGGGCCCATCCCCCACTGCGCGCTTCGGACGCCCTCTTGTGTTGAGGCGTTGTAGGTGCCGGCGAGCCAGGCGGCAAAGGGGCCGTTCCGGTGCTGAAGCGTCCAATACGCGTACGTCTGCCGCATGCTTGGTAGGGGTCCGGTGGAGCGGTAGGCGGTGTTCTGCCACGAGGCCGACAGGTCCCACGGGCCGCGGATGGCTGAGAGAAGCACCCAGGTGCCGGATGAGCCCCCGCCCGCGGAGGAGCCGTACAGCCACGAGCCCGCTTCGGTGGAGGTGAATTGGCGGGTGATGGCGAGCGAGCTTCCGCCACCGTTCACCCGCACCCCCACCGAACGCGACGTCGTGGGGGGCCCCACCACGCCCGGGCTGCCCAGCACGCGGCTGTTGGTGGCGCTTCCGTACAGCGCTAAGCCCCTCACCACGGGCACCGTGAGGGAGGCGTACCGGTAGTCGCTGCCGGTGCTGAGGAGCACCGCAGGCAGGTTGTAGCCGGGCGGCAGCTGCGACCCACCGTTGAGGGAACCCACCCAGGACAGCGCCGGCCGCAGGAACGCGGGCCCCAGCCGATCCCACCCCGCCTGCAGGTCGAGGCCGCCAGCGGGATGGTAGCGCATCAGCAGGTTCCAGACCCAGTTTGGTGCGGGAACCCCCGGCGGCGCGGCCCCACCCCAAGAGCGCCCCAGGGATGCCTGGAGCTCGGAGCGGTGGCTGGCGCGCCGGATGTCCGCAACGAGGCTTACGCTGGAGGCAATGCCGGTGGCCAACGATGGCGCCTGGCGCATCAGGTAGGCGGATACGTGGTTGCCATCGTCCGTGCCCCTCATGGCGCGGACCCCGTAGACGCGGCCGCTGGTGCCCCCACCTCCCAGAAACCGGGAGGAGCCCCAGAACGCCTCGTAGCGGCCGTTTTTCTTAAGGTAAGAGGCTCGAACGCCGCGCAGATAAAGCTCCGGCTGGCCCCACTGAGCCAAACGGATGGTTGCGTCCCCCAGGGCGATCTGCCAAGGCGCGCGGGTGAGCGTGAGCTCCGTGCGAGAGAGCCACCAAGAGCCAGCGCTGACGTAGCCGGAGGTATCCAGGCTCCAGAGGACGCCCTTGGCCCTGCCGTACAGCTCATGGTCGAAGTGGGCGGTAGTGGCGGCCTGCCCTGCCGCGCTGTGGAGATCCGCGCCGAGGCTGTATCGCCCGCCGGTGAGGCCCTGTGCGGATGCGGGCCCAACCGCGGCCAGAACCAACGCCACGGTTGCAAGAATCGGGCGATTGCGCGCCAACGCCCAACGGGCTGGCACGCACTGCAATATGGCGATTGCTCGGTTAAGGGACGCCCTACACCGCATCTTTGGCAGTACGACAAGGAACAGGCCGATGGCGTGGCCAGCGGCGAACGCGCCGGACGCCTGAGGGGGATGGAGCCCGCCCCCTGGCTATGGTGTCTGGGAAGCGGTGAAGACGATGGGGATGGAGACCAAGCCGGTGCTCGTTTTGTCCTGCACGTCCATCTGGATGTCGAACGGGAAGGCATGCACGCCAGGCGTTCTCTGCGCGGCAGGGAAGCAGGAGGAGTCTCCGGTGGATGTGAACGCGGTGAAGGTGCCGGTGCCGTCCGGCCGCCATGCAAGGTTCCCAACGTCCAGGTCCGAATAGCTCGGGCCGGTAGCCCTGGGTCCCGCGTACACGGAGCCCGTCCACGCCACGTTGCTCTTCACGGTGACCGTTATGGCGGCGCTACCCACGGTGCGATAGGCCACATAGCGCGTGCCCTTGTTGTACACGTCCGGCGTGCTATCCAGCTGAGATGGCAGCCCCACCGAGTCCACGTCACCGAAGTCCACCGTCGCCACGTCGATGGTGAGGACGAGGCGAGGCTGGATGCTGGCGGTCACCTGGACCGACGCGGTGGCCTGAGCGGTGGCGCAGCGAGCTCCGAGGCTGAGGACGGCCATAAGCAGCAGTCGCCAATACGCCCGCCGTCCAAGCTCCCACCCCACGGCCCCAACCCATGCGTGCCCCAGTGCCTTTGCGATCGGTTGCAGGGCTGCATGCGCGCCGTTCAGCGCCAAGCTAGTGACATTCGCCGCAACCAAAGCCTGTCTCCTCGCATATGGCAACGCGAATGTGGAAACGCTTGCACCTGATGATTACATACCGCAAGATGGCTCGCTTTCACACCAGTTGGCTCCCCGGCCCCGCGATATTTGCGTATGAACTTGCGGCCCCGATTCCTACGGGGCCACGGCAAAGCTTGCCTCGGCCTGGAGGGTCTTGCCATCCACCCCGCTCACCATGAGCGTGGCCTTGTACGCGCCGCTGGGGATGGGTCCAGGCCACTGCGTCTCGATCGGCACCGTTTGGCCCGGAGCCGCGGTGGCTTCTGGAAGCACCAGGCGCGCCACTTGCTGCCCCGCGGAGTTCAGAATCTCCACGCTTCCGGACAGGCTCAGCGTCCACCCTCCCGTGTTCTCAACGGAGAGTTTCAGCGTAACCCCGTCGTCCTTGGAGGCGTTGGCGGCGGCGAACGATACCACCTTGGCGTCCGGCGGACCGCCCGCGCTGAACGCGCCCTGCCCCTGCGCGTGCCCGTCTCCGCCGTACTCAACCGTGGCCGCCGCCACGTACCTGCCTTGCGCAGGAGGCTGCGGGAACGACGCCGTCAGCTCTCGCGTGGCGCCTGCGGGGACGGACAGCGTGGCCAGCGGCAGCCTAACGATCGCCTTGCCAGCCTCGTCGCTGATGGTAACCGACCCACCTGCGAGCGTTTCGAAGGTGCCCTCGTTCTTGAACGCCACCTTCACCTGCGCTTGCGACTTGGCGCTGGGCGGCTGGTAAGCCACCGCCGACACCCGACCGGCGCGCACCACGTCGAAGCGCCCGCGAAGCGTCATCAGCTCGCCGCCCTTGCACTGCACCTGCGCCTCCGCGCGGTAGCCACCCGGCGGCAGCGACGCGGGCAGCTGCAGCGAGATGTCACGTGCGGACTGCGGCAGCAGCGTGGTTTCGGGGACCTCCAGCCGAAGCGGGAACGCCGGAGTTGTGCTGGGGGCATTCGCTGCTTCTGCCTTGGCATCCGCGGGCGGCTCTTGCGCGGGCGGGGCGTTCTCCGGCGTCACCTCCACCGCGCCCGTTAGGGTGGCGTACCAGCTGCCCTCGTTCTTGGCGCTGAGCAACAGCGTGTTGGGGTCCGACGGCTTCAAGCGACCCAGTGCCAGATCCTGTAGGCGCACCGCCGGCTTCGGGTCCCCTGGAAGCTGCACGAAAACCTTGACGGCGATGCGGCCGGAGACGGCCACCACGGCGCGTCCGGGCACGGGCTTGGGCACGGTCTGGATGTAGATGGCGGCCTGCCTGCTGCCGTCGCGGGCGTCCGGCGGGACCTTCACGGTGAACCTGACAAGCACGCTCTTCCCGGGATCCAGGTCGAACTCCGCGGGGGACAGCTCGATCCAGTCGCCGCAAGCGAACGGCAATCCGCTGCCTGCCAACGCGAACTGGATATCGCCGGACTGCGTGACGGTCCAGTCGCCGGGGTAGGCGATGGCGTGAAACGGCTCGTCGCCGTCGTTGCTGACGGTGAGCGCGTACGTGTACCCCGGGGTGGTGGCCGGTGACATCTCCACGATGCCGGGCGACACGCCCAACGTAACGCGCGCACGGGCGGCGGGCGCACACACGAGCAGCAATGCGACGACGCACCAGACGCCGCGCAGTCGCTTGGAACATGGACTATGGTCACTAGTCAACGCTGCTTCCCCCAATCATCGCGTAGTTCCCCTCACCCCCTGCCCCCTCTCCCACCGCGCAAGCTTGGGGAGAGGGGAAGGCTCCGGCGTCCCAGTAGCTTACACAACCAACCACACCTCACACCCTCCTCCCACCTCCCCTCTCCCCGCAAGTGGGAGAGGGGTGGCAAAGCCGGGGTGAGGGCAACCACCCCTCCCACCTCCCCTCTCCCCGCAAGTGGGAGAGGGGTAGGAGTGAGGGGAACGGTGCTCCTAGCTCTACTGAGTTGCGGTGTAGGTGATCTGGATGGTCTGACTAGTGAACGGGTCGTCAGTCCATGCGGCGCGGAGGGCGTAGTAGAAGCTGTACTGCTGGGTGCCCTTAGACCCAGAGTCTTGAAAGCTGGTCGAGGTGGTGCTGAACGTGTGAAGCCCTGAGGTGCTACTAGAGTCCCAGTCTGTGTACGTGGTGGGAGCTGAACTGCCCTGGTAGTACTTAAGCACCCCGGCTGGGGCGACGTCTGTCTTGACAGTGCCGTTCCACGTCTTGTTGCTCTTGACGGTAACCGTCACCGGGGTGTCGTACCTGAAGTACGTGCCGGTCCCCGCCTGGGTGAGGGCGGTGAAGCCAGACGGAGCGGTGCCCTCAGGCTCCACCGAGCCGAAAGCTATCGAGGCCGTATCTACGCTGATCGTGATCTTGGGCGCGACGGTGGCGGTGACGGTGACGGTGGCCGAGCTCGAGGTGTCGGCATGGGCGCGGACGGGCAGTAGCGCGGTCGCCAAAGCCGCGCTCGCCGCGATGTACAGTGCTCTCCTTAGTTGATGCTTCATCTCTTGCTGTTCGTGCTCCCTCTCTCTTTGGTTGTCGGTCTTCCAATGTGGGCCCGGATGGGTACGCCCCTCCAGACCTAAGCTCCTATGCGTTCACTCAAACACCAGGCCGTGGGAGCCGCAACCCTCCTCGGCCTGCCCTGCCGGGGCTGCATGGACCGCTCGCCCCGCGGTGTTACCAGTCGATTGTGGGCCTACCAAACAGATGGACCACTGGGACGCCTGCCGCGTTCCCCGCCTGCTCGTCGCATCAGCCGTTGATGCTGATGGTGTACGTGACCGTGACCTGGTACGTGCCCGCGGAGCTTGTCCACGGCACCACCAGCTCGTAGTCGTAGTAGTAGTACTTATGCTCCCCGCCGCCTTGCTCAGCCGTGGTGGGAAAGCAAGAGAAGGCTGCGCCCGTGCTGAACGGCGTGAACTCCCCCGTGCCATCCAAGCGCCACCGCAAGCTGCTCAGCGGCAGATCCGACGTGTTGCCGCTCCCCAAGGCGGCCGCAACCATCCCCCGGAAGGTGCGGTTGGGCGACACGCCCCTCACGTCCACGGTTAGGGCGTAGCTGCCTACCGTCAGATCCTTCACGTAGTAGGCTCCGGAGTCGTCCGTGGTGGCGGCAACCCCGGTGGAGCTGGTTGTGCCGCTTGGGTCCACCGTTCCGAAATCGAACGCGGATGGGCTAATGGTAAGGAAGATGTGGCCGCTGCCCGCCGTCACCACGCTTGCCTTCACCGTGGTGGTAACCTGCTCCGCGAGGGCGGCGCCCGCAAGAGCCAGCGTTAGCACGGCAACCAACCCCGCCAGCCCGCCAACGCGCGTCCACCTTCTCGGCATCGGAGATCGCCTCATCCCGTTCCCCCTAAGGCTGCTCAGCGGCGTTCAAGACCAAGGTGGTGGAGAGGTCGCCCACCGGGTCATCCCACTTGAACAGCACTTGGAAGTCCACCGCCACGTTGGTGCCGGCCGTGCGATCGCCTTGGCTGAGCACGGCGGGTTTCATAAGCTGAAAGGGCTGGAACGGCGCAGAGCCCACGCGCCAGCTCAGTTGCCCAATGGGCACCTCGGAGCCGGCGGCGGACCGCAGGTTGGACTGCGGCGTTGCCGTAAGCACCCACGGCGTGTTGCTCTTGACCGTTGCCACCAGTGCGCCTACAAGCTGGACCTCGCTTCCGGGGTCCACCGGACCGAAGTTGACAACGTTGGTGTTCAGCGTCAGCTGCACCTTACGCTGGTTGGTAAACGATATGACAGCGGAGCCCGAGTCGGCAGCGAGCACGGAGCGCGCACTCACCAGTAGCGCCGCAGGCGGCAGGAGGAGCGCCAGCCAGGCGAGCGCCGAGACGTGGCGGTAGGGAG
>Ga0315298_1008337_pt1 | contig 13251 bp, 14 predicted proteins | sample WHS_1_MG_FD_203077 | JGI IMG/M metagenome (GOLD analysis project Ga0315298, IMG submission 203077) | Extremophilic microbial mat communities from Washburn Hot Springs, YNP, Wyoming, USA - WHS_1_MG | ecosystem: Environmental > Aquatic > Thermal springs > Hot (42-90C) | place: USA: Wyoming...
GGGTCAGGCGCGGCGCTTGCGGCGGGCGGCGAGGCCGAGGACGGCCAGGGCGGTGCCGAGCAGGGCCAGCGAGCCGGGCTCGGGGACGGGGGTTGACGGCTTGCCGTCGATATAGAGGGCGGCGCTATTGGCCGTGGCGCCGTAGGCCGTGCCGGACTGGCAGTTGCTGAGCGGGGTGCTGGCGAGGAAGGCGACGGCGTAGGAGTATTCCGGCAGGGCGGCGGTGAGGGTGAAGAGCGGCCCGTTGGTCGCCTGCGCCGCGGATTGGAGGGTCTGGCTGCCGAGATCGGCGACGTAGACGTCGTACCCGCCGGGAACGCTTTTGAACGCGGTGATCTTGTTCTTCGGCTTGGCCGACGCGTAACCGAGATAGGAGGCGAGATAGCCGCTCGTCCAGGCGAAGGGTTTGGCGAGCGTCGTCGTGATGGAGGACGGCGTTCCCTTGGCGGCCTGCGTGATGCCGATCGTGGGGGCGGCGGAGGGCGGCGTCGTCTCCGGCGTCAGGAAGGCGAGGATGAGGTCGCCGGAGGTCGGGCCGCCGGAGGCCCAGAAGCCGAATTCCGGCGGGTTGGTCGTGGTGGGTGTGTTCTTCTTGTCCCCGGCATCGGTGCAGGCGGGCGTGGAGCCGGCGCAGAAGCTGTGGAGCGTGCTGGTTTTGTTGCCCTGCTGCCCCCATTGCTGCCCCTGGCCCCAGTTCCAGCCATTTCCGTTGTGGGCCTGGGCGGTGCCGCCGGACGCGAGGAGCGCGAGGGCGGCGGCGCCGGCGAGCAGGGCGGTGGCGAGCGGTCTGGCGGGCCGGGACCGGGTCGAACTGGACATCATGGAATGCCGTCTCCTTGAGGCTGAAATCGTCACGTCGAATGGCGCGGCCGGTCGGATCCCGCCGGGAGGGCGAAGCCGTCACGCTGAATAAAAAATTAGATGCAAATTTCGTGCCTGAAAATATTCCGTAAACAATTCAGCATGTTATGAAATCGAGGCGAGTGAGATGTAAAATTTTCCGACAGTCGTTGCCGTTTCATCATGGATGTTTTGCACGTTTAGATTGTCTTTTGATGACATTCCGCCCTCCGGCGCCGGACGCGGGCGATGCCACGATCAGTCGGCGCGGGTGGGGTGGATGCCGAGGCGGCGGAGCAGACGCTCGGTGTGGCGGGTCCAGGGGCGCGGGGCGCGGAGGCGGTCGCCGATCAGGGGGAGCATGCGGTTCAGCGTGTCGTCGCGCAGGAGGGCGTGGTGGGCGATGGCGGCGAGGGCGTGCAGGCCGGCGAGGATGACCAGCGCGTCGGCGATGGTGCCGTGGATCGAGCCGGCGGCGCGCAGGAACGCGTGGAGCGGGGCGGGCATCGGCACGTCGAGCCGCCAGGCGAAGAGGCGGGAGCCGTGGCCGAGCGCGCGGGAGATGCCGGTGGCGACCGTCAGGGCGAGCAGGAGATAGAGCAGGACATGCGCGAGGCGGCCGATGGCTTCGAGCACGCCGGGCAGCCGGGGCGGCTTGTGGCCGAGGGTGAGGCGCCAGGCGAGGCGGAGGAGCAGGATCGCGGCGATGGCGAAGCCGGTCGCGATATGGACGGAGAGGACGAGGGCGCGGGCGTCGCCTTTCGGCAGGAAGCCGCGCCCCTCGGCAAGGGCCCAGTTCAGGCCGACCAGGATGGCGGTGAGCCAGTGGAAGGCGAGGCTGGCGCGGTCGTAGACGTGGCGGGAGGATGCGGTCATGCCGCGGGGTGTAGCGGAGCGGGGCCGCGCGTCAACGCAATCCGTGGTGAGGGCGTCGACGGCGGCCCGGGCCGGACAGGCTCAGAGGGCGGCTTCGGCGAAGATGCGCGTAGCGTCGCCGTGCCAGGCGCCGTGGTAGCGGCCGAGCCAGTGCTCGGCCTGGGTGGGCGCGCCATGGGCGATGGCTTCGAGGGGGGCGAGGTAGATGCGCTCGTCCTCGCCGGCCGCGTTGGTCCGCGCGCGGGATTTCAGCCCGTCCGCGGCGATGGCGAGGACGTCGCGCGCGAGGTCGCGCAGGGTGCCGGTGGGCAGCGCGATGTCGAGCCCGTGGCGGGGCACCTCGTCGCGCAGGTGGACGATCTGCTCCCAGGAGAGATCGCGGATCAGGGCGGAGGCGGCGTCGAGCGCCGCATCGTCGTAGAACAGGCCGGTCCAGAGGGCGGGCTGGGCGAGGAGCATGGCGGGATTGCCGGAATCGGCGCCGCGGGTCTCGATGAAGCGCTTGAGGCGGACATCGGGGAAGGTGGTGGTGGTGTGGTCGGCGAAGTCGCCGATCGTGGCGGGCTCGGCGGCGAGGCCCTCGAGCCGGCCGGCGATGAAGTCGCGGAAGGACTTGCCGGAAACGTCGATGTACCGGCCGTCGCGGTAGACGAAATACATCGGGATATCGAGCATGTAGTCGGCGTAGCGCTCGAAGCCGAAACCGTCCTCGAAGACCATGCGGGGGATGCCGGCGCGGGCGTTGTCGGTATCGAGCCAGGCATCGGCGCGGTTGGAGAGCAGGCCGTTCGGCCTGCCCTCGACGAAGGGGCCGTTGGCGAACAGGGCGGTGGCGAGCGGCTGCAGGGCGAGGCCGACGCGCATCTTCCGCACCATGTCGGCCTCGGAGGAGAAGTCGAGATTGGCCTGGACGGTGCAGGTGCGCAGCATCATGTCGAGCCCGCGGGTGCCGACCTTCTGCATGTAGGCGCGCATGATGGCGTAGCGGCCCTTGGGCATCCAGTCGAAATCGGCGCGGCGGGCCGTCGGGTGGAAGCCGAGCGGGGCGAAGCCGAGGCCGAGCGCCTCGCCGATGCGGTGGACGCGGGCGATATGGGCGTCGATCTCCTGCTTCGTCTCGTGGATCGAGGCGAGCGGGGCGCCGGACAGCTCGAACTGGCCGCCGGGTTCGAGGGAGATCGAGAACCCCCTGCCCTTCAGGCCGATCGGGTTGCCGGCATCGAGGATGGGCTCGATGCCCTCGGCGGCGGCGACCGATTCGAGCACGGCGCGGATGCCGTCCGGCGCGTAGGGCGGCGGCGCGAAGTTGTCGCGGCGGAAGCCGAAGCTTTCGTGTTCGGTGCCGATGCGGAAATCGGCCGGCGGCTTGCAGCCGGCGGCAAACCAGTCGGCGAGTTGGCGCGCGGCGGGCTGCGCGGGATCGATCGGGGTGGCGTCGGCCTCTCCGGGGTTGGACAAAGCGGGCTCCTGAAATCAGCTGGGCGCGGACCCCGCGAGCAGACGCGCGAGCCCGGCGATGGCGGCGGTTTCGGCGCGCAGGATGCGCGGTCCGAGGGTTACCGGCGACACAAACGCATGGCGGGCCATGGCGTCAAGCTCCTCCGGCGCAAGGCCGCCCTCGGGGCCGACCAGGAGGGCGTGGGGTTGAAGCGGATCGGCCGGCGACAGGGGCGGGGCGGCGTGGCGCTCGGCGGCGACGAAGAGGCGGCGGGACGGCGGGAAGGAGGCGAGGAAGGCCGCGAGCGGGGCCGGCTCGGCGATGTCGGGGATGGTCAGGCGCTCGGACTGTTCGGCGGCCTCGGTGGCGATGGCGGCGAGGCGGTCGGCGCGCAGGCGGGCGGGCTGGGTGCGGGCGGTGAGCACGGGCACGAGGCGGGAGACGCCGAGCTCGGTGGCCTTCTCGACGACGAGTTCGGTCATGTCGCGCCGGAGCGGGGCGAAGCAGAGCCAGCAATCGGGTTCGGGTTCGGGCGCGCGGGTGCGCGCGCCGAGGACGAGGGTGGCGGCGCGGCGGTCGAGCGCGCCGATCGTCGCGGCGAATTCGCCGGAACCGGCGTTGAAGACCAGCAGCGGATCGCCGGCGCGGCGGCGCATCACGGCGCCGAGGTAGTGCGCCTGGGCCGCGGATGTGGCAAGGGTCGCGCCGGGCGACAAGGGTGATGGAAGGTGCAGACGGATGAGCGAGGCCATGGCTGACCCTGTAGCAGGCGGGACAGGTTTTACCGATATCCGGGCCGGGGGATGGGTGGCGCGGCTGCCGGCGCGGCTCAGGCCCTTCGCGCTGCTGGCGCGGCTCGACCGGCCGATCGGCGTGTGGCTGCTGTTCCTGCCGGGGCTGTGGAGCATCCTGCTGGCGCGGGCGGGGGTGTGGACGACGCTCGGCCTCATCGCGCTGTTCGCCGTGGGCGCGGTGGTGATGCGGGCAGCGGGATGCGTGGTGAACGACCTGTGGGACCGCGAGCTGGACCGGCAGGTGGCGCGGACGGCGGGGCGGCCGCTGGCCTCGGGCGCGGTGTCGGTCCCGGCGGCGGTGGCCTTCCTGCTCCTGCTGCTGCTGGCGGGGCTGGTGATTCTGCTGATGCTGGGGCGGACGGCGCAGATCCTCGGCGTTGCCTCGCTGGCGCTGGTGGCGTTCTACCCGGCGGCGAAGCGGGTGACCTGGTGGCCGCAGGTGATGCTCGGCTTCACCTTCGGCTGGGGCGCGCCGCTCGGCTATGCCGCCGCGCACGGGGCGCTGGGCTGGCCGGTGCTGCCGCTCTATGCCGGGACGATCCTGTGGATTCTCGGCTATGACACGATCTACGCGCACCAGGACCGCGAGGACGACGCGCTGGCGGGCATCAAGTCTTCCGCACTCAGGCTCGGCGGGCGGACGCGGCTGTTCGTCGCGCTGTGGTATGCCGGGATGCTGGCGCTCATCGCCGCCGCGATGGCGGTGGCCGGGATCGGGCGGGACGGGCTGATCGCGCTCGCGCTGCCGGGCGCGCTGCTGGCCTGGCAGGTCGTGCGGCTCGATATCGACGATCCGGCGCGCTGCCTCGCGCTGTTCAAGCTGAACCGGTGGGTCGGGCTGCTGGTGGGGCTGGCGATCCTGATCGGGCGATGAGGGACGCGGCCGCGTTCATCCGCGCGAGCACGGCGTGGACGGCGCCGGCGCTGGTGCCGGAGATCGGGCTGCATCTCGCCACCGAGATCACGCCGATCTGGCAGGCGACCGAGGAATTCCTCGCCGAGAGCGGCATCGCCCCGCCCTACTGGGCGTTTGCCTGGCCGGGCTCGATCGCGCTGGCGCGGCATGTGCTCGATAACCCGGAGAGCGTGCGCGGCCGGCGGGTGATGGATTTCGCCGCCGGCTCGGGCCTGGCCGCGATCGCCGCGGCGAAGGCGGGGGCGGCGCGGGTGACGGCGGTGGAGATCGACCCGGTGGCGGGAGCGGCGATCGGGCTCAACGCGGCGGCGAACGGGGTCGCGGTCGAGATCGTGATCGGCGACGCGACTGGCACCGCGCCGGCGCAGGACCTCATTCTCTGCGGGGATGTCTGCTATGAGAAACCGATGACCGCGCATATCTGGCCGTGGCTGCAACGCTGCGCTGCGACGGCGGAGGTGTGGATCGCCGATCCGGGCCGCGCCTATGTGCCGCGCGCGGGGCTGGCGGAATTCGCCCGCCGCACGGTTCCGACCCTGCACGAACTCGAAAGCCGGAGCGCGCGGGAGACCGTGCTGTATCGGATCGCGGGCGCTTGACAGTGAATTGACCCTCGCCACCTCGGGGACTAAGCAGGTGCAGCATTTCAATTTCGTCATGAGACGACCGGCAGAAAGGTGGTGACGAGCATGCAGGATGTGCGCGAAGCGCTCATGCAGGGGCGCAACTCGACAGGCGGGACGGTCCGCCGGCCCTTGTCACCCCATCTGCAAGTCTATCGCCCCCAGATCACCTCGACCCTGTCGATCCTGCACCGGATCACCGGCGTCGCGCTGTCGGCCGGGGCGGTGCTGCTTTCGCTCTGGCTGGCGGCGGCGGCGACCTCGTCGGGCGCGTTCTCGGTGGCGCAGGCGATCGTCGGCTCGATTCTCGGGATGATCGTGCTGTTCGGCTTCACCTTCGCCCTGTTCTACCACTTCTGCAACGGCATCCGGCACCTGCTGTGGGATGCCGGGGTCGGCTTCGAGCTGCCGAGCGTGCATCGCTCCGGCGTGGCGGTGGTGGTGGCGGCCGGCGGGCTGACCGTGCTGGTCTGGCTGGTCGGGCTGGTGCTGCTGTGAGCGCGGCGGGGGGAGACAAGTCGATGAGGATCATGCGTTCGGCACTCGGCCGCGCCCGCGGCATGGGGGCCGCGAAATCGGGCGTGCATCACTGGTGGGCGCAGCGGCTGACCGCGCTGGCGCTGCTGCCGCTCGCGCTCTACGCCGTGCTGTCGGTGCTGCTGCTGGAGGGCGCGAGCCAGGCCGAGATGCTGCGCTACATGGCCGAGCCGTGGAACGGGGTGCTGTTCCTCGCCCTCGTGATCGCGCTGTTCTATCACCTGCAGCTGGGTTTGCAGGTGGTGATCGAGGACTACATCCGCTCCGAGGGCAAGCGGCTCGCGGTCATGCTCGCGATGCGGGCGACGGCCGGGTTCTTCGGGCTGCTGGCCATCATCTCGGTCCTGAAACTGTCCTTCTGATCCGCCGCCTGGGGAAATCACCGTCATGAACGCAATGTCGAAGCCGTCGCTCGGCGCCTACACGATCATCGACCATACCTATGACGTCATCGTCGTCGGGGCCGGCGGGTCCGGCCTGCGGGCGACGCTCGGCATGGGCCAGGCCGGGCTGAAGACCGCCTGCATCAGCAAGGTGTTCCCGACCCGCAGCCATACCGTGGCCGCGCAGGGCGGCATCGGCGCGGCACTCGGCAACATGGAGCCGGACGACTGGCGCTGGCACATGTACGACACGGTCAAGGGCTCGGACTGGCTCGGTGATCAGGACGCCATCGAATACATGTGCCGCGAGGCGATTCCGGCGATCCACGAGCTGGAGCATTTCGGCGTGCCGTTCAGCCGCACCGAGGACGGCAAGATCTACCAGCGGCCGTTCGGCGGGCACATGAAGGATTTCGGCCAGGCGCCGGTGCGCCGCGCCTGCGCCGCCGCCGACCGCACCGGCCACGCCATCCTGCACACGCTGTACCAGCAGAGCCTGAAGGCGGATGTGGAGTTCTTCGTCGAGTATTTCGCGACCGACCTCATCATGGACGACGAGGGCGCCTGCCGCGGGGTGATGGCCTGGTGCCTGGAGGACGGGACGATCCACCGCTTCCGCGCGCAGCTGGTGGTGCTGGCGACCGGCGGCTATGGCCGCGCCTATCTCTCCTGCACCTCGGCGCATACCTGCACCGGCGATGGCGGCGGCATGGCGCTGCGCGCCGGGCTGCCGATGCAGGACATGGAGTTCGTGCAGTTCCACCCGACGGGCATTTTCCCGGCCGGCTGCCTGATCACCGAGGGCGCGCGCGGCGAGGGCGGATACCTGACCAACGCCGAGGGCGAGCGCTTCATGGAGCGCTACGCGCCGACGGCGAAGGACCTCGCCTCGCGCGACGTGGTCTCGCGCTCGATGACGATCGAGATCATGGAAGGGCGCGGCTGCGGGCCGAACAAGGACCACATCCTGCTGCACCTCGAAGGGCTGAAGCCGGAGCAGCTGCATGAGCGGCTGCCGGGGATTTCGGAGACCGCGCGGGTGTTCGCGGGCGTCGACGTGACCAAGGCGCCGATCCCGGTGCTGCCGACCGTGCATTACAACATGGGCGGCATTCCGACGAACTATCGCGCCGAGGTGCTGCGGCCGACCAAGGACAATCCGGACGCGATCGTGCCGGGGCTGATGGCGGTGGGCGAGGCGGCGTGCGTTTCGGTGCACGGCGCGAACCGGCTCGGCACCAACTCGCTGCTCGACCTCGTGGTGTTCGGCCGGGCGGCGGCGCACCAGGCGGCGAAGGTGGTCACGCCGGGCGCGGCGCAGCCCGCCCTGCCCGCCCGCGCCGGCGAGGCCTCGCTCGACCGGCTGGACGCGACGCGCCACGCCAAGGGCGGCACCACCGTGGCCGCACTCCGCGACCAGATGCAGCGGACGATGCAGAACCACGCCGCGGTGTTCCGCAACTCCAAGACGCTGAAGGAAGGTGTCGCGAAGATGTCCGGCCTGTGGCAGGGGCTGAAGGACATCTCGGTGTCCGATCGCGGGCTGATCTGGAATTCCGACCTGATGGAGGCGCTCGAGCTGCACAACCTGATGGGCAACGCGATCACCACCATGGCCTCGGCCGAGGCGCGGCACGAGAGCCGCGGGGCGCACGCGCATGACGACTTCCCCGAGCGCGACGACGCCGAGTGGATGAAGCATTCGCTCGCCCATTGCACGGATGAAGGCGAGGTGGCGCTCGACTACCGCCCGGTGCGGATGCAGACGCTGACCAACGACGTTTCGGTGTTCCCGCCGAAGAAGCGCGTCTACTGAGAAAGGGTTTCGAACCATGGCCGAACTGACCCTCCCGAAGAACAGCCGCGTGACCCAGGGCAAGACCTACAAGGCCGAGCCGGGGGCGACCCGGGTGAAGAGCTTCAAGGTGTATCGCTGGAACCCCGACGAGGACGCCAATCCGCGCGCCGATACCTATGAGATCGACCTCGACAAGTGCGGGCCGATGGTGCTGGACGCGCTGATCAAGATCAAGAACGAGATCGACCCCACCCTCACCTTCCGCCGCTCCTGCCGCGAGGGGATCTGCGGCTCCTGCGCGATGAACATCGACGGGACCAACACGCTCGCCTGCCTCAAGCCGATCGAGGAGGTGAAGGAGGCGGTGAACATCAACCCGCTGCCGCACATGCCGGTGGTGAAGGACCTCGTGCCGGATCTCAACCAGGCCTATGCGCAGTATCGCTCGATCGAGCCGTGGCTGCAGGCCGAGACGCCGCCGCCGCCGGATGGCGAGCGCAAGCAGAGCGTGGAGGAACGCGCGGAGCTGGACGGGCTGTGGGAGTGCATCCTGTGCTTCTGCTGCACGACCTCCTGCCCGTCCTACTGGTGGAACGGCGACCGCTATCTCGGCCCGGCCGTGCTGATGGCGGCGTATCGGTGGATCGCGGATTCGCGCGACGAGGCGACCGGCAAGCGGCTCGACGCGCTGGAAGATCCGTTCAAGCTCTATCGCTGCCACACGATCATGAACTGCACGCAGACCTGCCCGAAAGGGCTGAACCCGGCGAAGGCGATCGGCAAGATCAAGCAGATGATGGTCGAACGCCAGGGGTGATCTCCGGCGGGCGTTCGGATGCGGGAAGGGCCGGCGGGTTGCGCCGGCCCTTTTTTCATGGCCGGGCGGTCAGCCTCGCTTGCGTTTCGGTGGCTGGTAGTTGATCGAATTCGGGTCGTGGATGGCGGCGATTTCCCATTCGGAGGGCAGCGAATCTGGATCGAGCCAGCGGCTGCGGCGGAAATCGCGGCGCATCAGCAGGAAGAACGGCGCGGTCAGCAGGAAAATGACCAGGCCGATGACTGCGCCGAAGGCGCGGGCGAACGGATAGACCGCCAGTTCGGCGATGAAGATGACCGCGAGCACGGCATAGGCCGCGACCACGAGGCGGGCGAAGACGTGCCACAGGCGGATCATCACCAGCTTGCCGGAATTGAGCGCCCAGGCCATGAGTACGCCGGCGGCGATCAGCGGAAAGAACATGATCTTGCCGTAGTGGAAATAGGTGGCGGGGGAGGCGTTGCACCAGACCGTCCAGGCATCCAGGGCGGCGATCGCGATGGCGAGGAACCCGGGGATCGGGACGCCGGCCCATCTGGCGTTCGCCGGGATCCCGAAGGGGCGGTTGCCGGGGCGTTCGGTGGTCGGCACGGAGGCATGACGGTGCTTCGCGGTCATCCGCGCGGCAGGCGGATGACGAAGCGGGCGCCGATGACCGCGCCCTCGGGGTCGCGGCGGTTCTCGGCGGTGATGCGGCCCTGATGCGCCTCGATGATCTGCCGGGAGATCGACAGGCCGAGGCCGGAATGGTTGCCGAAGCCCTCGCCCTGCGGGCGCTCGGAGTAGAAACGGTCGAACACGTGGTCGAGCTTGGCGTCGGGGATGCCGGGGCCCTCGTCCTCGACGGCGAGTTCGACGATGCTGCCGGTGACGCGGCCGCGCAGCCAGATCTTGCCGCGCTGCGGGCTGAAGGAGATCGCGTTGCCGATCAGGTTGCGCAGGACCTGGACCAGCCGTCCCTCGGCGCCGCGGACGACGAGGCCGGTCTTCGGCGCGTCGAGCACCATCACCGGCGCGTCGTCCTCGCGGGTGGACTGGTGGATCTCGGCGAGGGCGGCGAGGATGGGGGCGAGGTCGACCGGCTCCAGCGCGGTGCGCGACATTTCGGAATCGAGGCGCGAGGAATCGCTGATGTCGGAGATCAGCCGGTCGAGCCGGCGGACGTCCTGCGAGATGATGTCGAACAGGCGGGCGGCGCGGGCGGGATCGTCCGTCCGGCGGACGGTCTCGACGGCGGAGCGGATCGAGGAGAGCGGGTTCTTGATCTCGTGCGCGACATCGGCGGCGAAGCGCTCGATCGCGTCCATCCGCGCCCAGAGGGCGTGGGCGGATTCCTCGAGGGCGCGGGCGAGGACGCCGATCTCGTCGTCGCGGGCGGCGATCGGCGGGGGCACCGGCTCGGTCATCGCGCCACGGCCCTCGCGCAGGCGGCCGGCCGAGGCGGCGAGGCGGAGCAGCGGCGTCGCGATGGTGCGGGCGAGATAGACCGAAAGCAGCACGGTCAGCACCAGGGCGAGCACGAACAGGCCGAGGATCGATACCCGCACGGCGAAGACCGCGCGGTCGACCTCGGTCGCCTCGCGGGTGAGGAGCACGGCGCCGACCGTGTTCTTGGCGCGGACGATGGGTTCGGAGACGGTGATCAGCAGCCGGCCATCGGCGGCGCGGCGGATGAAGGGCGGCGCCGCGTGCGAGGGCTTGGCGCCGGTGAGCTTCAGCACCTCGCGCACGCTGGGCTGCCAGCCGAGGCCGGAGCCGCCCTTGCCGTCCTGCCCGGAGGTGACCTCGGAACTCGGCAGGAAGGCGACGAACTGGTCGTAGAGGAAGCTGACGGCGCGGGCGAAGTCGCCGCGCGGCTGCACCGGCGGCAGCGGCTCGGTCACGATCGCCCCGCCCGGCCCCTGGCGGATGCGCGAATTGGCGATCACCCGTCCATCCGCCCCGTAGACCAGGGCCTGGGCGTTCGGCGTCGGCTCGGTCAGGCGGTAGAGCAGCGGGCGGGCGAGGTCCGGCTTCAGCGAGGGCTGGTCCGACGCGTTGGACTGCACCGCCGATTCGGCGAGCGCGCCGGCATAGATCCGCGCCTGCTCGCGCAGCGCGGTGACCTCGGCGGTGAGCAGGCCGTGCTGGTACTGGTCGAGATAGAGCAGCGCCGCGACGATGAGGGCGAGCGGCAGGGCGTTGACCAGCAGGATGCGGCGCAGCAGCGGCGAGATCCGCCGCCAGCCGCGCCCGCCGGCGGGAAAGGAGGCCGCCGCGGTCATGCTTCCTTGTAGCGGTAGCCGATGCCGTAGAGCGTCTCGATCTGGTCGAACTCGTCATCGACGGCGCGGAACTTGCGGCGCAGGCGCTTGATGTGGCTGTCGATCGTGCGGTCGTCGACATAGACGTTCTCGCCATAGGCGGCGTCGATCAGCTGGTCGCGCGACTTGACCATGCCGGGGCGGGCGGCGAGCGCCTTGACCAGCAGGAACTCGGTGACGGTGAGCTGGATGTCCTGCCCCTTCCAGAGGCACTGGTGCTTGGTCTCGTCGAGCGTGAGGTCGCCGCGGCCGATGACGCCGGTGGGGGCGGCGCCGGACCCCTCGGCGCGGCTCGCCTCGTTGCGGCGCAGCAGGGCGCGGATGCGCTCGAGCAGCAGGCGCTGGCTGAAGGGCTTGGTGATGTAGTCGTCGGCGCCGAGGCGCAGGCCCATCAGCTCGTCGAGCTCGTCGTCCTTGCTGGTGAGGAAGATGACCGGCATGGCCGAGCGGGCGCGCAGGCGCTGGAGCAGCTCCATCCCGTCCATCCGCGGCATCTTGATGTCGAGCACCGCGAGGTCGGCCGGGCGGGTCATCAGCCCCTGGAGGGCGGATTCGCCGTCGGTATAGGTGCGGACGGCGAAGCCCTCCTGCTCGAGGGTCATCTGCACCGATTCGAGGATGTGGCGGTCGTCGTCGACCAGGGCGATCGTCTGTTTCATGGGTTTTGCCTTGCAGCCGTCTTTCGTCGCAGTATCCGGATCTGACGTGACGGGAATATGGCGCCGATGCAAGAGCCCAGGGACATCCAGAACGACATCCACCGCGAGGCGCGGCTGCTGCTGCGGGCGGCGCGGGTGGGCAGCCTCGCGGTGATCGAGGACGAGTATCCGGCGATCGCCCTCGTCACCCCGGCGGTGACGCCGGAGGGCGACGTGGTGGTGCTGCTCTCGCAGCTTTCGGCGCATACCAGGGCGCTGGACCGCGATCCGCGCTGCGCGCTGATGGTCAGCGGGCCGCCGGCGGAGGCGAATCCGCAGACCAGCCCGCGCCTGTCGCTGGTGTGCGACGCGGCGCGCTCGGACGCGCCGGAGGACCGCGAGCGCTACCTCGCCATCCACCCCTATGCGCGCGGCTACGCGGGGTTCACGGATTTCGGGATCTACCGGCTCACCCCGGTCGCGGCGCGGTTCGTCGGCGGATTCGCGCGGGCGGCGACGCTCGATGTCGAGCGGCTGTCGCCAAGGACGGCGGCGTTGCAGGACCAGGCGGCGTGCCGCGCGGCGATGGCGGCGGCGAATGACGGGCTCGGCGCGCGCCTCGACGAGGTGGCCGCGCGGCACGGCGGCAGCGGCGGCGGCTGGCGGATGGTGACGCTCGACCCCGACGGGTTCGATCTCGGGCGCGAGGACATCGTGCTGCGCGTCGCCTTCGGGCGGATGTTGCGGGTTTATGAAGATGCGCTCACGAATTTGGCAGACGGCGCGACGCATGGTTGAGTTTCGCTGAGCGCGGTCGAATTTTCGCTTTTCGGGTTTGGAAAAACCCGTAAGGGACGGCATATAGCGAAAATCGAACATGAAGTCGAAGCCAAGAAAGACCAGAGCCGTGACGCCAAACCCGACGAATCCCGACTCCGAGGCCGCCCGACAGGCGGCCATCCTGGCCCCGGCGGGCATTGCCCGCGCCGCCGCCCTGCACGCGAACCTGACCGCCCCCGCCCTCGTCACCCACGCGCTGCGCCGCGGCGAAGGCCGGCTTTCCGCCGATGGCGCGCTGATGGTGCAGACCGGCGTGCATACCGGCCGCTCGGTCGCCGACAAGTTCGTGGTGGACGAGCCGCAGACCAGCGCCGATGTCTGGTGGGGGAGCGTGAACCAGAAGCTCTCCGCCGCGCATTACGCGACGCTGCGCGGCCGGGTGCAGGCCTTCCTGCAGGGGCGCGAGCTGTTCACCCAGGACCTGTTCGCGGGCGCCGATCCGAAAAAC
>Ga0315298_1008338_pt1 | contig 13250 bp, 16 predicted proteins | sample WHS_1_MG_FD_203077 | JGI IMG/M metagenome (GOLD analysis project Ga0315298, IMG submission 203077) | Extremophilic microbial mat communities from Washburn Hot Springs, YNP, Wyoming, USA - WHS_1_MG | ecosystem: Environmental > Aquatic > Thermal springs > Hot (42-90C) | place: USA: Wyoming...
GCCAACGTATGCAAAGTTTCTCTGCTGATTCAAGTCGTGCTGATAGATCAGGACCTAATTTAGAAACAAGTTTCTCTTTCAATCCAGCAGTAAGCCCATCTGCTCCCCAAATAACGTCAGATTGATTTATGCCGATCCTTTTTGGGTTTCTCTCAGATATGATCTTATGCAGACATTCCCATTGCGTTTCTGTGCTATTAGGGTTCCATACATCTGTCATTAGTCCGTGCATATTTGTTCTAGAAATATTTAGCCTTTCTATGCCTTTCTGTTGTCCTCCGTCATATATAACGATGATCTGCAATATCGGCGCCCAGCATTGCCATGGAACCATCGTTCTGAAAACGGGATCATAATTATCTTCATTGCAGATTATAAGCCACATATCAAATCCGCATTCTCTCATAACCGAGGGCAACAGGTTATCCAATCTGTATTTAAGCACATCATTAACAACTTTAGCCTGATCTTTTAAGCTAAGTATTTCTGGCATTTCTTCTCTATGTGACATAATGACCTCCGCTTCATTTAACTGACTTATGCTTGAACAGCTTTATATATTCTGTGCCAAGTATAAGCTCATAATCATCTTTTAGGTTAAATCTCTCAATATCTGTATTTTCCAAAACTATTTGGACGACATCAATGTTTTTATTATTCATTTGCCAAAGAAGTATGTAATCAGTTATCCCTTGATATTTGTTTTTCCAATATCCGAATTTATATTGAAGCGGGAAATAGACATACTTAGGCTCATAATTGCCGATATAATGACTGCCGTTTCCGAAGCAATAATAACAGGTGTCATGTAAGATCGGCGACAGATACTTGATCGTCCCATGATTTGGCGCTGAGTAAAAATCATCAGTAACGATGCCAATTGTTGAATTATCTTTGATCAACCCAACTCCTGCGGTAAGTTCTTTCAAATCCTTGTTAAGCAAATCGTAGTCATATATAGTCAATCCGAGATGTGCGAGAGAAAGAATAATAATTATTACGGTAGTGCCAATTTTAAGCCATTTCGGATAGTTGAAAGTGAACCAACCTGCAAGGACAGGCAGTATAAACAGGTTAGCCCTATCATTAAGCCAAGCAGGAGGTCCATAAGCCCATGGTATCTTAAAATAAAGCACAGTCAAAACAATTGCTAATAATAAAAAGCCAAGTCTTTGATTTAGGAAAATTCTATAAAATCTATGATTTCCCATTTTTGCCTTAAAGAAATGCCACAGCAAAACAAATATAGTTAAAAGCAAGCAAAATCCCATTAATCCAAGCAAAACCCATGATATAGGTCTATACCTATCATTATAATAGACTAATGATTTCACTGACAAAAAATATTCTAACAACTCTTTGAATGGTTTATAACTTTTAGTTCTATCTTCTGGATTGATCAAACCGCATATTAAAAACACAATTAAAGATGGTGAAAAATAAATAGCAGAACGTGCCAATATCATTAGCCTTTCTTTATAGTTCTTTTGCTGATCCCAAGATAAAATAACAGAAGTCATCGTTAGCAATCCTATACTCACCAAAGCCCATGTAAACGAGAAAAAATGAGAGAAATACAAGGACATCATAAGCAGATTAAGTATTATCCAATTTTTTCTGCTCATCTCAGTTCTATTTTTCCACCAGTAACCGACTGTAAAGAAATATAAAGGCACACTGATAGCGAAGTTATAGAATCCAAGATGCAAAAGCACATTATAGCTATAAAGAAATCCCAAAAAACCGAAAAACCACAATTTTTTATCAATTGATCGCATAAAATAGAAAAAGCTTAACGGCATTAAAACGATGCAAAAGGTAACGAAGATTTTTTCCGCTATTAATGGAGGGAGAAAGTATAAAGCAACAAAGAAAAAGGCATGTGATGTCCAATTTGGGAAGGGTCTTATATTGAGATCATAGACTTCGCGATATTTTGTATAATTTGGATTGTTATACTCTTTGAGTATATATGCGTTGTAAACGTGGTTTATGCCATCTTGGGTGGGTATAAACTTAAAGCACCATATCGGGATAAGATGAATTAAGAATAATCCAATGATCAAATACCTGATATATAGATCAGTTCGGCTTATTTTTGCATCTTTAAGAGGCATATTTCTATTTTGATTGACAGTATATTAACTCAATAATTGAAAAATTTTCTCGCAGATAATTGTAATATAACCCAAGTTGCTAGTTACACTTAATAAAAATTGAAAAAGAGTATATAATCCTCCTGATATTAAATCTTATTTAATAGTTTATTTTTAATTTATTTTTTTACAAATAAAAATCAGGAGGACTAAAATGGTAAATAAAACCATCGCTATTTACTCTATCATAGATGACATACTAAAAGCAATACAATATTATGAAGACAAAAGGAGAATTATGACCTCTGCAGAAGTGATAACAACTGCTATTGTATCTTCTCTACTCTTCTCTGGTAACATGCAAAAAGCATGGATACATTCAGTAACATTTGAAGGATTCTTGCTTAAGGTTAAGCTTTTCATTTTTGCTTGGACTTTGGATAAAGCTTTTTTATAAATAGCAACTTAGGTTAATTATATACTATTGTAGCATTAGGTAATGCTGCTAAGTCGCAAATTGGTGGCTATGTTATTTACTCAATAAGGACTGCCAACAAGAGTGTCAGATCATCATCTGTCCGTTCGGCGATACGCGAGGAGTTGAGAAATTCTATCAACTGTTCGTTCGCAGATGCTTCATCCGCTGAGTCTCTCATGGCTTGGAACAATGGCGAAAAGAACGGTTTATATGGGATATAATCGGGCAGCTTAAGCGAGAGCATTTGGATCCCATCAGAAAACCCGGAGACTTGCGCTACATCTCCTTGCCACACATTAATCTGTAATGCACTTAGTGCATCAGACGATGTAATGAAATTAGTTTGGTTGACATACTCTCCACTCTGAGGCTTTGTAAGTGCGATGAAGTCACCTTCTGTATTTCCTACCACTACCGCGCCATCACCTACTTGTGCTGCAGCAGCAAAATTAGGTGTTACGATCATCAGGATTAGTGTTGTTGCCAGATCGCGCACAGGCACCTCGCGCATTGAAGCTTCATCTTTAAGTGCGGTCTGGACTAATTCAAAAGCATCCGTAAAGAGCTGAAGCTACTCGCCAGAGTTTCTGACCTAATCTGTCCGTCGCCATCAAACTGTCCCCCATCCCGGCGGTGGTAAGGCAACCTGTTCATCAGGTTTTGAATGTGAAACCGCCTGTGCACTTTGCGAAAGCCATACGAACATCTCAACGAAATTAAGCCCAACAAGCTTGACAGGTGCACGCACAGCTATGTTTCTTAGACGGTCCATATTCGCATTCTCCCCCCACGGCAAAGAAGGCAACACGTTTATTAGCCTCATCGTCCTTGATCCTCTGTTCCGCCTGACGTATAAGATCCTCTGGTTCGCCCTGTGGTTCACCATCAGTGATCATGAAGATCCATGGGCGATAATATCTGATGCAACCTCAACACGTTTTGAAGCGAGAGCATCTTTAATCAAGTCATCTTTAAATGCTCTAAGTCCATTGTTTAGTGCGTTGATAGGCTCGCCCTGCATTGAGCCTGAAGTATCAAGCAGAAGAACACATGGACATCGGGGTTCTGGGTTATCAGCAAACTCTGTTAATTCCTCTAATTTTCGCGTATCAGCCATAGCTAACCTCCTTGCAAGCCTAAAAGCTTACCCAAAATAGACTGTTATTAACTATTACTAATGTTTGGACAATTTTGAGTTAAAAAATGTTGTTGGCTAACCAAATTTACTTTTATTAGAAAGAGAAAATCTTAAAATCCCCTTTTATCCTATACGCATTAAGTTAAGGATTTTTAACCCCGAAGGGGTGATATATTTATAGAAAACACATTAATAAAAAATCTTTTAGCTCCGCCAGGAGCGACATATAACTTTTAACTTTTAACCTTTTCCTCCATTGTATTTCGCTCCTTTGGAGCTTTTATTTTGGCATTTATCGTTTCTATAAATATAGCGCCCCTTCGGGGCAAATAACATTATCTCACATTAAAATAACGAACGTTTTCTCCTTAACTTAACGCCTATACCCTTTATCCCCATTTTTCAAAGAGGGATTTTCCAACTAAAATATGCGATTATAACTTGTAAATTTTTCAAAGTTTAGTTAACTATTATTACACCAACTATTATTAAAAGATGTCCAGGACAGCAACTTTCGGATCATCCTACAAACTGCTGCCAAGGACATTTTTATTCGGCTGAATTTACAGCCCGGAGCAGGTCTGTAGATCCCTTCAGATCAAACCAGCGCGGTCATAATCTCCATGAAGATTAAGCATCTCGGCTGGAATTCGGGCATCTATTAAGCGCAACGAAAACCAACATTATTGTTCATGTTCGTCGGATCGTTGTTGTTGCGATTGGCAACGCGCAGGTTGTTGATGTTGTTGTTCCACGAACCCCCGCGAATAACCCGCCATTGACCTGCCCACATTCATAAGCTTTTCCGCTTTTTCCAGTCTCCCATCAATCGTCCTAATTCATCAAGCATCTTAACAATCGTCTCATATTTCTTGAAACTCAAAAGAACCAGATCCTTAGACAATCGGAATAATATCCGCAATGTTTCCAGATGCACATCTGCTTGCTTAAAGTTGATTTCGACATCAACCCCTCGTCTGATAGCTATAAAACATTTAAGCAGTTCCAGCGATTCATTCTGTATCTGTTGTGCCAAAGTGAATCTCTGTGACTTTGGAAACAAAGTCGTCTCCTCGTTCACCCATCGGATCAGATCATAAGTTTTTATAAATAATGGTGGTTCGGTAAATTTCGCCATTTTAATATGCTCGCATACGCGTAAAACAAAAGCGATTAAGTAGCTGACGTCTCAACCGATAACTATCTGCATGTTTGGCATGCCCAAGCCAACTATGAATTGATGCTCGCACCTTTTTCAAAGTTATATTACCACATGCGTAATCTGATTGCAAGCGTTTTGTTCTCGCAATAAAGCGCTTCACATTTGCACGGCGAATTCTTGTATGTGTTGGATAAATACGATAGCCCAAGAAATCCGTCCCGACACTCACAGGAAAAACAATGCTCTTTTTCGGATGTAATCTCAAACGGAGTGTCTGCAAAAACTCACTAATCTGTGTTTTAACTTCATGCAAATGAGCTTTATTATTCCCAAGAACAACAAAGTCATCAACATACCGTATATAGTACTTCTCACGCAACTCAAATTTAACGAACGTGTCCAGTTCATGTAAGTATATGTTCGCAAAGAATTGGCTTGTAAGGTTGCCTATGGGAATGCCTCGGGGTCTATCTAATGGTGAAAATAGCTCGTCCCCAGGAAACCAATGTGGTTCCATACTAAGCGGATCAGGCGGACAATTTGACACAATTACAGCGATCAATCGCATAAGACGTTCATCCTGAATCCTGCGATGAATAAGGTTCAGAAGAATCTCATGGTCAATGCTCGGGAAATACTTCCATATATCACATTTGAGAACATAACTATTGTGCCTGAGGAACTGTTTAAAACGACGCACCGCTGAATGTGTCCCTTTTCCTGTTCTGCAAGCATAACTATCGTAAATAAAGCGTTTATCAAATATAGGTTCAATTACCTGATGTATTGCATGGTGGACAACCCTGTCCCGAAATGGAGCAGCACTGATGAGGCGCTCCTTTGGTTCGTGAATAATAAATTGATGATATTCTCCAGGACGGTAACTTCCGTCCTTTAGTTCCCTCTCAAGCTCTATCAACTCTCGCTCCATGTTAAAGCTGAATCTATCAATATCAGGTGTAATCCGCTTACCCTTTACGGCACGAAGGTAAGCTATGTAAAGGTTCTCAAAGGAACATACACTGTCAAAAAGGTTCTTATATGTCTTCACTGATCCGCAATCTTCCTATTTTTTGCATCGGGCCGACCTTCGGTCGGCTCGCAAAACGCATAAAAGCATAAAAACATAAAAACAAAAAGATCTGAAGGGAATCTACTGAGCGCAACGAAAACCAACATCATAGTGCACGTCCGTCGGAGCGAGGCTGTTGCGATTGGCAACGCGCAGGCCGTTGATGACGTAGTACCACGAACCCCCGCGAATAACCCGCCAGTTACCAGAAGCTGGACCCTTCGGATTCTCCTTTGGTGACACTTTGTAGTATTCTCCATCATACCAATCTGCACACCATTCCCATACATTCCCCGCCATGTCATATAATCCATAGCCATTGGGGGCAAAACTTCCCACTGGTGATGTATATTCCCATATATCCTTGCCACCTGTGCCATCATAATTTGCATCATCACGGGTGAGATTATCGCCCGATGGGTATTTCTTTCCTATAAGCCCACCTCTTGCAGATTTCTCCCATTCTGCCTCTGTCGGCAATCGCTTCCCCGCCCAATCCGCATAAGCCTTAGCGTCATACCAACTCACACCTACAACTGGTTGTTTAGGATCATTGAATCTTGAATCATTCCAATAATTAGGTGCTTTGTGTCCTGTCGCATCCATAAATTTCTTATATTGTGCGTTTGTCACCTCGTATTTGTCAATATAGAATGCGTCAAGATAGACCGTATGAACGGGCTTTTCGTCATAGTCACCATCATTACTGCCCATCTGGAATTCTCCTGCGGGGATAAGAACCATCTCTGCACCGTCCTTGCCGATCTTTATCCTCGGAAGTTCTGCCTGCTTTGTTTGCTCAATTATTTCAATCGGTATAGTAATTAAAGTGAACAAGAGGGCAAATATTCCTGGGGTCAATCCCAGCAACTTTAGACTACGTCGGGCAAATCCACGGGCTGACCGAAGTCCTATAACTACACATACCAGAGACGCCAAACTTGCTACTATTATAGACACTACCGACGCTGATGTTGCAATCTGTATGCTTAACAATATTACATCTATAGAGATAGCTAATAACAGAGAAACGACCATTGCCCAGATCCAAGCTCTTTGTGGAGAAGGTCGGATTGGTCTAATAGGCGAGACAGGTTGCGCTTTTTGTGGAGGAGGTGCTGGTTTTCTGGTCTGTGTTGGTGACTGTTTTGGTGGAAATGGGTCAACCCCAGTCCGCCTTGTGCGCTCGCACCACGGACAGACACTTAAGTGGTTACCGTAAAAATGCTGATCGTTACTATTGCAAGTGACAAGCGCATTTTCAGCTTGACTCAATGCATCCCGCCATTCGTCAGCAGTGGGTCGTCTCTTTGGATAAACATGTCCATCCTCAAAACAACGCACAAATAGGTTCCGCAGAGAAGGGTGAAGAATATCAAATGGTGGGGCGTATCGTGGAGGATCATAAGGGACACTCCGCTTCCTACTATAAGGGAAATGTCCTTTGGCGATGCTATCCTCGCATAGAGGTGGATCACCTGTGCCTTTGTAAATGCCTGCAAAAGGGTGCGTTCCCTCCATCAGCAATTGGAAAACCAGAACTGCAAGACCGAATAGGTCATGCTCAGGTGAGCGGTCTACATGAGCGAAGATTTTACCCTGAAGTTCAGGCGGTGTGAACTCAGGTTTGCCGACAGGACACCGATAGACGATGCCCCTGGACAAATCGCGCACTTGAAAGGAGTCTGTGTCTATCAGCGTCACAAGCGCCGTGGGTAAAACAAGGATATTGGATTCGTTCACATCACCGATAACATATCCGCGTTCGTGCAGGGCATAAACCGCAGTCGCGAGGTTTCTCGCAGTGCGAATAAGATACAGGTAACTGAACAAAGGATTCTTACTACGCCGTTCCTTCGGTATGTAAAAGTTGATTATACGATCTCCCTGAGCGCGCTGCATGAGAAAACCTATAACTCTATTTGTTCCATCCATTGTTTGCAGGAGATCTAATGGCCACGCAATAGATATGTGTCCATACGAAGCCATCGGATCTTTTGGCGGATTCTGAACCATCAAAGCCAACTTGCGAGCTCTTTCGTCTGTTGGTTTATGGTATATCTTTGCTAACAAACCCCCCTGCACTTTATAGATGCATGCTTCGCCTCCAACGGCGATTTGTAAATTTTGATCCAGATCAATGGTTTTCCCATTGGATTGACACTTTAGACGCATAGCATAAATAGCACATCCTTCTTGAAAATATTAATTTATTTCAAAAACTTAATCAACGTTCTTTTTGCCTGTTATCTCTTCAATTTCAATCTCAACAATGCCTGTCCTATACATACACTCAACCGATGGCGGTTCAGTATTATGTCCTTTTGTATATTTGGCAGTCAAAGCCATAAGGACATCCATTTTAACGACTGGATCATCAATCAGTTTCGCTATTCCATTCACTATGACACTGCGATAACGGACACTTGTGTCATCAGCCTTTTCTGCAAGGACGATGCGATCTACTATATAAGCAGAAAAACAGACTCTTGGATTGTGCTTGATGTTATCTAATTTTTTGCCCTTTAACGCACAATGAAAATAAATTTTCCCATTGTGGTAAACATAATTGACGGGAACTATATAAGGAGAACCATCTGGATTGATAGTGGCAAAAGAGCCGACTTGTGATCCGTTGAGTATGCGATCAATTTCAGAGCGATCAGTTATCCATTTTTTAGGCAATATAAAAGTCCTTTTAATCAGTTACCAACAAAGCGGTAACAGCAACTACTGTTAAAATCCCACTGACTATGGCGAACTTATGCCAAAGTTTCAATCTTGTATCTTTTACTGGTTTATACCTGTCAATAGACCGCAATGTCCTATTTTTGTTAATCTTGGCTTCTGTATAATATGGATTTAACTCTATTGCTTTGTCAAATTGTTCAATGGCATTATCAAATTCAAATAGTTGATAGTATGCCATGCCGAGAGAGTTATGGGCTTCTGCCCAATCAGGCGATAATTCAACTGCTTTCTTGAGTGAAAGCACAGCCAAACTAAATTTGCCCTGTTCCATATATTTCTGCCCAAGTGCATAATACATTTCCGCAGAAGATTGGGATAGAGCATAAATGGGAAAACTTGCGATAAACAGAATAGATACTATAAAAAGTTTATAGATTAAACGCATATATGAAGTCTAATCCTCTTTTTTATAATAGTAGAGGATCGCCTGTTTTTGTATTACCAAATTAGGTTCTGCTGGTTCTCTTTCAAGCTTTATGGCATATTGATCATACCACGTAATTATTCCAGACACTACTTCGCCATTCACCAATTTAATGTTCATCGGGGTTTTTTCTCTTATTTGCTTTATAAGATAGTATTCATAAGCTAATGTTCTTTGTGCTGGTTGTTGTTTTTTGGGTTGCTGCTGACTAGTGGTTCCTGCCATCTTCATACCTCCTAAGTATGTTTATTGAAAAATCATATCTTACATTTTATTTTATCATCATTAATGAATTATTGCAATAGTAATCCTAATGTTCAGACGTAAATTCAAACAACTTATTATTCAATTGGATTATATAGGAAAATCCCTCTAAATCTCCCTTTGGGAAAAAGAGACTTTAATGGTCTTTTTCAATAGGTAAGTTTTTTCATAAAATCACGCAAAATAGGGGTCAGTAATCGGTGATCAGTCAACTTTTAACCTTCAACCTTTAACTTTTAACTTTTAACCTTTAACTTTTAACCTTCAACCCAAACTTCTGAAAAAATTGAGATTTTTAAGTGTCCGAACTTATATCCAATCATCAGTGATCTCATCGGTCATTAAATACTGATCACTGTTTACTGATCACTAACCATCACTCAATTACTATTTTTGATAGATCGGTTTTAGGCTCAGGATACTTCATATTAAGCTCTTTAAGCCTTTTTACAATTGTTTCACCAACGATAACGTTTCTATACCATTTCTTATTAGCGGGTATTATATACCATGGGGCATAATCTGTGCTACATTTGGTAAGGACGTCTTCGTAAGCATCCATATAGTCGTTCCAATATTGACGTTCTTTTAGGTCTGCCTCTGAGAATTTCCAACGTTTTGCTGGGTCATTAAGCCTCTCTTCTAACCTTTTTTTCTGTTCATCTTTGGAAATGTGCAAGTAAAATTTAATAATAACAGTATCATTTTCGGTCAGGCATTTTTCAAAGCTATTTATCTGATCATAGCGTTTACTCCAAACTTCTTTTGGGACAAGGTTATGGACACGAACTACGAGGACATCTTCATAATAAGAACGGTTAAATATGACAATTTTCCCCTTTGCGGGTGTAACTTTATGTGCGCGCCAAAGGAAATCATGCGATAATTCCTCTGGCGTAGGCACTTTGAAACTTTGGACGTCGCATCCTTGGGGATCAACACCTGCCATCACATTTTTAATAGTGCCATCTTTTCCTCCGGTGTCCATTGCTTGAAGTATAATTAGGACTGATCTCTTGTTTTCAGCATATAGCAATTCCTGAAGTTCTTTCATCTGACTTTGTATAGAGTTTAGCACTTTTTGGGCTTCTGCTTTATTTTTAAACTCCCCTGTATAGTCTGGATCGTAATCTTTAAGCTTGACCTTAGTTCCTGGCTGAACGATAATTGACTGCGCCATATTTTTTGCTCCTATTCTCTCAAACCAAGTTTAATCTTACCCCATAATGAAGATGCTTTATCGTTAGGATCAACAGCAAAAGCTGGTGCATCTTCGGTATCAAATACCTCAACGTCGTCCCAATAACCGTCAAGGACTCCACCGCGATCATTTCGTCCATAGGCTGCCAGACCTATCGTGCCAAGATGGGGCCATTTTTGCGTAAAAACATGTTCTTCTGTGTCATCAACAAAAATTTTCGCTGTTCCATCTTTGTAAACAACAAACTCAAACTTTACCCACCTTGGCTCAAATGTTGTAGTCTTTGTATGAAACCAAGCGTTAGCAACCGAATCAAATATAGAATAATGTTCATCATGATCGGGATTGCCTGTTTGACCAATTTGACAGAAATTAGCCGAATCTTCATCGTTAGTTCCATCACCGATCAGGACATATTGTTGATCAACTTTTATCTTATTCTTCCAACCCCGATCATAAAACCATATCCTAACATGAGCAGGTTTTGGTTGATCGCTAAACACATGCCATACATCTTCCCAAACCTGCATAGTCTTTGGTTCCATCTTAAAAGAGGTCTTTCCATTGATCGTATGGTTGTATTTATTGCTTAATTCCCAATTAAGCTGACCTGCCTTTGCTTTCCAATTAGATTTAGTATAAGCCTCGTTCTCAAAATTGTCATAAAATATTTGTTTCGCCATGCATGGCATCACACAAAGAAGCAAAGCCATTACTAACGCGAAGAAAACGCAAAATTTCATGTCAATCACGTCCTATCATTTGATTATTTTTCTAACTTAATATCGCCCCAGCAGATGGCTAATTTACCATTAGGGCTAACAGCGGATATAGTCACTTCTGATGTATCATAAACTTCAACATCGTCCCAATATCCATCTATTACTCCACCGCGATCATTACGAGCATAAGAGGCAAATCCTACTGTTCCAAGTCCAGCCCATTTCTGTGCAAAAACATGTTCTTCTGTATTGTCAACAAAAACTTTTGCTGTTCCATCATCATAAATAGCAAGTTCAAATTTCACCCATCTTGGCTCATCAGTAGCTGTTTTTGTATGGATCCAAGCATTTCCTACTGAATCAAAAATTGAATAATGTCCATCGTGTGCGGAATTGCCAGTCTGTCCGATTTGGCAGAAGTTAGCCGAATCTTCGTCAGTAGTTCCGTCGCCGATTAATATATACTGCTGATCAACTTTTATCTTGTTTTTCCAGCCTCTCTCGTAAAATCTGACGACGACTCTCGCTGGTTTGATCTTATTAAAGGTGTGCCACATATCTCGCCAATCTTGCATATTAGTGGGAGCTAATTTAAGGCATGTTTTTCCGCCCACAGTAAAGTTGTAAGTAGGGCTTATCTCAAATTCAGGATAATTTGCGCCTGCTTTTGGTTTCCAAGCGTTCATTGTGACATCTTTGCTTTCAAAGTTGTCGTAAAATATCCTATCAGCCATGACATTTAGAGATATACATAAAGCCATTATTAGAATCAAAAATGTAAGTCTCATGTCTAAACTCCTTAACAAATAAACATTTTCAGAAATTTTAGAGCGTTTAATAACAAGCCTTCATAAAAAATATTAACTCTGTATCAATCCTCCCTTTCTATATCCAGATATTATGAACTGGCATTATAATTTGAACTATCATTTAACACTTTTCAGGAATTCCTTGTCTTTTTATTATTCGCTTTATCCTACTTCCGTGATAAAATATTTGTGACTCTTAAACAATCTAATATCTAATCTTAACAAATGGCTCAAAAGAAAGTCAAGAAGAAATTTGGCCTGATTCACCCTCAGTTATCAAGGTTATCAATAATAATTCGGAAAGGGTATAAATCTAACTTTTTTGCATCAACGCAAATTTTGGCAAAAAATGCTATAAAATCAATCATAATAAGGCATTTAACTGCATTTTTGGAGATGTTTAGCGATTTTATTGAAGCTTGTTTGTCGAAATATTGTGCCTTAAAATTGACTTTTTTGTCCAAAAAATACTTAACATCTGTTTAACTTTATACTGACCCTGCTCTAGCGCATGCTTCCACTATCTCAGGGTGTTTTGCGTTTTCTGAGCAACATATAACAATATCTAACTTTTCTTTGTCCAACATCTCGTTATAATCTTCATAAGATTTAGATATGTTTAATGTGGTTATAAGATTTTTCTTATTCCATGCCCTCGTGTAAGGTGCTTCTCGCAATTCAGGCTTATCTGGAATAGTGTCTGCACATGCGACAATCTCAACTTGTGGATGCTGACTGAACAATGTTGCGACATTATTAATGTGCATATGAGCGAAACCTGCGATCCCAACTCGGTATTTTTTACTCATAATTTCCTCCTAAACAGTTTTTACGCTATTTGTATCTCTTTACCTTCTTTTGCAGATTGATAAAGTGCGTCAAGAGTTCGCATAACGTTCAAGACTTCCTCGCGCTTAACTATTAATTCCTCTTTTCCATTTATGACATTGACAAAATGCTGAGTTTCTTCCCAATGACCGCTGAATTCAACATTTCTATCTACGGGAACCTGTGGATTAATGTTCACTTGATATTTGCCCATATTAGTTACCAAAGTTAATGGGTCAAGCACAAGTCCACCTTCACTTCCCAAAATCATTGTATATCCCATATTTTGTGGGACATTGGCAGAC
>Ga0315298_1008340_pt1 | contig 13242 bp, 11 predicted proteins | sample WHS_1_MG_FD_203077 | JGI IMG/M metagenome (GOLD analysis project Ga0315298, IMG submission 203077) | Extremophilic microbial mat communities from Washburn Hot Springs, YNP, Wyoming, USA - WHS_1_MG | ecosystem: Environmental > Aquatic > Thermal springs > Hot (42-90C) | place: USA: Wyoming...
CATAAGGACGCCAATATTGCCGTGGGCGGCGGTGGCATCGTGAGTGGCATGAGTCCTAAAGGCTATTTCGACGAGGAAGGAGCGGAACAGATCATCGAAGCAACAAAGCACTTCAAAGAAGAACCGCCAGGAAGTGTAAAGATTCATTACAACGAGACGGGATTTTTCCGGGCCGTCTACGATACCGAAACGGGCGTCCTTGACGCCTTGAAGGAATACATGGCCGAGATGCCCGCTTACAATCCCCGGTTCTTCAGGGTAGCAGAACCCGCTGAACCGAAATACCCACCCTCGGAGATACCCTACATCATCTCCTTCAATCAGAAAGCTGGATACGATTTCGACAATCTCCTGGCGAGGCTTGTGGATAACTCGGAACATCTCGAGTTCAGACCGGGCTTCGGTCCGGAGGTCTATACGGGACTGGTAAAGGTGGATGGTTTCCTCATAGGGGTCATCGGTAACCGCCAGGGCATCTTCCCCAACTATCCCGAATACACAAACGAATACAATGCCATCGGTGGGAAACTATACCGTCAGGGGCTCATCAAGATGAACGAATTCGTAACCCAGTGCGGCCGTGACCGTATTCCCATCATCTGGTTCCAGGATACCTCTGGTATCGATGTGGGTGACATCGCCGAAAAGGCGGAACTTTTGGGCTTAGGCCAGTCCCTCATCTATTCCATCGAACAAACCCAGGTACCCATGATGCTCGTGGTCCTGCGGAAAGGTACGGCGGCGGCCCATTACATTATGGGTGGACCCACGGCCAATAACCATAACGCCTTTACCCTCGGTACGCCCACCACGGAAATCTACGTGATGCACGGAGAGACGGCGGCCGTAGCCAGCTTTGCCCGCCGTTTGGTAAAGGAGAAAGAAGCGGGGAGACCCCTGGGCCCCATTATCGAAAAAATGAACGAGTTAGCCCGCGAGTATTACGAAAAATCCCGTCCCTTCTACTGTGCCAAGATGGGATTCGTGGATGAGGTGGTGCGCTTCGAAGACATTCGCAAATACATGGTAGCCTTTGCAAACGGTGTGTATCAAAACCCGCGCTCCATCTGTCCCCATCACCATATGATGCTCCCCCGGTTAATTCGTTCACAGATTGTCAAAGGTTTAGAGAGACCGCCGAAGGAGTAAGTTAATCAATCCCTCTTTTGGGATAAAAATACGAATACTAAGTGGAGGTATGGGAAATGAGTGTGGAAGTGTTGGCCCCGATGCCGGGGAAGATCGTTGATGTGCTGGTGAACGTGGGTGACAAGGTAAGTGAGGATGATGAACTCTTAATCCTCGAAGCCATGAAAATGGAAAACCCCGTCTATGCCCCGGCCGATGGCGTAGTGAAAGAGATAAAGGTAAAAAAGGGGGATACTGTCGATACGGAACAGTTGCTTTTAGTCCTTGAATAGGCATAAAGGGGGAAGCAAGCGCTTCCCCCTTTATATTAGGATTAGGATAATGAAAGGGTAGGAAGCTATGATTATGGAATGGCAAACCTACGCCAATCCCATCAGGGAAGTTTTAGGGTTGAAAGGTAGTCCCATTGCCGTCACCTACGCGATGGAAGCCCCGACCAAACACGCCGGCGGAAAGCATCGGGTTTGCGATGCCTTTCTTAAGGTGGCAAAAGGAAAAACTATCGACCTCACAAAAGAAACCTCCTCCTGTCCCGGCGGTACATGGCACCTGGGTTTAGGCGAGCGCCCCAAAGGGGAAAGGGACAAAGCTTTAAAAGAATTCCTCGTTAAAGGGGAAAAGCTCTACTGCTCTATTGCCGCTTTCAACCGTGCTCAGGGACTCGCCGCCCAACCGCCCTTAGGTCTTGCAGACCATGTAGTTCTTTCTCCCCTCGAAGAGGCCGAATTTCCCCCTGATATCGTGGTTTTCCTCTGCAATGCCGAGCAGGCCTGCAGGCTCGTCACACTCGATAGTTTTTCTACGGGTATCCCCCCCCGGATTGAAATGTCCGGTGCTACCTGTCATCAGGTTATTGCCTACCCTGTGGTCACCGGTGAATTGAATGTAAGTCTCATGGATTACACCAGTCGCCATATCCGCGGCTATCAAGCGGAGGACCTCTTCGTCTCTATCCCTTACCATCGTTTCCTCGGGGTAATGCGTAGTCTCGATGCCTGCACGGCAGGGAGGGCAAAAATGGAGATACCCGAATCCTTCCGTCGTCTTATGGGAAGTGAAGCCATAGAGGGACTGGAGGGTAGCAATTCGGTCTAAGGGGAAACCTCACAGGCCCTCAAGGCGGAAATAATTTTGGCGGCAATTTCGTCCAATTTGTCCCTTTCCTCCAGAGCGAGAACGGAGGGCGACATGAGCTGCCTCTTAAGAAGGGAAGGCAAGAGGGGAACGGTTGCCGCAAGGGGTGGCAGTCCCGTAAGGGGAGGCAGAGAGGCACCGTCTTCCACGCGGTTTAACACTAAAACCTGTCTCTCAAGACCCATCCCACGGGCGAGTTCACCTATTTTTGCGGCCGTCTGCAGACTCCTCATGCTGGGCTCGCTTACTATCACAAGGCCGTCTACGGCCTCTACCGTACCCCTTCCTAAATGCTCCACCCCTGCCTCGAGATCGACGATAACCCACTGTTTCCGCTCGATAATAAGGTGGGCAAGGAGTGCCTTGAGCAGGGCATTGGGAGAACAGGCGCAGCCGCTACCGGCGACGGCAATGGTACCCATCACCAAAAGTCTCATGTTCCCCACCTTCTTTGCCAGCTTCTCCGGAAGGTCCTCCACCAATGGGTTCAAGCGGATATAACCTTCCCCCACCCTTTCCCTGATTAAATCCTTTTCCTGCACCAAGGGTACGGGAATTTCTCCTTCCTTAAGTCCTAAAGCCTGCCCCAAAGAGAGGGCCGTGTCGGCATCCACGAGCCAGACCTCTTCCCCCCTGCGGGCCAGGTAATCGGCCAGCCATACCGTAAGGGAAGTTTTACCCACGCCACCCTTTCCCGCAACGGCTAATTTCATAATAATTCCTTTCTCCCATCAAGAATACCCACCAACTGACCGTAAGTCCAGGGATAGGGTAGGTCTCGGCTTCTCAGATTCTCCAGATCCTCTCTAACCCTACCGAAATTGTAGCGCCGCCACATCATGGCCATAAGAAGGCCCATCATATCGGCAAAGGAACCTATAGCCTGGGCACCTAAAAGGAAACCTTCCCGGAAGATTAATCTGAGATAATCCCCATCCCTTTCCCGCTCCAGGATTTCCACACCCAAACTTCCCTCCACACCCTTCAAGGTCTTACCCATGCTTGCCGCATGGGTGGAAAAGAAATGGGCTCTGGCAAAGGCATAGGCACCTATATATCGCTCCTTACCGCCTAAAAGTGTTCCCACCACTACCCGGGCCTGGTTTACGGCATTGTGCTTCAACTGGTAGAGACAACACTCCTCACCCGTAAAGGCATCGAAGGTTTCCACACAGTCACCACAGGCTAAAATCTCGGGGAGAGATGTTTCCATCCGTTCGTTTACCTTTATACCCCGCCCTACCTTGATACCTGCCGTTTCAGCCAGAGCCCGACCAGGGACGACACCTGTTGCCAACACCACGGTATCACAGGGCAAGGCGGTTTTATCGGTCACCACAGCACCAACCCTATCCTTCCCCTCTATCCCTAAGACCTTCTCCGCCGTTCTTACGGGGATGCCGTATCCGAGGAGGGCCTTCTCAAGTCTCTTTGCCGTCGGTTCATCGAAAAGGGTAGGCAATATCCACGGTAGCAATTCCACAATCGTCACTTCATAGCCCTTTTTCTTCAAGGCTTCAGCCACCTCAACCCCGATTGCTCCCGAACCGATGATGACCGCTCGCGTTCCTTGATGGGCTGCCAAGGCATCGGCATCGGATAGGGTTTTGCAGCTAAAAATCCCCTTTTTATCAATCCCCTCAATAGGTGGACGAAAGAGGGAACCACCGTGGGCGAGAACGAGCTTGTCGTAAGGAAACGCTTCACCTCCTTCGGTTACTACAAGATGTTCCTCAGTATCTATGGATACGGCCCGTCTTTTAGGGAAGAAAGCGATGTTGTGCTTTTTATAATCGTTCAATTCTCGCCGAAAAACGATCTCCCTCGCTACATCACCTCCCACATAATAGGGAAGCGAACAGGGGTCATAGGCCGGTACCTCCTCGGCGCTGAGCATGGAAATCTCCACCTCGGGACGCCTAAATCGCAGGGAAAAGGCTACCGTTTCACCGGCAATGCCGTTTCCCACAATGAGCACTCTCATGATAAACTCTCCTTAACTTGCGGTCTAAGAACCTGTTTTATCGTTTCAACGGACCCTTCTCCCCTAATGCGTCGCACCACGGTTGATGAAACATAAAGGAGAGCCTTCTGTTTTGCACAGGCCTTTACGCAACGGGGACCCTCTCGGTCTTCCCGACAGAGGTCACAACTTCCACTCTTTCCCGTCTCTCTGTTTATCTGCACCGCCCCAAAGGGACAGGCATAGAGACAGGCGCGGCAGCCGATACATCTATCCTGGTTGGTAACTACCGCTCCGTTTTCCCTGCGCTCCCGGGCATTCATAGGACATACATCGATACAGGGTGCCTCTTCACAGGCCACACAGACAACGGGGATAAACGAACCAAAATGCCCATCTTCTTTTATGCGAATAAAAGAAAGATCGGGATCGGCCACGCCGAAATGGAAGAGACTGCATTCTTTCTCACAGTCGCGGCAGCCATCGCACTTCTCAGGCTCCACGATCAGAATTTTTAGACCCATATTTCTTCCGTCTCCGTTTTTATAGTATCTTCCGGACTTTCCCTATAACCTTCTTTTCCCCTTCCGTCAAACGCTAATTCTTCCACCACCGTGGAAAGTCTCACCAGAAGGGGGTTCAAACTGTCCGGGTCGAGGGCAGAGATAGCCACCGCACCGAAACGAAGGCAGAGATGTTTTATAAGGGACTTATCCTCGATGCGGTCAATCTTATTGAAGACGAGAAGGGTGGGTTTCTCGGCAATTTCCAGTTCCGTAAGAATCTCCTCCACGGCCCGGATATGTTCTTCAAAGTAGGGATTCGATAGGTCCACAAGATGAAGGAGGACGTCGGCATCCTTGAGCTCATCGAGGGTAGCCCGGAAGGCAGCAAAGAGGTCGGGGGGAAGATTTCTGATAAATCCTACCGTATCGGTAATGATAGCCTCCCTGTCCCGGGGAAAACGCAGACGGGCGCTCTTGGGGTCAAGGGTAGCAAAAAGGCGATCCTCCGTGAAAACGGCGCTCTTCGTTAAGGTATTGAGCAAAGTAGATTTGCCGGCGTTCGTATAGCCCACGATGGAAATGATGGGCAGGTCTTTCTTTATGCGACTTACCTTTTTCTGCTTACGGGATTGGGCAATCTTCTCAATTTCCCTTTCCAACTGATGGATACGGTCCCTTACCCGACGTCGGTCGATTTCCAATTTCTGTTCCCCGGGCCCACGGGCACCTATTCCCCCGGCCAAGCGCGAGAGGGCCTTATCCCTTTTGGCCAGGCGAGGGAGACGGTATTTGAGCTGGGCAAGCTCCACCTGGATTTTTCCCTCCCGACTCTGGGCCCGCTTCGCAAAGATATCGAGGATAAGTTGGGTCCGATCGATCACTTTCATCTCGGTGAAATCGGCAATGGATCGCAGTTGGGCCGGTGTCAATTCATGGTCAAAAATAAGGAGATTGGCACCAATCTGCATGGCCCTCATGATTAACTGGGAGAGCTTCCCCTTCCCCAGGACGAACTTCGGGTCACAGGTAGGTCGGTACTGGATAATACTGTCGAAAACCTCCACCCCGCTCGAGCGGGCCAGTTCCCGCAACTCTTCGATGGAAATTTCGGCATCGCCCGATCCCCGGGGAGAGGTTTCTACCCTAACCAGGATCGCCCGATCGATAGTATCGATTTTCCGGGTCCTTTGGGTCTTGGCAAACTCGTCCTCGAGGGCCTGGATAAAGGAAAGGAAATCTTCCTTAATCTCCGCCGGCGCGCAGGGAGGCATAAGCAACCACAGGCGGTTCTCGGGGTTTTCCGGTAGAAGATGGGCCAGGTGGGCAAGCCCGGGGAGGCCGTCCTGCCTTACCTCCACGGCCAAAATAAGGTCCAGTCTGAGGAGAGCAAGGTCCGTCAAGTCTTCCTCACTCAATCCCTCCCCGTTTAAATGACTATGGATGAGTCTAAGTCCCCGCAGGCGGGAGGGGGAATAGCGGTAACCTTCCAGGGCAGGAAGCATCAAACCCCGCTTGTCACCTACAATGACATAACTTACCTCACCTTTTCTGTTTACCAAAAGACCAATCTGTCTGCCCATCGCATGGGACAGTTCCGTTAGCTGGCGGGCAAATTCCTGGGTAATGATACTCTTGGGGGGAAGGCGGCGCCGATAGAATTGTCTAAGACGCCTCTGTTCCTCTGACTTCAAACCGGTTATCTGTCCGTAAAGCTTGTCTATAGGTTTCCTCCCCGATAATTTTTCTTATAAATACATAGCTTGCCCCCATCTGTCAATGTCTCCGTCATCGGAAAAGCGGTTGAATTAATCACCCTTCCATGCTATGGAAGGTGAAAATTTATACGAGGGATCTTCATGAGTTTGGGGCAGATGCTGGAGGAAACCTGTGCTGCTTTCCCCGAAAGAGTGGCACTCATCTACGAGGAAAGGAGAATCACTTATGAAGAGCTCAATCGGGCCGTAAATGCTCTCGGCACAAAACTGAAGGAGGCAGGATTCGAAAAGGGTGATAAGCTGGCTATTATGCTGCCCAACTGCCCCGAATTCGTCATCGCCTACTTTGCCGCCCAAAAAATTGGAGCCGTAGCGGTCACCATCAACGTCCTTTCTACCCCCTATGAGCTCCACCACCTTTTGAGCAATAGCGACGCTAAAGGTCTCATCACAACCGCTTCCCTTGCCGGCAAATTCGAAGAGATCAAGAAAGAACTGCCGCTATGCCGTTTTCTTCTTATCCATGACGAACAAACGGTATCTTCCCCTTTTCAGAAGGCGATAAAAGAGGGGAATCCCTCCCTTACCATGCCTCAATTTCACGATGATGACCCGGCGGTTATGATTTATACCTCCGGACTTACGGGAAAACCCTTAGGGGCCGTCCTTACCCAGCGCAATCTACGGATTCAAGCGGATTTACTCAAGGTCGTCTGCGGTACTACCGAAGAGGACCGGGGATTAGCAGTTATTCCCTTCTTCCATTCCTTCGGGGCGGTGGTCAACATGCTCTGTGCCTTAAGGGTCGGGGCAAGCATCGTAATTATGGACCATTTTTCTGTTGAGGGTATTTTAAGCACTATCGAAAGCGAGAAAATCACCTATATTGCCGCCGTACCACGACTTTTTTTGGGCATGATTCTGCACGAAAACGAAAGGAAGTATGACCTTTCCAGTCTCAAACTCTGCATCAGCGGGGGGGCCGCCATGCCGCCGGAATATTTTGCCCGCTTCGAGGAAAAATTCGGCATAAAAATCATGGAGGGTTACGGCCTGACGGAGGCTTCACCTGTTTGCACCTTTACGCGACCCTACATGAAACACAAACCTGGTTCCATCGGTACCGTGGTCCCCGGCGTAGAGGCGAAAATTGTCGACGACAACGATCATGATTTACCCCCGGGGGAGATAGGTGAGCTGTTGATCCGGGGTTACAACGTAATGAAAGGTTACTATAAAGACGAAGCAGCCACGGCACAGGTTATGAGAAACGGCTGGCTCCATACGGGGGATTTGGCCCGCATGGATGAGGAAGGTTACCTCTACATCACCGGTCGCAAGAAAAGGATGATCATTGTGAGTGGCTTTAACGTCTATCCCAAAGAAGTGGAAATGGTGCTTTGCATGCATCCGGCCGTGAAAGAGGCCCTGGCAGTGGGTAAGGAGGATCTCCTGCGGGGGGAGGTGGTAAAGGCCCGCGTCGTGAAAAAAGAAGGTATGGAAGTCTCGGAGAGGGATTTGATCAGGCATTGTAGGAAGTACCTCTCTTCTTACAAGGTGCCGCGGGAAATAGAATTTGTGGAGTCACTATGTCATGGTGGGCCTGTCGAACCATGACGTACGTGGCGGTGAGCATAAGCACACCAAACGACAAAAAGAAAGCAATTTTTTGAGGAAAGGTGGTAGTTATGAGAGAAGCAGTAATTGTAAGCGGTGCAAGAACGGCCGTAGGTAGTTTCGGCGGTTCGCTCAAAGGTGTAAAGGTGGTAGATATGGGCGCCCTCGTTATCAAAGAAGCCCTCAAGAGGGCGGGTTTGAGACCTTCCGTCGGTGAGTCCATGAAGGCTTTCCGGCCCAAAGGCCTGGGTGAATTCGAAATGACGGAACTAAACAGGAAATTCTACGACTACGATCCCTCCCTGACCCCCGTCTTCATCGACGAATGCATCATGGGAAACGTGCTTCAGGCAGGAATCGGCCAGAACCCTGCCCGCCAGGCGGCGATCTACGCAGGACTTCCCGAAGAAACCAACGCCTTCACCGTAAATAAGGTCTGTGCCTCGGGAATGAAGGCCATCGCCCTGGCCGCGCAGGCCATCAAAGCGGGAGAGGCGGAAATCGTTGTGGCCGGCGGTATGGAAAATATGTCCAATGTCCCCTACGGTCTTCTCGAAGCCCGTTGGGGATACCGAATGAACATGCCCTTTGGCCAGATTACAGACCTCATGGTTTACGACGGGCTTTTTGAGATTTTCTACGGTTACCACATGGGTAATACAGCCGAAAACATTGCGGAAAAATACGGTATCACCAGACAGGAGCAGGACGAAATCTCCCTCCTCAGTCACCAACGGGCCCGGGCAGCCATTGCCGAGGGACGGGTGGCCGACGAAATTGTGCCCGTGGTCATTCCTCAGAAGAAAGGCGAACCCCTCGTCTTCAACGTCGATGAACGACCGATGGATACGAGTTTAGAGAAGATGGCCAAACTACCCCCTGTTTTCAAGAAGGACGGTACCGTGACTGCCGGTAATGCTTCCGGCATTAATGACGCAGCGGCAGCCGTGGTCGTCATGAGTGCCGAAAAGGCAAAGGATTTGGGACTGAAACCCCTGGCAAAGATAAAGGGATACGCCACCGGCGGTGTGGATCCTGCTTATATGGGCTTAGGTCCGGTACCGGCCACCCGGAAATTACTCCAGAAGTTAGGGCTTTCGATGAAAAACATCGACCTCGTGGAATTAAACGAAGCCTTTGCCAGTCAGGCCATTGCCTGCATCCGTGAGCTTCAAATCGACCTTGGAAAATGCAACCTAAACGGCAGCGGCATCTCCATCGGTCACCCCATCGGGGCTACAGGGGCAAGAATCACCTATAGTCTCGCCATGCAGCTCAACAAAAAGAACCTTAATTTAGGACTGGCTACGCTCTGTATCGGCGGTGGCCAAGGTATGGCTATAATTTTAGAGAGAGTATAAAGAAAGGAGTGGCGATGGAATACAAAAACATCCTTTTTTCCGTGGAAGACAGGATTGCCTTTATCACCTTCAATCGGCCCAAAGCCTTAAATGCCATGAATAGAGAGACGATGGAGGAGCTCTTTGACATAGCTCTTCGCTGCAAGAATGACGAAAACGTAAGGGTCTTAATCCTAACGGGGGCCGGTGAAAAATCCTTCGTGGCGGGCGCCGATATCGCCGAAATGCAGAATTTGAGACCTCAGGAAGCCCTTGCCTTCATGGAACTGGGTAATGAAACGCTACGACTCATCGAAACCATGCCCAAACCCTCCATTGCCGCCGTAAACGGCTATGCCCTGGGAGGCGGGGCGGAGATTGCTATGGCCTGTGATGTGCGGTTTGCCTCGGAAAATGCCGTTTTCGGCCAGCCGGAAATAAACCTGGGCATGATGCCCGGCTGGGGTGGAACCCAGCGGTTACCCCGTCTTGTGGGCATGGGTAGGGCAAAGGAGCTGATCTTGGGCGGTGACCGAATCAGTGCCGCGCGGGCCTATGAAATCGGACTCGTTAATAAAGTCTGTCCCCCCGACCAACTGATGGAGGAGGCCAAGAAGTTTGCCACAAAACTGATCAATCTCTCTCCCTTCGCCCTCAAGATGATCAAGCACAGCATCAACTTCGGGTACGACCTCGCTCTGGACAATGCCATTCGCTTGGAAGTGGAATGCTGTGCCCAGTGTTTCAGCACCGATGACCAGAAGGAAGGGATGAAGGCCTTCCTCGAAAAGAGGAAACCCATCTTCACCGGCCGTTAAGGGGTACGCCAATGAAAGGGGAATTGATAAGTTCGCTTAAGGAAAAAAACCGCACAAAGATTGTATTTTTAGTGATGGATGGCTTGGGGGGACTGCCGATGGGGGAACGTAACTTAACAGAGCTTGAGGCCGCCTCCACCCCCAACCTGGACACATTGGCCGCAAAATCCCTCTGCGGTCTCCTCGACCCCGTAGGACCGGGTATCACACCGGGTAGTGGTCCTGCCCATTTCGCCCTCTTCGGCTACGACCCTGTAGAGACCCTCGTGGGCCGGGGCCTCCTTTCGGCATTGGGGGTGGATTTCCCCCTCACCCCGCGGGATTTACTTATGCGCGCCAACTTCGCCACCATCGATAGTACAGGGAACCTGGTGGACCGGCGGGCAGGGCGTATCCCCTCTGAGGAAAACGAAAGGCTCTGCCGCAAACTCACTCAACGGGTGAAACTCACGTCGCCCGAGGCGGCGGGAGTGGAGGTCTTTTTCCGCACGGAAAAGGAGTATCGGGCCGTGGTCGCTTTAAGAGGTGATGACCTCCATGAAGAATTAGAAGAGACGGACCCCCAGAAAGTGGGGGTCCCACCCCATCCACCCCGGGCCCTTACCCCGGAAGCAAAACGCACGGAAGTAATCGTCACCGAACTCCTCACGAAGGTCAAAGAGGCCCTTGCCGACGAACCGAAGGCCAATATGCTTTTGTTGAGGGGTTATGGAAAATACCGCACCTTTGCCAGTATGGAGGAGCGTTACGGCCTCAAGGCTTTAGCCATTGCCAATTATCCCATGTACCGGGGCATTGCCCGCCTTGTGGGCATGGAAGTTTATCCCCTTACCTCTACTCTGGAAGAAGAAATTGTCGCCCTCGAGACAAGTTACCAAAACTACGATTTCTTTTTCCTCCACATAAAACCCACCGACTCCCGGGGGGAAGACGGGGATTTCGAGGGGAAGGTCAAGGTAATCGAAGAGGTGGATGCCCTAATCCCCAGGGTTCTGGCGCTCAATCCCGATGTTTTGGTAGTTACGGGGGATCATTCCACACCGGCCGCCTTGAAATCCCATAGCTGGCATCCCGTGCCGGCCCTCCTTTACGCCAAGACCTGTCGCCCCGACAGGGTCACCCGCTTCGGGGAAAGGGACTGTCTTTCCGGGGGAATGGGTGTTATGCCCATGCGTCATCTTATGGCTCTCGCCCTTGCCCATGCGGGGCGACTGCAGAAATTCGGCGCTTAACCTCTCCTGGACCACTCCTCCTCCCGCAATTGACGCCGTAAAATCTTGCCGACGGGCGATTTGGGAAGTTCTTGCCGAAATTCGATTTCCGTCGGCCATTTATATTTAGCCAGATAATTACGGCAAAAGGCGAGGAGCTCCTCGACGGTGGCCGAAACTCCCTCCTTCAAGACGACAAAAACCTTGATATTTTCACCCCTTTTCCTGTCGGGGATACCGATGGCACAGGCCTCCTTTACCTTGGGATGGGCGTAGAAGACCTCCTCCACCTCCCGGGGATAGACGTTGTAACCACCGGTAATGATGAGGTCCTTCTTCCTATCCACGATGTAGAAATAACCGTCCTCATCCATCCTCGCCATATCACCGGTGTACAACCAACCATCCCTCAAGGCATAGGCCGTCTCCTCGGGCATGCCCCTGTAACCTTTCATCACCTGCGGCCCCCGGACAATCAACTCACCCACCTCTCCCACAGGTACATCACGCGTTCCTTCCTCTAAGTCCACGATGCGGGCCAAGGTATCGGAGACGGGCACCCCGATACTACCTACCTTCCTCCCCCCACCGGCCAGGGGATTGGCGTGGGTCACAGGGGAGGCTTCAGTAAGGCCGTAGCCCTCCACAATCACGGCATCGGTCAATCTCTCGAATTCTCGGATAATCTCCACGGGAAGGGGGGCACTACCCGAGAAGGCACCCTTGATACAGCTCATATCGGTCTTTTTCAAATGGGGATGGGAAAGCATGCCTACGTACATCGTGGGCACAAGGGGAGTGAAGGATGGACGATACTTCCTGATCGCCCGCAGCAGGGCATCGGCCTGGGGTTTGGCCACCAAGACCTGCGTCCAGCCCATGTAGACGGAAAAATTGAGGCAGACGGTCATCCCGAAGACGTGGAAAAAGGGCAGGGCAGAAAGCATAATCTCTTCACCCCTTTTGAAGCGCACAAACCAGGCGGCGCACTGCTGGACCTGACTACTTAAATTCCTGTGGGTCAGCTCTACCCCCTTAGTGATGCCCGTTGTTCCCCCTGTGTACTGATAAACCGCCACATCGTCAAAGGTAGGCGTAACAGGTGGAGGGGCAGGGGGATACTTCTCAAGACACTCTTTCAAGGTGTAGACCTCCTCCGCCCTGTTTACGGAGGCCTTAATCTTCAACCATTTGCCGAGCAGGGAAAAGACCACCTTCTTCGGCAAGGGCAGGTAATCCCCAATTGCAGTATAGATAATTTGCTTGATGGCAGTCTGGGGTCTTAGATTAATCATGCGGTTCGCCAGGAGATCGAGGGTAATTAAAACCTTGGCACCGGAGTCGGTAAGTTGCCGTTTTAGTTCCACATCGGTGTAAAGGGGGTTATTCATCACCACGATGGCGCCCAGTCTCAAGACGGCAAAGTAGGCAATGACACAGGAAACGGAGTTGGGAAGGAGAATCGCCACCGCATCCCCTTTTTTGACTCCAAATTCATGAAGGCAGGTGGCAAGGCGATCCACCTTATCCTTCAGCTCTCCGAAGGAAAGGCGGTAACCCTCGAAGATTAGGGCGGTTTTATCGGGAAAATCTCTTGCCGTTTTTTCGAGGATAGCAGGCAGGCAGATTTCCTCGTAATCAATCTGGGCCGGCACTCCTTCCTCGTAGAATTTAAGCCAGGGTCTATCGAGGTAACTTACAGAAACCATCTCTTACCCCCTCCCCCTTTTTTAGTGGCCCTTCCCTCAATCTTTACCCCGTTCCTACCCTTTTCAACCGTCACCCTTCG
>Ga0315298_1008341_pt1 | contig 13241 bp, 7 predicted proteins | sample WHS_1_MG_FD_203077 | JGI IMG/M metagenome (GOLD analysis project Ga0315298, IMG submission 203077) | Extremophilic microbial mat communities from Washburn Hot Springs, YNP, Wyoming, USA - WHS_1_MG | ecosystem: Environmental > Aquatic > Thermal springs > Hot (42-90C) | place: USA: Wyoming...
GGCCCAGGTAATGCCCGCGGGCTGTTTCGATAACTGCATGTACGTCCTCCCCGGCGGTGAACCCGGGCCCCAGGCCGATGACCAGCTGTGCTTCATCCCGGCGGGTGCCCGGGTTTATTTTGGCCAGACGGGCGTCCACCACGCACCAGGGACGCAGGCTGCGCACCAGTTCGCCCGCCGGGTCGATGACCACGGGGATTTCTCCTCCGGCCAGAACGGCGGGGATTTCCGCCGCTTCGGCCAGCACGGCGCATACTCCTTCCACCTCCAGGCGGCCTGCATAGACCGCCTGGGCGAAGGATACCGTGCGCCGGACGCAGAGGGGCCGGGGCAGTTCGGTCATCACCAGGGGGAATCCCGCCCGCCACAACCGGTGGGCACAGCCGGTGGCCATCTCGCCGGCCCCTTTGATCAGAATCAGGTGCTGTGGTGTGATTTCAAACCGGCACATGGTTGTACTCAATGCACACCCTCATTTCGTTATTTAACTCTTTCCCAGAGCCGGACCGCCAGTTCGCGGGAACGGGCGTTGATCGCCCGCTCGTCCAGGTCGATCAAACGCCGGTTGAGCATTCTGATCCGGCCGTTGATGATGGTTGTTTCCACACACCGCCCGAGCACTCCGAAGTGCAGGTGACCGCTCCAGTTGGCCGCGGTCAGGGGCGTCGGCGGGGTGTAGTCGACGACGATCACATCCGCCCAGGCGCCGGGCTGCAATACCCCCAGCCTGCCGCCGAAGAGGGCGGAGGCGATAGCCGGGTTGTTCCGGTAAAGCATCCGCGGCACTTCCGCCCAGGCCACCGAGGGATCTCCGGCGGTGTGTTTCTGCAGCATATCGGCCACTTTGGCGCTTTCAAACATATCGCAGGTATAGCCGTCGGTGCCCAGCCCGACTTTCACTCCGGCGGCGAGCATTTTCAGCACCGGTGCCGCCCCCACGGCGTTCCCCATGTTGGATTCCGGGTTGTGCACCACCGCTGTGCCGGTTTCACGCAGGAGCTCGATTTCCCCGTCGTTCACATGCACGCAGTGGGCGGCGATGGTTTTCGGCCCCAGGATGCCGAAATGATGGAGGCGTTCCACCACCCGCATCCCGCACCGGTTCAGGCTGTCCTGCAGATCCTCGCGCCCCTCCGCCACGTGGATGTGGAAACCGGCATCCGTGACCGCGGCCGCCTCCACACACTGTTTCAACGTGGCGTCGGAGAGGGTGAAGGAGGCGTGCAGGCCGAACAAACCGACCACCATCGGATCGGCGGCGGAGCGGCAGGCGGACAGGAAGGCGCTGTTTTCTTCGATTCCCTCCCGGGCGACGGCCTCCCCGTCACGGTCGGAAACTTCATAGCAGAAGGCGGCCCGCACACCGGCTTGCCGGGCGGCATCGGCCAGGGTGTTCAGGCTTCCTTTCACCGCATAAGGGCTGGCGTGATGATCGATAATGGTGGTGGTGCCGGTTTTAATGCACTCGATCAGCGGCACCAGGGCGCTGAAATAGATGTCTTCTTTGTTCAACAGTTTGTCCAGTTTCCACCACAGGCCGTTCAATATATCCAGGAAGTTTTTCGGCGGCGCGCTTTTCGTGTCCATGCCCCGGGCGAAGGTGCTGTAAAGATGCATATGCGCGTTGATCTGGCCCGGCATAATCAACTTCCCGCCGGCGTCCACAAACTCCGCTGCGGGGTGGCGCCGGCGCAGTTCTGCGGTGGCCCCGACTTCTTTAATCACCGCGCCGTCGATGAGTACGGCGCCGTCAGCGATCACTTTCTGCTCCTCGCCCATGGTTAAAACCAGGCCGTTGCCGACTAAAAGCATTTGCGGGTTCTCCTTTCTTCAATCGTCGCTCCCAGGCCGCACCTTAAAACATCACGCCTGAAAAAGATAACGATAATTGGTATATGCGCTTTCCATTACGGCCGCCACCGCTTCCGGAAGCGCCGGAGCAAAACCGGCGGCGGTCAGTTTCGTTTCCAGCACTGTGCCGTGCAAACGCACTTTGAAGACCGGCTCTGCACCGTCGGCGAGCAGATAAAAGCCCGCGCCGGAGCTGCTGTCGAAGTCCGCTTCGTTCCAGAACAGAGTGAGCTTGTCCCGGTAGGGGGCACCGGTATAGGGACAGAAGGTGGCGCAGTTGCCGCATTCGTTGCACATACCGTCGATGTGCAGCACCTGATCGGCCTGGCGCAGCCCGCCGCCGCTCACCGCAATGCGCACATTGGCCCGGTTCGGACAGACTTCGGTGCATATATTGCACACCAGGCTGCATTCCAGGCATCTTTCCGGCTCCGCCGCCGGATCACCCGCAGCGCATAAAACACCTTTCCGGGCTTCCGCTTCGTACCGGCGGTCGTCCTGCTCACAACCGGCCGCCGGCGCGACGAGCGCGGGGACGGTCAGGTTTTCCCGGGCGGCAATCGCTCCGGCCACTTTTCTGCCGTCTGCAATGGCCTCAACCACCGTGGCGGGACCGGACAGAGCGTCACCACCGATGAATACGCCGGCCAGAGCGGTCTCCAGGGTGTCGGGATCGACGGTGATCCGGCCCCGCTCGTCCTGGCGCAGGCCGAGCCGCGCCAGATAATCGGTGTCCACCGCTTCACCGATGGCCGTGAGCACGAAATCGGCGGGAATATCCTCGTATTCTCCGGTCAGGGGCACCGGCACGCGCCGCCCCGAAGCGTCGGGCTCACCCATGGTCATTTTCTGACAGCGCAGTACGCCCTGTGTGAATTCCACCGGAGCGAGCAGTTCCCTGAACACAACCCCTTCCTCCTGCGCCAGCGTCAGTTCCTCCGCCAGCGCCGGCATGTATTCCCGCGTCCGCCGGTAAACGATAGTTACTTTTTCCACCCCGGGCACCCGCAGGGCGGCCCGCGCCGTATCCATGGCCGAATTGCCGCCGCCGATCACGACCACATTCCGGCCCGGGGAAAGGGCTTCCTTATTTCGCTTGAATTGTTCGAGGAAGGCGATGGCCCCCATCACCCGCCCGGCATCGCCCGGCAGCGACAGCGTTTTTGATTTGCCGGCTCCGATGGCCAGGTAAACATACTTGAACCCCTGCGCCCGCAGCTGCTCCACGGTCAGTTCATCTTTTACCCCCAGTACAAACTTCACGCCCGTACGCCGGATCAGTTCCAGATCATTTTCAATGGCCGCCCGGGAAATGCGGAAGTCGGGGATTACCCGGGCCACGGTTCCGCCCGCCTCGTCGCGACGGTCGAACACGGTCACGTCGATGCCCGCCCGGGCCAGGAAATAAGCGGCGGCCAGACCGGAGGGGCCGGCCCCGAGCACGGCCACCCGCGCGTCGGACGAACCGGCGGCGGCCGGTTTGAGCTCATCAAGATAGGCGCGGCAACCGTTTTCCGCGGCCACCAGTTTCATTTCCCGGATGAGCACGGGATCGTCGTAATCCAGACGCGTACATTTGGTCATGCATTTGTGGTTGCAGATTGTGCCGGTGATGAAGGGCAGCGGGTTTTTGTCCACAATCACGGCATAGGCCTGCGCGTATTTCTTCTCCCCGACCAGGCGGATGTATGCGGGGATATCCTGGCCGATCGGACAGCCCCTGGTGCACGGCGCGACAAAACAATCGGTCAACGGCAGGGTATCCGCAATTTTACGGCTTGCCACCGCTCTTTTTTCCTTCCGGTGATTGCGATCCGCCAGTGCATCGGCGGCCAGCGCGCCCAGTTTTTTCAGATCGATGCGCCCTTCCCGTCGCTCGCCCGGATGCGGCGCGAGGAGCGCGGCGATCTGCTGCAAACGATAATAACCGCCCGGTTTCAAAAGGGTGGTGGCCATGGTGAGCGGCCGGATGCCGGTGGCGAAAATGCGGTCGATATTGAAATAATCCGCCCCCCCGGCATAGGAGATCTGCAGATCCCCGTCGAATTCCGAGGCCAGCTTGAAGGCCAGATTGATCGTCAGCGGATAGAGGGAACGGCCGGACATATACATTTCTTCCCCCGGCAGTTCCCCGCGCGTGATCTGCACGGGCAGCGTGTTGGAGAGCTTGACGCCGAATTCCCGGCCGCAGTCGGCGGCGAAGGCTTTCAGCCCCCGGAGCATGGCCACCCCGGCGTCGTACTGCAGGTCGTGGCTGAACGATTCTTCTTTGAGCCGCACATAACCGTAGCCCATTTGATCAAACACCCTGCGCACATATGCATAACCCAGCAGGGTCGGGTTCATCTTGACGAATGTGTTCAGCTCTTTCTCCTTGAGCAGATAGCGGCAGATGGCGTCGATTTCCGCCGGCGGGCAGCCGTGCATGGTGGAAAGCGTAACCGAACTGCAGATGCGGGAAGGAATGGCCTCAATGTAATCCCGGTCCACCCGTTTGAATTGACCGGCCATCTCCAGCAAAACCCGGCGGCATTCCTGGAACACGTCGGCACCGGCGGCATTCTTCATGCCCTCGATAAAGGCGTCCACTTTCGGTGATTTGACACCCTCCAGGTTGTAGCCGACGCTCATATTGAAAACGAAATCGCGCTCATCCAGGCCGAATATTTCTTTCTGAATAATGTGCAGGGCAAACCAGGCTTTGACATACTCGGCAAAGGCCTCCTCGATGGCCAGTTCGGTGGACCATTCCGTGTTATAGCATTCATCCTGCGCCGCGATGCACGGCTTGGGGAACTCGAGCCGATCGAGTATCTGCACGGTTTTCAGTTCGAAAAAACGCCCGCCGGCGAGGTAGGCGGCCACGATATTCTGGGCCAGCTGGGTGTGCGGGCCGGCGGCCGGGCCGATCGGCGTACCCAGTTTTTCCCCGAACACTTCCAGACAACCGTCGCCGCACCGGTAAAATTTGGCTTCCGGAATGCCGAAAATGCTCCGGGAACGCCCGTATTCGGTGAAAATCCAGTTGATCAACTGCTTGAATGAAATTGGTTGCATTCTATCGCTCATCACTTCATCCCTCGTCAAACTTATTTTATCACAGACAAACTACCCGATATTTAATCCCGTAGTTTCCTTCAGTTGTTCTTTAACCTCGAGACTGGAACCACCGCCGTTAAAGAACAGGTTGAGCACCACCGCGGTCAGCGAACCGAGCGTAATGCCGCTGTGCAGGATGATCTGCATCCAGGAAGGGAATAAATTGAAGAAATTGGCGTCGACCAGCGGAATCAACCCGATGCCGATGCTGATGGCCACAATGAAGATATTATGCCCGTGATCGAAATCCACCCGGGAGAGAGTCTTGATCCCGTTGGCGGCCACAATGCTGAACATGGCGATTCCGGCCCCGCCCAGCACCGCCGGCGGCAGGGAAGCGATCACCGTGGCCAGTTTGGGGAACAGCCCGAGCACCACCAGAATGCCACCGGAAGCGGCCACCACCCAGCGGCTCCGCACTCCGGTCAGGCCGACCAGACCGACATTCTGGGCGAAAGCCGTATAGGGAAAGGCGTTCAGTATGCCGCCCAGGAAGGTGGCCAGACCGTCCGCGCGCAGGCCGCGGGCGAGATCCTCCTCGCCGATCGGTTTCTCCACAATCTCGCCGATGGCCAGAAAATCACCCGTCGATTCCACCATGGTCACCAGCATGACAAAGACAAAGGCGATAATCGAACCGATTTCAAATTTGGGCATACCGAAATGAAAGGGCGTATCGATACCCAGCCAGGGGGCGGTGGCCACACCGGAGAAACTGACCATGCCCAGCGGGATGGCAGCAATCAGCCCGATGATCAGCCCGAGCAGCACGGCGATATTGGCGATGAATCCCTTCGTGTATTTGGTGAGCAGCAGAATGGAAACCAGCACCACGGCGGCCACGGCCAGGTAGGACAGGGCCCCGTAATGCGGGTTGCCCGTCCCACCGGCCGCCCAGGCCACTCCGACCGGCAGAAGCGAAATACCGATGATGGTGATCACGCTGCCGGTGACCACCGGCGGGAAAAAGCGCAGCAATTTACTGAAAAACGGAGCGATGAAAAAGGCCAGCAGGCCGCCGATCATCACCGCGCCGTAAATGGAGGTCAGGCCGCCGGCTTTGGCGATCATGATCATCGGTGAAACGGCGGCGAAGGTCACTCCCTGAATGACCGGAATCCTGATCCCCAGCTTCCAGAAGCCGATGGTCTGGATGAGCGTGGCAATACCGCAGGTGAACAGGTCGGCGTTGATCAGGAAAGCGGTTTCGGCTTTGCTCAACCCGGCCACGCCGGCGATGATCAGCGGTACGGCCACGGCGCCGGAATACATGGCCAGCACATGCTGCAGACCGTAAATCAACAATTGGCTCAAAGGCAGCACCTGGTCCACCGGATGCCTGTTCTGCATGATGTCGTCCTCCTTAATTTTCTTCCCGATTTATCTGCCGCTCCCCATCGTCTTTACAACAACCGCCGTGCAGGCATTTTTCCGCGGCCTGGAGGATCTGCTTGTACCCCGTGCAGCGGCAGAAATGTCCGGAGAGCTCCCGTTTAATCTCTTCCCGCGAAAGTTTTTCCCCCCTTTCCACCAGCGCCGTGGTGGTCATGATCAGACCCGGGGTGCAAAAACCGCACTGCACCGCGCCTTCATCAACAAAAGCCTGCTGCACTTCGGTCAGCTCACCGTTTTTGGCCAGGCCTTCGACTGTTCTGATCTTTTTCCCGTCCGCCCATACGGCCAGATAAATGCAGGAATCAATGGGCGTATCGTCGACCAGGACGGTGCAGGCTCCGCACTCTCCCACACCGCAGCCTTTTTTGGCCCCGGTGTACCCCAGGCGGTTCCTCAGCACTTCCAGCAGCGACTCGCGCACATCCACCTCCATGCTGACTTCCCGTTCATTCACCGTAAAGGAAATCCGTTTAAGCAATTGTCATCCCTCCCGCTCTCACCACGGCTGTTTTTAAAGCCCGCTGGACCAGTTCCACCACCAGATGTTCCCGGTATTCACGCGATGCCCGCCAGGAAGTGCGCGCCCGGGTCGATTTGACGGCCAGGCGGCCGATTTCGGCGATGGTTTCCGCTGATACGGCTTTCCCCCGGGCGAACTCCTCCGCCTCCCGGCAGCGCAGAGGGGTCGGCCCGGCCACACCCAGCCCGATGCGCACATCGGCAAAGGCACTTCCCCCGGCCAGCCGGCAGGTGACCGCCACGCCCAGGGTGGCGATATCCATGGCCCGGCGCATGGAGAACTTGATGTAATGCCCGCCGAAACCGTGGTAGTCCTCGGGGGCGATGCGGATTGCCGCGAGCAATTCCCCGGGATGCAAATCCACTTTCCCCGGCCCCAGATAAAACTCATCAATCGGAACAATTCTTTCGTCATTTTTACGCTTCAGGACGAGCCGTGCGTTCAGGGCGAACAGTGTCGGTGCACTGTCCGCCGAGGTGGCCCCGTTGCAAACATTTCCCCCGATGGTGGCCACATTGCGGATCTGGGGGCCGCCCATGGAGAGAGCCGCTTCGGCCAGAATGGGCAGGTTTTCTTTAATCAGCCCGTCCCGCGACAGAGCGGTGAAAGTGGTCAGCGGACCGATGACGATGGTGCCGTCGGCTTCCTTTTCGACGCCGGCCAGCGAGGCAATCCGGCGGATGCTCAACAGGCGGGCTTTTTCTATCCGCCCGTGGTGCATTTTAATCAAAACATCCGTACCGCCCGCCACAACGGTCAGACCCGGGTCGGCAGCCAGAGTTTCCAGAGCCTGCTCGAGATTTTCCGCTTCGTAATATTCTTTAATGTCGTACATTTCACTCACCATCCCGGTCCAATAATCCGGCCTCTTTCAACTTCTCGAACACATGCTGCGGGTTCAACGGCAACCGCTGGAAAGCCACGCCGGTGGCGTCCAGCACGGCATTCCGGATAGCCGGGGCCGGCGTGATCGCCGGAGGCTCTCCTAGCGCCTTGGCACCGAAGGGGCCGGTCGGCTCGTTTGTTTCTACGAAAACCGCTTTGATATCCGGAATATCCATAATCGTGGGCAGCTTGTAATCCAGCAGATTGTTGTTCAGGGGGCGGCCGGTTTGTTCATCAAACAGTAATTGTTCATAAAGGGCATACCCCACACCCATGGCGGCGCCACCGTAAACCTGGCCTGCGGCCAGCCGGTGATTGATGATTTTTCCCGAGTCGTGAACGTTGATTAATTCCAGCACTTCGATTTTCCCCGTTTTAATGTCCACCTCCACCTCGGCGAAGGTGACCCCGTAAGGCATGGCGTTGATGCGGGCGTTGTTGGAAACGTCACTGGTGATCGGGCTGGAAAAAACCAGGTCGTAATAGGACTGCATGGCCACTTCCGCCAGCGGCATGACCGTTTCACCGGAATGGGCGTAAACGACATTTCCTTCTCTCAGGTCCAGCGCCGCGGCGGGAATGTCCGTCATGCCCTGAACAAAGTGCAGTATTTTTTCTTTCACTTCGAGCGCCGCCTTGCGCACGGCCATGCCGGTCACATACGTCTGCCGGGAGGCATAGGCACCGGTGTCGAAGGGTGTCACATCGGTATCCTGAGTGGAAATCACATGCACCATATCCACCGAAATCCCCAGCACTTCGGCCACCATCTGGGCGAAAACCGTATCGCTGCCCTGGCCGATCTCGGTCGCTCCGATCTGCAGCTGCACCGAGCCGTCCTGGTTCAAAACAAGGCGCGCGCCGGCCACTTCCAGGTTGTGCGGAAAAGTACCGGATTGATAGCTGAAACAGGCCATGCCCAGCCCGCGCCGGCGATCGCCGGTCTGGTTCTTGTACAGGGCCTTTTTCCTGTCCCACTGAATCAATTCCCTGCCGCGGGCGATACACTCGCGAATGCCGCAGCTCAACACCCGGGTGTCGCTCAAAGGATCTTTGTGCCCCACCTGCACCAGGTTTTTCTCGCGCAGGGCGATCGGGTCCATATTCAACGCCCGGGCGATCTCGTCCAGATGGCTTTCAAAGGCGAAGAAGATCTGCGGACAACCGTAGGCGCGCATGGCCCCGGCCACGGGCAGGTTGGTATAAACCGTGCGCGGCTCGTACTTCATCGCCTGCGGGGTGTAAAGATAGCGGAACTTGGCTCCCCCCGATGAAGCAATGGCGTGTCCGTGCGAGGCATAGGCGCCGTTGTTGGAAATGGCGGTGATGTGCACGGCGTTCAATTTCCCGTCCCGGGATACACCGGTTTTGATTTTGTATTTGATGGCGTGCCGGGTGCGCGTATCAATCATGCATTCTTCCCGGGTGAGTTCCAGTTTCACCGGACGCCCCCCGACAGCCAGGGTCATCACCGCGTTCAGCGGTTCCAAACAAACATCCTGCTTGCTGCCGAATCCGCCGCCCACACAGGGTTTGATCACCCGAATCCGCCCCCAGGGAATGCCCAGGGCCTGCCCGACCACCCGGCGCACGATATGCGGGATCTGGGTCGAGGTGACGATGACAATCCTGTTTTCCCCGTCCACATAGGCGTAGGAAATGTGATTTTCCAGCTGGCAGTGCTGCACAATGCCTGTTTCGTATTCACCTTCGAAAACGAGGTCGGACTCCTGCATGCTCTTTTCCAGATCGCCGTATGCGTAGCCGCCGCTGGCGATCACATTGTCCGGCCGCTCCGCGTGAATGGCCGGCGCACCTTCGGCCAGGGCCGCCTCCACGGACAAGAGCGGCGGCAGTTCTTCGTACTCCACTTCGATCAACTTCAGGGCCTCAGCGGCAATCAATTCATCACTGGCCACCACGGCGGCCACGGCGTCACCGACAAAGCGTGCCTTGTCCGTTAAAATTAAGCGGTCTGCAATATCCCGGTGTTCCGGGTCCAGCACGTACGGGTGGCCGGCGGTGGGGAATTTTATATGCGGTACGTCCGCATAAGTGAGCACGGCCTCCACCCCGGGCAGCGCCCTGGCCTTTTCCGTGTTGATGGACTTGACCCGGGCGTGGGCATATGGGCTTCTCAATATTTTGCCCACCAGCATGTCTTTTTCCACAAAATCGCCGGTATATTTGGCCTTACCCGTGACTTTGGCCATTGCATCAACTCTTGTTACGCTTTTACCGATTACCCGGTAACTCATCTGCTCACCCCTTTTAACCCTGCTCCGCAGCAGTCTTTTTTTTCCGATAGGCCGTATCCGCCAGGGGCAGCCGGTACCTTTCCTTCCCGTCATAGCGGTAGTACGCCGACGCCACCGCCGGGGCGACGGGTATACCGGCGATTTCCCCCACGCCTTTGGCGCCGTAGGCCAGCGGAGATGGATTTTTCTCAATCAGTTTGATTTCAATTTCCGGCATTTCGGTGGCACGAAACAGACCCAGCGTACCGAACTTCACCCGTGGCACGCCGTTGTGCAGCGGGAAGTCTTCTCTCAAAGCATAACCCAGGCCCATGGCGATGCCGCCTTCAATCTGGCCCTCCACGGCCTTCGGGTTGATCGCCCGCCCGACATCGTGCGCCGCCACCACTTTTTCCACCCGGCCCTGCTCGTCCAGAATCACCACGTGCGTGGCGTAACCGTATGCCACATGGTTGACCGGATTTTCCTTGTCCGCATTGAGCGGGTCGGTCACCCCGGCATATTCGCCGTAAAACTCACTGCCGTGCAATTGCGATAATGTTGACTGTTGCAAAGCTTGTTTCAATTTGAGCGCCGCCCGGCGGGTGGCCTCGCCGGTGAACAGCGTCTGCCGGGAGGCGGTGGTGGTTCCGGCATCGGGAGTGAGGGATGTATCCGGTGTGGCCACTTCGATCAACTCCAGCGGCAGGCCGGTCGTCTCCACCACCATCTGCGTCACGACCGTGGCCAGCCCCTGGCCCAGGCAGGCGGCACTGGTCAGCACGCGCACCCGTCCCTTTTCAACCCGGATTTTGACTCTCGATATATCGGGCAGTCCCACACCGATGCCCGTGTTTTTCATGGCACAGGCGATGCCGGCGTACCGGTGGGATGCGTAAACCTCCTTCACCGCCAGCAGGGTTTCTTTGATCGCCGTCCCTGCATCGGCTATCTGCCCGGTGGCATTGGTCAAACCGGGTTCGAGCGCGTTGCGGTAACGGATTTCCCACGGAGAAATGCCGACTTTGCGCGCCAGCAGATCCATATTGCTTTCACAGGCGAAAGCGGCCTGCGGCACCCCGAAGCCGCGGAACGCCCCGGCCGGCGGATTGTTGGTATAAACGCACAGACCGGTGATATCGGCGCTGGGCACGTGATACGGCCCGCCGATATGCGTGCAGCACCTTTCCAGCACCGGCGGCCCCAAAGAGGCGTAGGCGCCCGTGTCGGCGACCACCCGGGCCACGATGGCCGTGATTTTTCCCGCCTCGTCACAACCGGTGGTCAGTTCAATCTCCATGGCGTGGCGTTTGGGATGCACGAGAATGCTTTCCTGCCGGCTCAGGGTGAGTTTGACCGGCCGGCCGGTCTTCATGGCCAGCAGGGCGGCATGATGCTGCACGCTCAGGTCTTCTTTGCCGCCGAAAGCCCCTCCGACCAGCCCGGCAATCACGCGCACTTTTTCCGGGGGCAGGCCGAGAATGGCGGCGATACCGTGCTGATCTTCATATATGCTCTGACTGCTGGAATAAACCGTGATTTCTCCGTTCTCCCCCGGCACCGCCAGTGCGCTCTCCGGCTCCATATAAGCATGCTCGGTGGGCGGGGTGTAATAGCGACCGGTCACCACATGGGCCGAACGGGCCAGCGCTTCCTCCGGATTGCCCCGGCGCACGCGGGTGGTGGTGAGCAAATTCCCCTGCGCGTGAATTTTCGGCGCATCCGCAGCCAGCGCTTCCGCAGTGGTGGTCACCGGCGGCAGTTCTTCGTATTCCACCCTGATCAGGTCCAGCGCTTCCCGGGCGGTTTTTTTGGAATCCGCCGCCACCAGGGCCAGGGCGTCGCCGATGTACCGGGTTTCCTCCCCGACATCGACCAGGGCCGGCCAGTCCTTGAAAATGAAACCCCAGTAACGCACGCCGGGAATGTCTTTGGCCGTGAGCACCGCGGCCACCCCGGGCAGCGCGCGGGCCGCCGAAACATCTATGTTCTTAATCAGAGCACGGGGATATTTCGTGCGCAGCACGGCACCGTAGAGCATACCGGGCAGATACATGTCGTCCACATAACGCCCCGTGCCGAGCACTTTTTCCCGCGCATCCACCCGGTTTAAGCTGGCCCCCACCCCGCTCCCGGCGGAGGGTGCGGCGGGTATTGCTTTTTCGCGCAGCATGCGCGCCGCCAGCTCGATCGCCTGTTCGATTTTCACGTACCCGGTGCACCGGCAGATGTTGCCACGGATGGCCTCTTTAATTTCTTTTTTTGATGGGTTGAGATTTTTATCCAGCAGGGCTTTGGCGCTGATCACCATCCCGGGCGTACAAAAACCGCACTGTACCGCCCCGGCGTCGGCAAAAGCACGGGCATAGACTTCCTTTTCAAAATCGGAAAGACCTTCCACGGTGAGCAGTTGTTTCCCGCTCACTTTGGCCGTGGTCAGACGACAGGAGCGCATGGCCCGGCCGTCCACCAGAATCATACAGGCGCCGCAAACACCTTCGCTGCAACCGTTTTTTAAAGAAGTCACATGCAGTTCTTCCCGCAAATATTCAAGCAAATTGACATCTTCGGACGTGGTATAAACCTTTCCGTTGAGATTTATGGTATACATACTGCACCACCTTTCGCCGCAAACGGCCTGCGCGGCAGGTATTCCCCGCCGGGCCGCTGATCACACAGACGACCGTCCTTCACCACCTGGCGCCCGCGCAAAAACACATGCACCGGCCGGCCTTTCAGCGCAAAGCCCTCATAGGGCGTGTAATCCACCCGCTGCTGCTGAGCGGCGGCGGTGATCACCGTACCGCCCCGCGGGTCCCAGACCACAATATCGGCGTCGCTGCCCACGGCAATGGTCCCCTTGCGGGGGTAGAGGCCGAACAGCCTGGCCGCCCGGGTGGCGGTCAAATCGACAAAACGCTGCAGGCTGATCCGCCCGGCGGCCACCCCGTACGTATATAAAAGCCCCAGGCGGTGCTCCACTCCGGGAATGCCGCCCGGTATCCGGCTGAAATCATTGAGGCCGAGCTCTTTTTGCCCTTTAAAATTAAACGAGCAGTGGTCCGTGGCCACGGTGTCCACCAGATTGTTTTCCAGCCCCGCCCAGAGCACCCGCTGTTCCTCCCGGGAGCGCAGGGGAGGCGAGATAACGTATTTGGCCCCCGCGAACCCTTCTTTTTGGTAACAGCTTTCGTCCAGGAGCAGGTACTGCGGACAGGTTTCCACGTAAACCTCCACCCCGCGCAGCCTGGCCC
>Ga0315298_1008342_pt1 | contig 13238 bp, 19 predicted proteins | sample WHS_1_MG_FD_203077 | JGI IMG/M metagenome (GOLD analysis project Ga0315298, IMG submission 203077) | Extremophilic microbial mat communities from Washburn Hot Springs, YNP, Wyoming, USA - WHS_1_MG | ecosystem: Environmental > Aquatic > Thermal springs > Hot (42-90C) | place: USA: Wyoming...
TGTAACTTTCCATCGAGAGCAAGTGCTATGGCGTTGATTTTTGGTAAACTGATAACTGTTCAAGAAAAATATGGATGTGCTGTTGCTGTTACCGCTCATTCGACGTTGAATCCGGCGAACCCGTATCAGTCGGTTGCGGAGATGCGTGGCGGTATTGTAGCGCATCATTATGTGAAGCGGTTGATTTACATCGATTCGAGGGTTGCCAAGAAATACGCGAATTATAGGAGGTTGTGGCTGTTCAGATGTGAAGATAAGCCGAAGCTTGGTGGTGTTGCTGCTGTTGAGATTCGTGATGATGGCATTTTCGACTACGAGAATTATATGGAGTTGTTGACTGATAGTGAATTGAAGGCGATGGCAAGTGAATAGTCTGATGAGATGGTTGAGAGCTGGGAGCTGTTTGCCTATGTTTCCGAGAGAAGTTGGGCTGAAACGGGAAATCGTGAACTCGCAGGATGAGTTTTTGGAATACGTTGCTGGTTGTCAGAGGCTGAAGGTTGATTGTTACGCTTCCGTGTTCAGCAAGTGGCAGATTGAAAACAGCACGTTCGACACAATTTTCTTAGATGTTGATGATGTTGCGTCGGCTGAGTATGTGCGTGCTGTTCTTGAATCGAACGGTTTAGTTGCTAGGGAGTACTGTAGCGGTCGTGGTTACCATTTCTATCTTGACTTTCCAGCGGTTAAGATGTTGGATTACAAGAATGTTGTTCGAAGGTTTGTTTCGTCTGTTCTTGGTTTATCCGGGTATGTTGACATGCATGTTGTTGGTGATGTTAGAAGGATGGCTCGTGTTCCGTTGACGTACAATACGAAGGTTGGTAGAGCGATGTCGATAATTTCTGATGATTGTTATTTAAACACGAGGTTGCCGAAGATTCTTGAAAGTCTAAGGATGGTCGAGCCGGTTACCGCTGAGTATGAAGTACGCGTTGTTGATGTTTTCAAGAAAGCGAAGTTACCGCCGTGTATTGAGAAGCTGATAGAAACTGTTGTTGAAACCGGAGAGTTGGAGCATCATGAAAGGTTGATTTTGGCGACGTATCTCCTGCAGAATTTCTCGTTTGAAGATGTGAAGAAGCTGTTCATGTTGTGTAACGATTATAACGATGTGAAGACGACTTACCAGTTGAAGTGGTTGATTGATAATAAGTATGAGCCGTATTCTTGTAGGAAAGTGAAAGAGCTTGGTGTGTGTCCGTTGAAAAACACTTGTGAGTGGTATCCGTGGTTGGGGAGGGAAGTTTAGATGTCGGATAATTGCACGGTTTGGTATAACATTCCAGATAGGGTTTATGTGCAAGGGACTGTTAGTACGAATTGGCAGCCGACGCCGATTAACGTTTTAGATTTGTTGAATCAGTTGTACGATTTAAAGAGGAAAGTGGATGTTATTTACGAGGCGCTGAAGCTCCTTCTTGGTGAGGATTTGGAAAAAGCAATTGAGAAGGTGGAAAAGGATGAAACTGCAAAGCGAAGTGAAACTGCTGGGCAAAGGCGACGGTATAAAGTTTAGGGCTGTGTTCGACGGAAAGATTAGAGAATGTGAGACTAACGTCAAGCCCTACGGATTCGTCGAGAAGGACGTTAATCATGGCTGGAAAGATGCAGAGGAGACGGATTTGAGGACTTTAGGAAGGAAGCCGGTTGTGAAGCTAAATTTTGAGACGCCTAGTCAAGTTGGAACGTTTGGTCGACGTCTTGATGCGGATGGTGTTCGAGTGTATGAGATGGATATTCCGTATGTGAGGAGAGTTCTGACAGACAATGTTTTCATTGTGGATTATGATGGTTGCGGATGCTTTGTTGACATTGAAGTTGATGATGCTGGTGGTTGGAAACGTGCTGGTGAGGGGGTTATCAAGGCTGTTAGTGTGGGCGATGATAAACATGTGAGGACGTTCCTGCTTGATGATGAAAAGAAAGAGCCGGATTTCTTGAATGATGTTGTTGCTCATCTTGAAAGCACTAAGAAGACTGTTCTTGCTGGTTGGAACGTTGATTTTGACTTGACGCATTTAAGGAAGAGATGTGAGCGTTTAGGCGTCGACGCTGAATGGCTTGATTGCTGTTATGGCTTTGATATGCGTGATGCTTATCGAACCGCCGTTAAAGGATTGACGAGATACAGTCTTGAGGAAGTTGCTGTTCATGAAGGTTTGCCGCCGAAGACGAGTGATAAGAGAGTTTGTGAGATGACGCGTCAAGAGTTGGAGACGTATAACAGGCACGACGTTGAGCTTTTGCAGTTGATAAATCAGAAGTATCACTTCTTGGATGTTAGGTTGCGCTTGATGAAGGAGGTTAACCTGCTGATGAGCATGAGTACTGCTTATCAGATTGGAGATACGCTGGTGTTGAGGCGTTTAAGAGAGCTTGGCTATGTTGCTCCTACGGTGTATAACGTGAAGAAAGAGAGGTATGAGGGAGCTTTTGTTATGGAACCGGTGCCGGGCAGATATAAAGACGTTGTAAACGTTGACGTGGTTGGCATGTACCCTGCGATTCTGGTCACACACAAGATTGATGTTGATGGTTTGCGAGGTGAATGTTTGCCTTTTCTTGTTTCCCGGTGGATTGAGGAGAAGAGGAAGGCTGAAGAGCGTGGTGATAGGACTGCTCGTGAAGTGTATAAGACGTTGGCGAACGCTATGTATGGATTGTTTGGTTTTGCGGCGTTTAGATTTTATGATGAGAAGAAGGCTGCGGCTGTTACAGAAGCTGGTCGCAAAACGATTTTGAGGGCTATTGAGGAGATTGAGAAGCTTGGTTTCAAGGTGATATACGGAGATACTGATGGTGTTTTTTATGTCGATGAAGGTTTCTCGTCTGTTTCTTGGATTGGCGATTATCTGTCAGAGCTGTTGAAGCCTTTCAAGTTTGAGGTTGATTATAAATTCAAGCAGTTGTTGATGTTCAGTTCCGAAAAAGGAGATGTTGGGGCGAAGAAACGTTATGCTGGGATTGATGAGCAAGGCAGATTGATTGTTCGTGGTCTTGAATTGAGGCGAAAGGATTGGTGCGTTTTGAGTAAGAAGGCTTTGATGACTGCGTTGAAGATGATTTTCGACGGCAAAAGCAAATGTGAGATTCTTGATTATTACGAAGCTTTAAGGAAGGATTTGTTTGCTGGTAAATATGATGATGAGCTTGTTATCACGAAGGAAATCAAGAAGGAGTATAAGGCGAATGTGCCGCATAAGAGGGCTTGGGAGAAAGCTGTTGAGCTTGGATTAATTTCTGAAGACGTTAAAGAGGTGAGTTATGTGTGGGCGAAAAATGGTGTTGAGCCGTATAGGAAAGGTGTCGAGATTGATTACGAAAGATACTGGACGAAGCAGTTGATTGCACCGCTTAAAAGGATGCTTTCATGTATGGAGATGCAGAGGAGGCTTGTTTAATTGGAAGAGGCAAAAGGTTTAAATATTTCCATGCGATATTGTTTCACAATAAAATTTGGTGAGGTGTTGTGAATGGTTTCGGATGAAGAGATAGTTGAATGGGCGAAAAAGCATCCGATATACAGCAAGTATTTGTCGAATCTGGATGCCTTGAAGATTCTGTACCAGAAGCAAGTTCTTGGAGAAACAGTAGCAACGACCGCTGGGCGTAAATATAAGTTGGTGGCTGTTAAAGATTTGGCGGTTGGTCAGAGGGTTTGCATAAAGGGCGTGGTTATAGAAAAGCAGGTGAGAACGTATGAGGGCTGTGAGGTTTGTCGCAGAAAATCGTGCGAGCATAACGCTGGCAGAAAAGAATACACATTGACTTCTTTGCTGGTTGCTGATGCGACCGGTTCTGTGTGGGGGCATTTCATGGGAGCAGTTGAAGATGTTTCTGATGGAGATGAAGTGCAGATTTACGGCAGAGTGAAAAAGTTCAGAGAGAACACCGAGGTGAACGTTGATAAGGTTGAGAAAACGATGTCTGCTGTTGATAACAGAGAGCAGGTGCTGAAGTTCATAAAGAAGGGCGGTAGTTTGAAGAAAAAAATCGTGGAACAGATGTGCAGTCGATTCGGAGTTTCTTGGGAGCAGATTGCAGATAAAGTTGTTGTTGAAGGAGATACGGTGAGGTTGAAAGAATGAAGGTTTTGATTGAAATAGAAAATTCGCAAGGAGAGTCGGTCAAAATATTCGATGAACTCTTGAATGGTGACAGTAAAGTTGAGGTTCTGAAGCAAATCGTTGAGACTGCGTACCATCTTGAAAAGTTGATTAAGGCGTATTGGAGGCGATGGAAGTGAATGACGATTTAAGCGAAGTCGGCGATATTGTCAAGCGTCGTTTCTTGGGAGCTGTTGTTCGCGACACAGAGGAAAACAAAGAAGAGATGCGAGGAATTCAAGTAACAGATATTTGCTATGACTGCATGAGGCGAGCTTACTATCAAGTTTTGTATCGAGAAAAAGGAGAGGAGGAATACAAAGGGATGCGAGAATCGGATTGGCTGAAAGTTTGGATTGGCAAAAAATTGCATGAGACTGATTTCAGCGACATTCATGAATTAAACGTGAATGCACTCGGCGTTCATGGCAGAATCGATGAAATTTTGGTGAACAATGATGCTGTGGTTATTGTTGATAAAAAGACGAGCAGAAAGATTCCGGCGAAGCCTTATGAACATCACGTGAAACAAGTTCAGTATTATGCTGTGTTGTTGAAAAATAGTGAGGTTTGGGAGATGTTGCGTGGAAAGAAGTTTTACGGGGCGATTTTGTACATAGACGTTGCCGAAGGGTTAAGCGACGTGTTTGTTTTTCCAGTCAATCCGGAGGAGGCTTTTCTTGAAAGAGAGATTCAGAAGAAAGTTGAGATTTTGAAGAGGGCATTTGCTGAGAAGAAACCGCCGGAAGCGAAGTCTGGCTGGATTTGCGACTACTGTGATTTCTTGTATCATTGTGTGTGCGATGTCAACGGGATGAAGCATTCCATGAATGGAGGTGGGTAAAATGGTTAGAAAAATTTTGGCGTTGGCTGATATGCATGTATTGAGCTTTTATGGTTTGGCGCCGGAAAAGTGGCAAGGCGAAGATGGTTCGGTGATTCACGCGAACGAAGGGCAGAAGTTGCTGTTCCGCTATTGGAAGCACTTGATGAGCACTGTGAATAAAGAGGAAAAATGGCATCCGGAAGAGGTTTGGGTTGTCGGCGATGTGTTTGCTGGTTTGAATCCGGTAGAGAGAGGTCGTGGAGTTAGAGGTTCGCTGGATGAGCAGATGAAATGTGCTGTGGAACTTCTTGAAATGTTGCCGGATGACGTTTTAGTTAAGGTCTGGAGCGGTTCGGCGTATCATGAGTCCGTCGATGTTCGCATGCATGAGAGGCTGGTTGATAATCTGAAGTTGGATGGTTTTCAAGCAAAGTTTCGCGGTTCTTGGAGTGTTGAGTCGATTGGCAAGAGGAAGAATGCTTTTGTCGCGCATGAAGCGTCATCTTCGATAATGTATCCAGCCACTGTAATGGCGAGAGATGCGAATTATTTCAAGATAGCCGCTTTTGATGGCAAACTGCCGGAGATACACTTGGTTGTTAGGGCGCACAAGCATAGCAAGATGTATCAAGATTTAGGACGTATGAAGGTGATTCAGTTGCCGTCCTGGTGCGTATTCATGCCGTATAGTAAGTCGTTGAGGATGTTTCCGGCGTGGCAGTCAGATATAGGAGCAATGTTCATTTTCTTGGATGAGGAAGATAGGATTAAAGTGCAAGAGTGGATTTATCCATCGTTTTCGATGACTGAACAAGGCGAGGTTATCATGCCAAAGTATGACAAAAAGTCGTTTGTGAGAGGATGGTGATGATGCAGTCTACGGCTCGTGAAAAAGAGAACGTGGAGGAACATGAAGCGGCGATGAGTCATCAGGCATTTCGTCAGGGAAGCTTCGATGAGCCGCTTATCGCTTGCTGGGAAGCGCCGAGATGTTTGATTGCTGAAGAAGCGTTGTATCTGCATAGACTGCGTGAAGATTTGACGTTCGAGATTTCAAGATTGAAACAGAGAGCTTTGCATTACGGCGAAATGGAAAGTGAGTTGATGAATGTTTTACCGCCGAGCGATTTAGTGTCTTTTGCGCAGATGTTAAAAAACCGTGAAAAGGATTTGAGAGCTGTTGAAAAGAGGATTTCTCAGATTTCAGAGGCGTGTCCGTTCTATTTTGACGCTGTAACGAAGGTTGGTTTAACGCCGAATTTCTGGGCTTTCTTTGTTGGGGAGTTTCGAAAGATGAAAACAGTTGGTGGTGTGCATCATTTGATAGGCAGAGTTTACAGAAACGGTGCGACGTTTAGGTTAGCTGTTGGTAAGACGTTGTTGAAGTTTAGAAGCTCGTTTATCAGAGTAAGGAAGGAGCCGTTTTACTCGATGGTTAAGGATATGCAGAAAAGGCTTATGGAGCAAGGATACAAGCGAGGTCATGCGTTCAATCTTGCGTGGAACAGAATTATGCATGAATATTTGGAAGGTTTATATTTGCGGATGCGCGCTTCTTGTATGAAATGTTGGCATGGAGGTGAAAAGAATGGCGGAAAAGTGGATTAAAGACGAACGCTTGAAAGTGTTGTTGGCGGAGTTAAGGCGTTTGAGTCATGTGCTGGAAGAAAATATCGACCGACTAGAGAAAATCTTGAAGGAAAGGGAAGAAAGATGAGTGTGGTTGTCGATTCACGTGAGCCGGAAGACTATAAGAAGCTTGGTGAATTCGAGGCGACGTTGATAACTGATGCTCTTGTTTGTGGCGAGCAGAAGAGCTTTATTCTTGAAAGAAAAACGCCGAGCGATTTGTTCCGTTCGTTGTATGATGGTAGGCTGGTTGAACAGTTGATTCAGTTGGCTGAAAGCAGAGAGCAAGGATTTGTGCCTATCTTGGTTGTTCAAGGCAGTATTTGGAAGTATGCACGTAGAGCAAACAAGACGTTTCGTGAAATCATGGCGGTTCAGTTGATGCCGGCGATGTTTGGAGTTCCGGTTGTTCAAGTATTCGGTTTTGAGGGGTATAAGGAGTTGATTGAAATCTTGAAGGAGAAAGCTGGTAAGCCGAGTGAGGTTCGCTATCCTGTGCCAAAAAAGAAAGAAGTAACTGTTGAAGATGAGCGTGTGTTAATGCTCTGCGGTATTAAAGGAATTGGAGTTGAACGTGCAAAAGAAATTATCAAGAAGTTTGTGACGATTCGCAATTTGGTTGAGAATCTTGATGGTTTGGTTGAGATTCTTGGTGATGGAAAGTTGTTTCAGCATGTGAAAGAGGTGATTGAAGGATGAAATCGGATGTTGATGGTTTGTTGTTAGTTGCTGGTAAAAACACGAGGACTGCGCCGTATTTTCCGCAGAAGTGCGCTGTTGAAGTGCTGTTTCATGGCAAGGTGAAGACCGTTCTACAGCATCAAATAGATATGCTGATGCCGGTTGTGAAGAGGCTGTACGTTGTAGTTTGGTGGCAAAAGGAAATGCTTGGAAGATTGAACGGTGTTCGGGTGTTGGAATATGAACCGCGTGGCATAGCGGATGTTTGGCAGTGTTTCTTGAATGAGCCGTCTGCGATGCCGAAAGCCGATTTTATACTGTCGGTGAACGCTGATGATTTACATTTGCCGAGTGATTATAAGATGCTTGCGTCTAAAGAAGCTACCGGAGTGTCGGTGTTCTATACGAAGGATAAGGCGTTGATTGATAGTAGCTGTGCTTATGAGGTTGATAAGGATATGAATGTTGTTCGAGTTCTTGGAAAGAAAAGTGGTTTGTGTCGCGGTTGGATTGGAACTGGTTGCTATCTTCTTGAACGTCGTTTGCTGAATGATGTTACGTTTGCTGTTAACGAACAGACTGGAGAAGTTGAGCCAGATGATGTGTTGAAACAGTTGTTGGATAAGGGCGAGACGGTGAAGGCTTATCCGGTGAAAGGTTTTCTTCACGTTGGCGATGTTGATGTGCTTTCTCGATTGTATAAAGAGGCGATGAAGGTGAAGATGTATGGTTAAAATGATTAAAGCTTGGGAACAGTTTATGCCGAAGGCAAGGAAAGAGTTGCTGATGAAATACACGGAAGTGCCACTTGAAACCGGCGTATTCATGAATGGTGACTTGTGCAGAATATTGGAAAATGAGTTGAAGAGGCTTTTTGATGTGAAGAATGTTTTTGTGACTGGAAGCGGTACTGATGCCTATGAGCTGTTGCTCGCGTTGTTCATGAATCAAACTGGGCGCGAAAAGTTGACTGTTATTGCTCCGTTGTACAGCTTTATTTCTGATTGGTCTGTGCCGGAGAGCATGGGTATTCTGACGTTGATATGTAATAATCCGATTATTCCGATTGATGTGCATGAGGTTAAACCGATAAGACGTTTACTGTCGGAAAGAGATTTGGTGATTGTTCCTGCTTGGATGCATGGTTATTATAACGAGAAGGTTGAGGGTTTTGTTGAAGGCGAATTCAGAGCGGATAGTGTAGTTAACGATTTCGCGCATTGTCTTGGCAGTGGTCGTTTGAACGGCGATTATGGTTTTGTAAGTTTTGCGCCGACAAAGATAGTTGGCTCTGGGAAAGGTGGAGCGTTGTTGAATAATCTAGGAGATTGTGACTTGGGTGCTTTGCGAGATTTCGGCAGAGATGTTAATGGTCAAGAGCAGTATAAGTATGGGAAAAATTTCAAAATGAGCGAGTTCGACGCTGCTGTTGTACTGTCCGGCTTGCCGTTCTTGAATGAGATTGTGGAGAGGCAGAAGCATGTTTTTGAGTATTATAATAAGGAGTTGGAGCCGTTTGAAAATGAAGGCGTAATTTCTTGTCTTGATAAATGGATGAAAGGTTGGCGTAGAAATTATTATCAGTACTGTGTGCTTCTGAATGGAAAGCTGTGCGGTCGAAGAAGGTTGATTGAAGACCGGATGCTTGAGGAAGGTGTGGAATGCTGGCGAAAACAGAATCCACAGTTTCATGACCGTATTTTCTTGCCGTGCCATGCTAATTTAACCGAAAAGGATTTAGAGAAGGTTGTGGATGTTTTTAGTGAGGTGATATACGAGGTGATTGAAGGTGAGTAGGAAAACAGCTGGGGAGTATGATATGGTTTGGGGAGAAAATGATAGGAGAATGCCGTGCTGGAAGAGCTTGTATGAGAAAGTTGCTGTGTTTGTGAATACGTTAGCCGAGATGAAGAAGATGATGTATGGTCAGAGTTTACGGTTGCTTGACGTTGGTTGTGGTTCTTGTAGGTTAAGAGATGCTCTAGAAAATTTGAGCAATGTTGAGTATGTTGGTGTTGACAAAGATGAAAGTTTGCCGTCGGCGCAGTATCTGATAAAAGGCGACTTCTTGAAAGTACGGTTCGATTTGAAATTTGATGTGATTGTGATGCTGAACATTCTTGAGTGTTTATCTTTCGATGAGAAGGTTTTGTTCCTTAAAAGAGCGTTTGAGTTGTTAAAGGACGATGGCTGTTTGATTTTATCGGTAACGAATGAAAGAAATCCAATTGTTGTTGCGTTGCGTGCTTTAGGGATGAAGAAATGGGAAGCTATTGAGTTGGAGGAAATAGGTTTACTGCTTGAAACAACTGGATTTACCATTGTAGAAGTAACAGAAGCCGGCGGCGTGTTCGTGCCCTTCTGGGTTGATAGTGTAGATGTGATTTCCGAGGAGAAGGCGTATTTCTTGAATGATAGAGTTCATGAGCCGATGCGTGAATATTTTCTCGTTTTAATTTGTGAGAAGGGAGGGAGGTGTTTGAAAAATTGAAGATTTTGATTACTGGAGCTGAAGGTTGTTTAGGAAAGCCGTTGGTTCAGTTTCTTAAAAGCAGAGGTTGGGAAGTAGTTGCTACTGATATTGTTGGTGACGTGGAGTATTACTTAGACGTGACGGATGAAGCTAACGTTTTGAATGTGTTCAGACGATGCAAGCCGAATGTTGTTGTTCATTATGCTGCAAGAGCGGAGCCGAGCATAACAAGTTTTGCTGAAGTTTCGGAGGATGTTATCGTGAATATTCTTGGCACGAGGAACGTTCTTGAAGGTTGTAAGGAAATTGGTGCGAAGTTAATTTATGCGAGCAGTGCTGCTGTTTATGGAGATTTGTACACGAAGACGAGGAGACCGCTTTCAGAGGATGATAATGTTGAGCCAGTAAATCTGTACGGAGTTGACAAAGCTACTGCGGAGAATTACATTAGGCTGTATGCGAGGAATTTTGGTGTTAATTACGTGATACTGCGTTTTGGCAACGTGTATTCTTGGAATGATAGGAAGTATCTGCTGTGGAATTTGTATAAAGCTGTAACCGAAAAGAAGCAGTTTAAGTTGTATGGCGGTGGAGAAATGGTTAGAGATTTTGTTTACGTTGAGGATGTGAATGAGCTGGTTGAAAAGTTGTTGATGACTGCTAGCTGTGATGTTTTCAACGTTGGTCACGAGCCACTGAGGATTAAAGACGTTGTGCGTGAAGTTCTGTTGAAGTTTGGCAGTACTGATGTTGTTACGTTAAGACCAAGAGTTGGAGAACAGCGTGATGTTGTTCTTGATTGGAGCAAGGCTGTTCGTGTGCTTGGTTGGACGCCGAAGGCGAAGTTGTTCGACAAGATAGGTGAAATCTTCGATGTATTTAGGCGAGCTGAAAAGTGAGAGTACTTGTTGTTCCGCTGTGTGGTATGAAGAATCTGAAGGAAGACAGTTCGGCGTTAATGTAGAGAGCGATTTCATGAATGTCTTAAAGGATTTCTTGATTGACAAGTCGTTGAACCAGATAGATAAGCCGAGCTTATGGGATATTAGGCGCTGGTTGCTTGAAAACGAGTATGAAGAGGTTTATAAGTCCGAAGTGCCGTATTTCAAGAAGGTGGTCGCTGATGAGCGACGTTGAATATGGGCAGTTCCAGGTGATTCCGAAGAGAAGATGTTTTTTGAGAGCTGACGCTGAAAGGAAGGACGTTAGAGTCGTGTTTAAGCAGTTTTTCAAGAAGGAGGTGGGGTTAGATGTCTGAGAAGATTGACACGCTGAAGGAGAAAATCGAGCTGTATCTTGAAGTAAAAAGTCGCATTGAGTTGTTGAAGAATTTGGAGAAGCAGTCTGGACTGCCTATGCCAGAGACGAGAGAATTGATTGCGCTGGCTGCTCAGCTTCTTGAAAAGATTCGTGATGAGATGTATGGCAGAATGTCTGCTGAAGATGTTAAAAGGAGTGTGTTTAAGGAATGGCTGGAGAAGAAGGAAGAGAGCTGAAAGACGTTGTGTTGAAGAACTTGAAAGATTTCGTGAAGGAGCATTTTGTAACAGAAAGTGGTGCGCCGTTAGTCTTGGCTGACTATCAAGAACAGTTCATCAGAGATGTTTTGATGGAGAAGAGTAAGTCCGGAAAGTATGTTTTCTTGGCGTGTACTCGCGTTGGTAAGACCGAAGCCGCTGCTTGTCTTGGAACGCTGGTCGCAATCTTGAATGATGGAGAAGAAGTGGCGATTGTTGCCCCGTTGCATAGTCAAGCGGAAAGAATGTTTAAGAGAATACGCAATTATTTCATGTCGAACAAGGCGTTGTATTCTTTGTTGGATTTGACCAGAGGTTTTAGACGTGATGAGATTAACCTTGTGAATGCGAGCACACTGCTATGTTTGTCAGCGGGAAATCCGGAGTCGCTTCTTGGATTTGGTGCTACGACGTTGATTGTTGATGAGGCTGGAACGATTCCGATGGATGTTATGAAGACGAGGGTTCTGCGTATGTTAAGTGCTGCGCCGGCTAGAGGATTGAAACCGAAGCTTGTGCTTCTTGGAACACCGCATGTTGCGAATTTCTTGTATGAAGCGTGGACTTCTGATGATTTCTTGAAGTATAAGGTTGGATGGAAAGAAGGTGTTGCTGCTGGAATATTGAGCAAAGACGAAGTGGAATATGCGAGGAAGGTGATGAGCGATGAATTGTTCAGATGCTGGTTTGAAGCCGAGTTCTTGGCTATGAGTGAAGGTGCTTTGTTCAATTTGAAGGACGTTATGTTGTGTATGGCTGGCAAGGTATCGAAGAAGCCGGAGCCAGGATATGATTATTATGCTGGGCTTGACATCGCACGCTTTGGCGACGACGAAACTGCGTTGGTTATCTGTGGTATTCCGATTGGCGCAACTGTTGAAGAACAGCCGATAGAATTAGCTTGGTATAAGACGAGAAGTAAAAGGCCGATTAGCGATACCGTTGGTTGGGTTCTTGATGTCTGCGAGGAGTGGAATGTGAAGAGTATAGCTATTGATGAAATTGGTTTAGGCGCTGGTGCTGTGGACTTCTTGAGGGAAAAACTAGGAGATATTGTGTATCCGGTGTCGATGGTTGGAAATGAAAGGCGAGATGTTTACTCGACGTTGCAACAGTTAATTGAGAACAAGCAGATTGTTTTGCCGAAAGACGATGAGCTGTTGATGCGTCAGTTCAGCAGTTTCAAGGCGGAATATGCTTCTGACGGTCGGATATTGATAAAGAAGACTCGCGGGATGAGAGACGATGTTGTTGATGCTCTGGCGCTGTGTTGTTATATGATGAAGCGGAAACGTGGAGTTGAAGGAGTCATTGAATACGTCGGGGATGTGATTCGACTATGAAAAAGTTTAAATGCTCGCTCGTCTTTTCTTGATTGTGGTGATTGTATGAGTGAGGTCGGCAAAATTTTGCATGAGTGTGCATCTCGTTTGTGGGAAGCACAGAGAATCTTGAGGCGACTGTAATGAGCCGCGTTGTTTCTGGTTCGCCGGAGTATAGACGTAAAAGACCGACTTGCAGTATAACGTTGAACGATGTTATATTGCAGTATGTTGATGAACTGGCGAAGAAGAGTAGGCGTACAAGAAGCGACGTGATTGAGACTGCGCTACGTCTTGCGATGAAGGATAAACAGCTTGAACGTGCAATTCTCGGTGATTTGGCGGCGTTGAAACTGAAGCCGGCGTCTGAAGACAAGGATAAAGCCGAGAAGCTGTCGTCTGAATTTATGCGTCGCCTGATTTACGATGACCGTTTTCTCGAACATGAATGGGTGCCGGCGCTGTAATAAGCAGTCGTGAAGTTCTATTGCAGATTCCGCTGTTTTTTGTTTCGCGCACGTTTGATTTTCACGGCGGATAAGACAGCAGAGAAGACGCCGCATAACTCGTAGTGGGCAACCACATCTTCAAAAGACGGTTGCGTGTCCCCAGTTAATATTAAAAAATCGTTTTTCTCCATCGGCGCCGCGTAAAACTCATATTTTGGCAGTCGGCAAACAC
>Ga0315298_1008345_pt1 | contig 13236 bp, 12 predicted proteins | sample WHS_1_MG_FD_203077 | JGI IMG/M metagenome (GOLD analysis project Ga0315298, IMG submission 203077) | Extremophilic microbial mat communities from Washburn Hot Springs, YNP, Wyoming, USA - WHS_1_MG | ecosystem: Environmental > Aquatic > Thermal springs > Hot (42-90C) | place: USA: Wyoming...
CATGGCCGCGGGGAGAAGCGCGGCACAGGACGACCCGAAATTGACCCATTGATAGGGCGGGAGTATAATCCGGTTCGAACGGTTGCCGGGTCGGGGCGTAGCGCAGTTTGGATAGCGCGCCAGACTGGGGGTCTGGAGGTCGGCGGTTCAAGTCCGCCCGCCCCGACCAGTTGAACAGGTGGACCAGCGTTGACTACGGTTGTCAGCGATGGTCCATCTTTCTATTTGGGGCGAGCTTAGGGCGACGGGGCGCGTGGCGTGGTGGAGCGCCGACTTTGTCAGCGATGGACTACGCTTGCCTACGGTTTCCTACAGTTCGACAGTACAGAGCGCAGTACGGGCGTCAGTACGCGAGCATGCGCATCTCAACGGCAGGTTTGGCAGGAGCGGCACCTGGCAACTCATCTGCGGGCGGGCAGGTTTTTCCTTGACCCGGACTGTCAGATACCGGATGTCCTTAAAGACGACCAAGCCTTATGGTTCAACACGCAAAAAGGAATCGTGGTTCTGCTGGGCTGCGCCCACGCCGGGGTCGTCAACACTGTCGAATACGTGGCCGAGCTCACGGGGGCGTTTAACATTCACGCGGTGATCGGCGGCATGCACCTGGGGTCTGCCAATCAGGACCGCCTCCGGTTTACAGTCTCCGCCCTTCAGCGGTATGAAGTTCAGGTTGTCGCCCCATGCCATTGCACCGGGCAAACGGCGATGGCCTATCTTGCCGAACACACGGGCCAAGTTTATAGATCATGCTCCATGGGACATCGGTTCATCTGGGCAAGCTCCGGGTGAACGTGTCGTGATCTTCACATTACGGCTTCTTCCGACCCGTTAGAAGAAACACAGTGAATGCTCGGACCGTTCCTCCAGAGATCGGTTTCGTCATCGTAGCCGCCGTTCGGTCCCTCACATCCTCAAACCCCGCCTGATGTAACGCGGTCCGGTCAAAGCCGAAGTGGAAGACGCCGTAATTATCGGTGTGGAATCGGCCCGCCCCGGGGTCTATGTCAGCAATACAGATATGCCCTGATGGGGCGCACACTTTCTGAAATTGGCTGAGAAGCGGCCCGACCTCCCGAATATGATGAAAGGTCATGCTGCTCACGATCAGGTCGTAGCGGCCGTCGAGCACATCGCCCTCGTCGAGGTCCATGTGCCGGGCGTGAACGTTCGGCAGTTTTCGGCTCTCGACCTTCGCCCGAAGGACTTCCAGCATTCCCTGCGAGCTGTCCACGCCTGTGATGGAGCGGACGAAAGGCTGCAACCCGAGGGTCAGGAGCCCCGTCCCGCACCCGAAGTCCAAGACGTCCATGCGTGGGTTCAGCGGGACTTCATCTCGGATGGTCGTCGCCACATCGTGGGCCAGCTTGACGCGACCGGGGTTTTCATCCCAAGCGGCTGCTTCCTTATCGAAATCGCGCTTCTCGCCGTTTCCGCTCATGCCTTACACCCTTCATTGATACCTGAGGCGGATTATACGCGGCGCGGCCGACAATGAACAGGCGAAGAACTGAAGGAGCGTCCACAGGACCGTTTGGAAGGCATAGCTCAACACGTGCAGGAACTTCTCGTTGAACACACCAGATGCACCACCTAGAATGAGAGTCGTCAACTTTGTAGGGAATTGGAGCAAGGCATATAGCTATCCCGGCTTCTATGGGTACAGGAAACGAACGATGGTCGCCATGCAAGCGGTCACGAAAACATCTGGAGTAGGGACAGCACCCGACATCGTATCCATGTCGGTCCCCGACACGCTGGCAGCGCTTCGCGTTAACCCCGAGATGGGCCTCACTAACGCTGAGGCGGAAGCCCGCCTGAAGGAGCACGGCTACAACGAAGTGGCCGAAAAAAAAGGGCACCCAGTTCTCAGGTTTTTCGGCAAGTTCTGGGGTCTGTCGGCGTGGATGCTCGAGTTGATCATGGTACTGTCAGCAGTGCTCGGGAAATACTCGGACCTTGCCGTGGTGGGCGCGTTGCTAGTTGTCAACGCCGTGTTGAGCTACATGCAGGAACGCCGGGCCGCCGGCGTCGTCGAAACGCTGCAGCGAAGGTTGCAGGTCAGCGCGCGCGTGTTGCGCGATGCCCTATGGCAGGTCATTCCCGCTCGCGAACTGGTCCCCGGCGACATCGTCCGCGTGCGCGCGGGCGACATCATTCCAGCGGACCTGAAACTCCTGACCGGAGCGGTGAGCCTCGATCAGTCCGCCCTCACGGGTGAGTCACAGGATATCGAAAAGGCCCCCGGTGAAGTGCTCTCGTCGGGGTCCATCGTCCGCCGAGGGGAAGGCAACAGCGTGGTGATGCTGACGGGGGCGCAGACCTACTTCGGCCGCACCACGGAGCTCGTACAGCAAGCGCGCCCGAAACTCCACATCGAAGCGGTGGTGGCCAAGGTCGTCCGCTGGCTCTTCGTCATCGTCGGCGCGCTTTTGGGCGTGGTGATCGCAATGTCGCTGATTCGCGGGGCACCACTCCTTGAGATGGTTCCGCTCATGCTCGTACTGTTAATGAGCGCGGTGCCGGTTGCACTACCGGTCATGTTTACGGTCAGCATGGCCGTCGGGTCGGGGGAGCTTGCGAAGCGAGGTGTGTTGGTCACGCGCCTTAGCGCCTCGGAAGATGCCGCGACGATGAACGTGCTCTGTGTGGACAAGACGGGCACGATCACGATGAACCAACTGGCAGTAACCGGCGTGATTCCGCTGGAGCATGCAACGGAAGCTGACGTGCTGTTCGCAGGAGCACTCGCGTCCCAGGAGGCCAACCAAGACCCGATTGACCTGGCGTTCCTCGCTGCGGCGAAAGAACGGCATATCTTCGACAGCCTTCCTAAGGTCACACCCGTCTCCTTCGCGCCGTTTGACGCGAAAAACCGGCGGACGGAAGCGGTGGTCGCACAGAACGGTCAGCGGCTGCGCGTCATGAAAGGAGCCGTGCGAACCGTCGCCGAGGCCTGCGGACTACAGCCCCCGGCAATCGAGGCGTTGGAGGCGCGAGTTAGCGAATCGGCTCTGAAGGGCTATCGAACGCTGGCGGTAGCGCGGGGCCCCGAGACGGGCACCCCCGAATTGGTCGGATTGGTGACGTTGTACGATCCCCCTCGACAGGACGCCAGGCAACTCATAGCCACGCTCCACGACCTTGGCGTTCCGGTGAAGATGCTCACCGGCGACGCGCTGGCGGTCGCGCGTGAGATTGGCCAGGGAGTCGGGTTGCCCAACATCCGGCGCGTGGCGGACTTGAAGGCAGCGAGCACACAGGCTGGCAATGAAGCGGTTGATCTCCTGGCGGGTGCAGATGGTTTCGCTGAAATATATCCGGAGGACAAATACATCGTGGTGCAGCATCTACAGGCCGCGGGGCACGTGACTGGCATGACAGGCGACGGCGTCAACGATGCGCCCGCCCTGCGCCAAGCCGAAGTGGGCATCGCCGTCAGCACCGCGACCGACGTGGCTAAGGGTGCCGCGAGCGTCGTCCTGACCCAACCGGGGCTGGCGAACATCGTAGCGCTGGTCGAGCAGGGGCGAACCATCTACCAGCGTGTGCTGACATGGATCATCAACAAGATCAGCCGGACGATCCTGAAGGCGGCATTTGTGGCCATCGCGTTCTTCTTCACGGGCAAGTTCGTTGTCTCCGCCTTTGCAATGCTGCTGCTTGTCTTCATGACGGACTTTGCCAAGATCGCCCTCGCCACAGACCATGTTCGACCATCGAGGAAGCCGGAAACTTGGAACATCGGGGGCTTTATCACCGTGTCCGTGGTACTGGGGGTAGCAATGGTCGCCGAGGCCCTCTTCCTCCTGCACACTTGCTGGACACGCTTCGGTCTGGCGTCCACCGACAAAGCTCTGTACACTTTCAGCTTCCTGACCTTGCTTTACTTTGCGGCGTTCTCCATCGTATCCGCCAGAGAGCGTCGGTGGTTCTGGGCGACAATGCCCAGCAGGCCCCTCGTGGTAGCCCTTGTGCTGGACGTGTTAGCGGGCACCGTGTTGACGTTCGTGGGTCTCCCGGACCTCATGCCGTTGCCCTGGTGGCAGATGCTCGTCGTATTCGGTTACGCGATGGTTTCATGCCTCGTCGTGAACGATGCCGTGAAGGTCGCCATGATCAAGTGGCTTGTTCCTCAGGCGGTGGCATAGAAGGCTGATATGAGGCAAATTGTGCCGCTTGTTCTCATGGTGGTCTGCCTGAGCATGATGGCGCTGTTGCGGCAGTTTTGGCCGCCCTCGGTTCTTCTTCACCCACCTTTCATGTGGATGGGGCTGATCCCTTTGCTTGCTGGCGTGGCGCTCATGGCAGCCGCGCTATACCGCTTCAAGAGGTTTCGCACGACGATAGTGCCCTTCCGCAAGGCGCAGTACCTCGTGACGGATGGAGTGTGTCGTTACAGCCGCAACCCCATGTACCTGGGGGACATCTTGATACTCATTGGCGTGTGGGTGCTCATGGGCGCGGTATCGCCCATCGTCGTGGTTATGGCATTTGGCCTGATCGCCGACCGCTGCTTCGTTCGAGCAGAAGAAGCGATGTTGCTCAAGAAGTTCGGCCATGAGTAGCAAAGTTATTGCCGCAGGACCCGCCGTTGGGTTTGAGAAGGAGGAAAACTCGTGAAACTTGGCATGGTAATCACGCAGACAGAGCCGGAAACGGTCTTCAACGCTTTGCGCCTGGCACTCTACAGCCTACAACAGGGCGATTCGGTGCGCATATTTCTCTCCGGCAAGGGCGTCGACATTGACAAGATCGACGATCCCAAGTTCGATGTGAAGGGGATAGCCAAGGAAGTGCTCAGTGCAGGCGGTCAATTCCTAGCCTGTGGCACATGCCTAAAACTGCGCAAGTCCTCTGGGTCAGAAATCTGCCCACTTTCGACTCTCAAGGACCACTATGAGATAGTTCGGGACTCGGACAAAGTGTACACAGTATAATGCGAAAGGCTGCTGGAGGATGCCCTTGGCTGCTGTCCCTCCTGAATACCCCATCTGCCTCTGAATCGCGCGGCGATATAAGGAACGTGACTGACAACCGCAGACAAGCGTGGACATGCCCTGACAAGTTGTTGCTTTTTGGGGCGGGGGAACTGCTGACAACCGCTGACAACTCCTGACCATCGCTGACAACGCAAGTCAATGTTGCGACACCCGTTATCGTGTAGTCATGACAGTACTAGGGTCAGTACACCATTCTATCCAACTCGTAAGGCCTTACACCATAAACACTAATGACCGCGAGCCGCCAGACTGGGGGTCTGGAGGTCGGCGGTTCAAGTCCGCCCGCCCCGACCAGCCTTCGCCGAGTCCCCTGCGCGCCAAAGCGCCTTGGCGACGGTGTGGCAGCAGCCGGCGTGGTGGTGTAGCCTCCTGGGCATGGCTTCTGCCCCTTTTCTCCATGCGAGTGGCCGATAACTCCTTGATTGCCAGAGACCGAAGGTGCAAAGAAAGGACATGAGTGTCTCTGCCAACGGTTCAAAGGGTCGCCACTCGCGGCGAAACATTCGAACAGATACCCTCGGGCTGGCTCGGGCTGTCCGCGGGACTTGATTTGCCGCACCGGCAGGCGTTCGAGGAGAGCCGTATGCCCCGGCAGGCACTGACCACGGCCAGCGCGGAGGGGCCCGTGTGAACGATGCCCGTCATGCTCGCCAAGACGGCAACGATCTCCTTGCCGCATCCCGGAATTTTTCAGATTCACGGCCTTCCGATCCCTGGGTCCTGGCTCCTTTCGGCACGATGCCGCCTGTCTCCCCCCGATGCAGGCCGCGAGGCTTCCGAAATCACCGCCATATGGGCGATGAGATTATCAACAAGGGGATCGAGATACTCTGCAAGCCCCCGAGGCGGATCGCCATACCTCTTCAGGTACCTGCTCTTCATCTCGACCAGAACCTCCCAGAAGGCTGAACTGCTTGCCCAGATCTTTGCGCCCAGGTCTTCGGTCTGTTCTTCCAGGCCCAGCGATTCTTTTATTTGCCGGATGATCTTGCGCATCTGCGCGATCTCGGCACGCACTGTCCTCCGCTGATCCTCGGAAAGCGTGTTCCGCTCGCTGTACATGACGGCGTGACATTCGTGCCCGCGCGCGATCTGTTCGAATCCACAGAGCATCTCGTCCAACAGGGCGAGGGTCGTGACGATAGCCCGCTTGTGGTTCTCACCAACACATCTGAATTGACCGCTCACCATTTCGAACCCCATCCTCACCGGAAAGTGCTGGGCCTGTACCGCCCCCTCGCACGATCATACCCGGGACGGGCCGTCAGTAGCGAGAGCCTGCCCGCGACTTCGTCAGGGCCATGAGAAGCGTACCAGCAGCGCCGACGACAATGGAGTAAGCAAATCCCCAGGCTGCCCCGAGGCTCGTCCAGAGGACGCCCACAATGAGGCTGGAGGCAAAATCGCCGACACCGTTGACGACCCCGAGGACACCGTAGGCCGTGCCAGCCACGGACTCATCCACATAGTCGCGCACCGCCACGCCTTCCATCGTATCTTCCCATGCGATGAAGACGCCGGACAAACCGAAACAGCCGACAAACCACCAGACCGATGGCAAGGCGATGGCGAAGCCGATAAAGGTTGCCACCGCCACGGTATATCCAGCCGCCAGATAGCGAGTATGCTGGAAGTGAAATCGGTCGCTCAGCGCGCCGATGGGATAAGATGCCAGTGCATACACGACGTTGCGAAGCAGGTAGAGCAAGGCGGCATAACGTGCGGCGTCGAGAAGGCCGATGCTCGGCGCCAGGACCGTGCTCGCGCGCAGGATCATCAGCGTGGGAGCAAAATCCGCAAGGCCGAAGAGTCCCACGGCCAAAAGGAAGGTGCGGTAGTCACGCGGCATGCTGCGCAACGTGGCCATGAACTTCATTTCACGGTTGCGTGGGCGGCGCTTCTCGGTGATGAGAAAGGCCATGGACAACACGGAGAGGATTCCCGGAATCAGCGTGAGAAGGAAGATAACGCGAAACACGCCTCCCCGCGCAGCGGCATCGCCGGGCAGCCAAGAGTTGACCGCCTGCACGAGCGCCGGGCGGCTGGAAACCCACGTTAGAAGCGCAAAGGCCGCCAGCGGCCCCATGACCGCGCCGGCTGTGTCACCCGCCCGGTGGAACCCGAAAGCCTTCCCGCGATCTTCTGGCGCAACTGAATCGGCGAGCATTGCGTCGCGCAACGGCCCACGAATCCCGCGTCCGAGCCAACCTACCGCGCGTGCCAGGAGGATAAGGGGCCAGGCGAAGGCGAAAGCAATTACCGCCATCGAGACCGCCGTAAGCGCGTACCCAAGAACAGACCATGTCTTGCGATGGCCGATCTTGTCGCTGTGGTAGCCGGCTCCGATCTTGATAAAACTCGACGTAGCGTCCGCCACGCCGTCGACGAACCCCAATGCGGCGGCGGATGACCCGATAACCTGCATAAACTGGGGCAGGACGGCTGTTGCCATCTCGTGGCAGAAGTCGCTGAGCAAGCTGGTCAGGCCGAAGCCGAAGACATTCTTGTTGAACCACCTGCCAGGCGTGGGCACGACATCTGGTGCGCATCGGGACGTCTTATCCATGTGTCCCTCTTTCTTCGTCGAGTTTGTGTTGAATCAAGTCCAGAAGGTCGCGGGTGTTCGGTTCATCTTTCTGTTCGAGCGCCTTCCGCGCCCAGTCCCGTGCCTCCTGAAGTTTGTTCTGCCTGTAAAGGCACAGTGCGAGATGGTGCTTGAATGCTGGCTCGAAGGGGTTCAGCCAGATGGCCCGCCGCAACTGGGTTTCGGCCAACTCGAAGGCGCACCTCTGCATGAGATAGCGAGCCAGGGAATCGCGGTCATAACCCAGGTAACGGCAGGGGCGCAGCGCGTCTTCCCGCCGTTCGTCGCGGTTCCGCCCATTGCCCGGAGCCCTGGTCATTCGTAGCCTCGCACCAGACCCGGGAGACAAATACAGACTCACCGAAGGCCGTCAGCCACATCGCCGTGGCCCGGTGACGCTCCCTGCGCCCTGACTGCATGGTTCGCGTCACCGCCGTGAACTGCTTGTTCCCTGGAATCCCCTTCAGGATCGTCGCCGTTCCTTTGCTCGTCCTCCTCGTCAAGCATCACCTCCAACAGACGCGTGGGCAGGAAGATCGCATTGGCAAGAAGGGTTGGAATGACCGCGCTTGCAATGACAACGGCCACGAGAAAGGAATATTGCTCGCGGGACACAATCCCGTGACTCAGGCCGTACAGCGCCGAGATCGTCCCGAAGGTGAGTCCTGTGGACATCATCAGCGTGTAATAGCAGCGTTCTCTGAGGTTCTCCCTGAATCGCCCGATCACGGGGTACAAGCCGAATATCTTCGAGACAATCTTGCCGCCCAACAGAACCAGGAAGATCGCAGGGGCCGCAATGACCGCCGAGACACTGACCAGAGAGCCAGCCCGAATGAAGTAGAACGGCGTCAGGAGTCCTACCGTGAGTGTTCGCAACCTTCGCACCCAGTGATGGTCCTCTGCCGCAACGCCGGCGAGGGCCATCCCCGCGATATAGGCGGGCAGGACCGCTTCGCTCCCCGACCACAGCGCCAACGCCCCGAGGCCGAAGAGAATCATCAAGACCCATTTGGTGCGAATCGCTGCTGTGCGGAAGGCGTACTGGCGAATGAACCGGGAGGTCACAAATGGCACGCTGCCGAGGACAACAACGGCGGCACCCACGAACACCACGGTCTTGTATGTGAATGGAGCGAAGAGGAGACCCAGCGCGATGACGGTTCCGAGGTCGTTGATGAAGCAGGCGCCCAGAATTCCCTTCCCGAAGTCCGTCCTGTTGAGACCCGTCTCCAGCATGACGGCGTAGACGACTGCCATGGAGGTAGTCGAGAGCGCCACTCCTGCGAGCAAACTCGCCTGCGTGGCCCAGCCCAGAGCATACCGCGCAAGCGCCGCACACCCCAGGAAGGGAGCGATAAAGCCGACGATCCCGACGACGCTGACTTCCTTCCACTTCGCGCGAAGAACAGCCGGTTCCAACTCCGCCCCGGCAAGGAATGTCAAAACGACCGACCCTGTGCTGGCCAGGAATCGTAGCCAGTCCGCGTTCTCGCCCAGCGACCCCGCCCCGAAGAAGTGAACCGCCAACGCCCCTGCGGCAGTTCCGATGCAGATTTCCACCAGGGCCATGGAGATGCGAAGGTGGTTGGCGATAATCGTGGCCAGAACGGCCAGACCGAGCCAGAGTGCGGCAAGCGCAAATGCGTCCGTCATGGAGCCCTCCCGTCTGCAAACAAGAACCCCCGCCTTCCGGCAGGGGTTTCACCTTGCGCCTTCGACGACTCCTGCCGTGTCGGCGGACACGTAGGAGTCATCAGCCAGACAATGGCGCTCGCACGGGGGACTCCATCCCCACTTCAACTTGAATTGTACCGACAGAAACCCTTCCGCGCAAGGCGACGCAAGAGCGGTTTCACGCCGGGAGATCGCCCGGTGCGGAAGCGCTCCAGTCACACCGGTGCCTCAGGCAGAGGGCCGTGCCACGCCGACCACGGAAGCGACGCGAAGAAGCACGCCAAACGCTGGATCAGATTCAAAGCGGGACGAACCGGCCCCGGGCCTCGGGCATCTCCGCGACGTCGAGTATCCTCCGGATCGCCAGCGTTTCGGAACGGGGGACGAGGGGACGCCCACTCTCGAAGAAATCGAGTATCGCTGCCGCGGCGTGGATGAAGAGCGGAGGCCGATCGACCTGTATGTACTGCGACACGCCCTCCGTCACCACGACTGCGGAATACGGTGTCTTCGACATCAGGTGAACGTTGACCGTGGCGCTCCTGCCACCGGAGAAGTTCACCAGAAGCGAGACGAAACGTTCGTCGCCGCGTCGCATGAGTTCCCTCGCGTCCGGGCCGAGACAACTGATGGCCATCTCCACTGGATGGATCGCGTATTCCTGGAACGATGTTCCGCTCCCCCACGTGAACATGTGTCGCACGCTGGATTGGCCGCACTCGGCCACGTATTTCTGCACGTTCGTGTACCTGAGGGCGGAACTCGTCTGGACCGGCACTCCGTACCGGTCCGCCAGAGCGAATATCCGCCGCGCCGTATCCAGGTCCGGCGCAAAGGTCTTGTCAACGAAGGTCGGTTTCCCGAATGGGAAGACCTGCTCGCACAGCGGCAGGTGCACCTCGGGATTCGACGGGGCGAGCACCATGAAGAAGTCGACGTCAGGGGCGAGCGCCTCGACAGAGTCGTACCATGGGACTCCGTTCTTCTCGGCCCAGGCGCGCCCGGACTCGACCTTGAGGGCTGTGCAGCCGGACACTGCGAAGCCGCGATCCTTCAGTTCATTGCGCAGCGCCGCCAGATACACGTTCGCATGGAAATTGTCAACGTTCAGGTCAACGAACCCGATGCGTCTCCGGTGCGGGGTCATGGCTTTCTCCTGTGGCTCAATCGGGAAGGCGAAGCGAGGGAAACGCGCCTGCCGCTCCTGGCCGACCTGTATATGGCGTCCGCGATGCGCATCGCCGCAACTCCATCCTCGACACCTATCGCGGGGCGAGTTCCCGAGCGGACGCACCCGATGAAATGCCTCATCGCGTTGACGCCACGGTTCGGGTCGTGAGCGGAGCAGTCCACGACCACGGCATCCTGGCCGGCGATGACGTATTCGAGGTCGGGCCGGCCCTTGTTCCAGTAACTCACGAAGGCGCTTCCCCTGTCGCCGTGCCACTCGACCCAGTTGCCTGTGCAGGGAACGGAGTAACTGGTGGTTATCTCACCGAACTTGCGCCCCTCGACGGCGAGATGCACCATGCCGAAATCTTCGACCCCGACGCGCTGGCGGACGGTCGCCGCGAAGGCCTGCACGTGCGTCGGCTCGCCGACGAGGTGACGGAAAAGGTCAATAGAGTGCGAGCCGTGATCGATGAGACATCCACCGCCAGATATCTCCTTCTGCGCCCGGTGGTTGCCACGGATAGAGAGCCACCCGCTGAATATGTTCCTGAAGAGTATGGCATCGCCGAGGACGCCGGATTGGATCAGTTTGCGCAGTTCCACGATCGGACCGTGGAAACGATGGTTGAAGCCCATCATGAAGATGGAACGGCTCGCGCGTACGGCCCTGGCGAACTCGAGCGCACGAGGGAGGTCGACCTCGAGCGGCTTCTCGCAATAGACCGCGATGCCCGCTTCAAGGAAGGGAGCGGCACTCTCCAGGTGCATGGCGGGCGGCGTACAGATGCTGACAGCATCCAGGTCCCATGAGCGAACCATCTCATCGAGCGACTTCGCCACCTTTGCGCCGGATTGAGCGGCAAGTGCGCGGGCCGCGTTCCTCCGCACATCGTACAGGCACACCACCCCTACGCCATCCACGCACTCGAATGCTTTCAGATGGTTCCCCGCCACCTTCCCGCATCCCACGATTCCTACGCGAACTTTTCCCTGCTCCACTTGGAGGTCTCCATTATCGGACTCTAAGGAACTATGGTGTCATCGCGTTGCCCACAGAGTTGAAGAGGCCTGCACCGCTCGCGGGAGGAGAATGACATAGTCGAAAGCGTCAGGCCCGATGCGAATTTCAAGCGAGTCTCCGACCACTCTGGCAGCGGCGGGACGAAGAGATTTCCCTTCCTCGTCGCGGACGCTGACCTCCGGCGTCGCGGCAGCGTGAAGGCCAAGCAGTTCGAGGGCGATCCTCACCGTGTCCTCGCCCCTGAAGGGCGCCGGAACCAGTCGAAACCCCTCTGCCTCCTTCCTCAACACGTACGCTTGCGCCCCGCTCACCCGGCCGAAATCCATCGTCTTGCCGCCGCCGTCGAAATAGGTGTACAGCGCACCCTCGACGTAGTCCACGCGACGTCCGTCCACCAGAGCGGAGTATTCAAGGAGCTCCCCGCGCCGCTCGCAGACGAAGCCGTCTGGCGGCAGGACATAAGTCCTGCCGTTCAGGGAAACCGTCCAGTTCTCGCTCGCGTTGCGGTTCACGTATATTTCGAGGCCGTTGGCATACACCAGATGAACCTGATTGCTTCTGTAAGCGTCGGATCTGATAGCCTCCTCGGTGGGGACCACCCTGCCGGCCGAGTTGTATCCGATGCGCTCGACTGGCGTGGCCGCATAATGCTCCTGTAACTGACGGATGAGAAAGTATGATTTGAGGAAATGCTCTATCCTCTGGGGATGAGGCGGGAGCCAGGAGCGGCCATAGACCATCCCCGTGCTGCCGTATGCAATCTCCGACGCGACCCACCAGTGGAGCCTGTCTCCCGCATAGTGCCGGAGATGGAAGCCGAAGTCGTTGGTGAGCGGGTTCATTTTGAGCAGTCGGAAATCAACCAGGACCGGCTGATCGATCGTGCGCAACATGCCGTAGTTACCGTCGCAGAGGCCGGCGAAAAGCCAGTGCATGTTGCCCTCGCTGAAGACCAGTTCGCCGAAGCGCTCGCGCTGACGCCGAAGGAGTTCGCCATAAACCCTGAACGGGACGCTGAATTTGCCAGCGTCGGGCACTCTGGCATCGTAATCCGTACATGCCCAGGGAGCTCGAGCGGTGTACTGGTCCGCGTAACTGGCCCTGAATCCAAATTTCTCCTTCAGGCGAGTATCGAAGAACTCCTCGCGCGCCAGCGTGCGGCTCGGCTTTATCAGGAAGGATGGCCCGGCCCCGTACTTCCACGCGCCGTCGGGCCAGAGCGCGATAAGGTTTTCGTCCCAGTAACGATAATTCAGCGGATACATGATGGTGTAGTTCGTGTACGGCACCGCGGTATATCCGAGTTCGCCCTCGATTTTGCGCACGAACTCCCTGACCGCCTCGTCGCCGCCGAGGAGCGGATCGGCCTCGAAATAGGACGACTCCGGCTCGCCCTCGATCGTCTCGGACTGGTGAGGGCCGGGATGAAAGGAGTTTATCCGAAAGTGAACCAGGAGATCGTCCACCCCATAACGCTTCATCCTGGCCCAGAACGCGAAGAGTTGCTCGAAGTACGGAGGGGCTTTTCCGTCGAGAATATCCTGATACGCCTTCCGGTCCAGAGGCCACTGCTGGGTGGCCCAGACGCATCGCCTGGTCCTTTGTAGGCGGGGCGAGGGCGGATTCGGGATGGTGGGAAGTACCTCGCTGAACTTGCCGGAGATGTTCAGAAAGATCCGCTCCCTCGGAGGGTTCCTCGAGCCGTTCGTCAGAGGGAAATAGGCTGAGCCGCCGTTGCACGTGGCAGTGCCATCTTCGGCAAGCCCCTTCTCACCGAA
>Ga0315298_1008347_pt1 | contig 13234 bp, 11 predicted proteins | sample WHS_1_MG_FD_203077 | JGI IMG/M metagenome (GOLD analysis project Ga0315298, IMG submission 203077) | Extremophilic microbial mat communities from Washburn Hot Springs, YNP, Wyoming, USA - WHS_1_MG | ecosystem: Environmental > Aquatic > Thermal springs > Hot (42-90C) | place: USA: Wyoming...
TGGTCTTCCTGGTGGGGCTCCACATGGCCCGCACCTACTTCTCGGCCGCATACAAGGCACCGAGGGAGCTAACCTGGGTGCTGGGAGTTACCCTGCTCATCCTGATGGTGGCCGTGGCCTTCACCGGCGGCATTCTTCGCTGGGATCAAGCTGGTTACTACGACGTGGAGGTGGGCACCGTCATCGCCGGTTGGACGCCCGTCATCGGACCGTGGCTGGCGAAGCTATGGAGAGGGGGCGACACCATCACGCCCCTGACCCTGACCCGCACCTTCACCTTCCACGTCTGGATCCTCCCGGTTCTCCTCCTGGTGCTGGCCAGCATCCACGTCCTGTTGGTGATCGTCCAGGGGCAGTTCGGCTCCTGGGTCAACTACGAGCCAGAGCCGCCCGGCACGAAACCGCCCGATGAGGACGAGATGGCTTCCCACGAGAAGGCCAAGCGGGAGGTACTGGACCCGCACAGCCGGAAGGTGAACCTGCCCACCCGCACCACCTGGTTCTTCCCGTACCACGTATTCAAAGAAGGCGTGGTATCCATGGTGCTGTTCCTCGGTGTCTTCCTGGCCGCCTTCTTCGTCCCGGTGCCCATCGATGTGCCCATCGACCCATCCACCACCACCTATGCTCCCGCCTCCATGTGGTTCCTGCTATTCGAGGACCAGTTGCTCCTGATCTTCCCCGGCGCCTGGATGATCTCGGCGGGCACCGTAGGAGTGGTTACCTTGATGATCGTGCTCCTCTATGCCCTGCCCTGGCTCGATCACAGTCCGGCCCTCAAGCCCTTTCAGCGCCCCATGGCCGTCGCCTTCATGTTCATCGTCATCTTCACGGTACTGATCCTGGCGCTGCTGGCCGCTGCACGAGTGTACAACTATGACTTCATCAACAACCCGAGTTGAGCCGTGGAACCAACCTTCGTACCCATAGATGCCCGCCGCTTCGCCATCGCCTTCATGTTCCTGGCCCACATCCAGTTCGCGGCCTTCATCATCGGCATCATCGACCTGGCGGTGGTGATCGAGTTCTTCTGGATCCTCCACCCGGGCCAACCAAAACTGGACCGGCTGGCCCACGGCCTCGGCAAGACGGCCGCCATTATGTACAGTGTCGGCGCCACCTTCGCCTTCGGCGCCTTCTTCTTCCTCTCCATCTTCTGGCCCGTCTTCTTCGACATCATCATGCGAGCCACCTTCTGGCCCTTCGTCCTGGAGGCCTTCACCTTTATCCTGAGCCTCCTGTACCTCTTCCCATGGTTCTTCACCTGGTCCGGCTTGGAGCGCTTCAAGTGGGTCCACCTGGCGCTGGGCTCGGCGCTGGTGATCGCCTTCAACCTCCAGCAGACGATGATCGACGTGGTGGCCAGTTTCATGCTCACCCCCACGCCATCGGAGCTGTTCCCGCGGGTCTTCTTCAACCCCACCTCGGTGCCCCTGGACTTGCACCGTGTCATCGGAGATGTCTCCTTCGCGGCCTTCGTCGTCGCCGGTTTCTCGGCCTTCAGGACGCTTCGGGCTCGAGAGGATGGGGATCGCGCCTACTGGGACTGGGTGGGCAGCCTGGCCATGGTTGCCGCGCTGGGCTTCATGTACCTGCAACCACTCATCGGCATCGAGTATGTGGAGGAGATTCGAGTCAACTCCTCGGCGGGCTTCGACAAGATGATGAGGGGCCAGCTCTCCTGGCTATTCATCGTTCAGGTCTTCTTCCTCAGCGTCCTCTTCCTGCTAAGCATAATCTACATCCTGATCCAGACCCGGAAAAGCAGCCGGCCCGGCGTGCCGGTCCTCTGGGTCTTGCTGGTCATCGCGCTGCTGGGATCGCTGTTGGTGGTGCAGCCCTACGTCATCGGTGCCAGGCAGGGGTACCAGTGGGTCAACTGGATCAACCCGATCGGATCGATGCAGCCCTGGCGGTACATCGGCTTCGCCGGTCAGACCCTGGCCGCCATCTTCGCGGTCTGGATCTTTATCGGTGCCATCCGAAGAAGAATGCGATGGGGCTTCCTGGGGCAAGGTGGGCAGGCCGCCCAGTACCTGCTCATTACCCTGGCCATCTTTGCCAGCTTCATGATGGCGCTAATGGGCTACATTCGGGAGAACAGCCGTGTTCCCTTCATCATTTTCAACAACGTTACCATCAACGAGCGAGAGCGGTTCCCTCAGCAGTTGCCAATGCCTTCCCAGCCCACCGGGCCCCCATCCGAGCCCACCTCGTCCTATCAGGGCACCGATGCGCCAGTACCAGAACCTGAACCTCTCGACCGAAGGGGACCAGCACCATGAGCGGATGCCTCCTCCAACCCACGTTGAAGAAACGTGGATTGTTGGCCCTTCTGGCAAGCCTGCTGCTGGGCGGATCGGCCTCCTGCCAGTATGTGCCCGTGGAGCCCCACCCTCTGATGGGGGAGGGTGAGCCGCCGGGCTACATCAGCGGCTCGATTCCCGACCAGTACAGGGGCATGCACAACCCCTACACCTTCGAGGATGCCGGGGCTCTCACAGAGGGCGCCAGCCTGTACGTTTCCTTCAAGCACGGCTGCGTCTCTTGCCACGGCGGCAGTGGTCGGGGTGATGGGCCGATGTGGCCTTACCTGGAGCCATCGCCAGCCGACTTCGCCTCTCCGCCCATGCTGGAGGCATTCCGGAACCACCAGGACTACGTCTACTGGTGGGTGCGGGAGGGCGTTCCCAAGACGGTTATGCCCGCCTGGCAGAATCGGCTGAGCGACACACAAACATGGCAGGTGATAACCTACGCCTGGTATCTGGGCGAGAACGCGGACGGAGTCCCGGACAAGGGCAGCCGAGATGTCTCGAGCCTTTTGACGCGCTCTCCCTTCCCGCTGCAGCAGAAGGATGCGCCGGAGGGGCCATGAAGTACTCACGGATGAGTCTGGAGCAGCGGAAACTGCTGCTAGAGGACCCGGAGAGCTATCCACTCAGAGTGACCTTTCTGGGCAAGACCGGGATCATCACCGAAGAACAGGTCGCCTTCCTGCTGGAGAACCATGTCGACTTCGACGTGGACGACCGCCAAGCCGCGGAGGTGCTGGGCCCCGAGGCGGTCCAACGTGCCGCCGCCGCGGAGCATCCTCGAAGAGCTGCGCTCTACCTGCTCCTGGTGCTCGCCGACGCGATCCTGGTCGCCGCCATGTCCCTGTTCAGGCGTCTACCCCGTCGCTGAGCGGCGGGGGGGGCACCACCGCTCCGTCACTTCCAGCGCCCAGGCTCATGATCTTACAGCAAGGACGGGCACCGGACGGTGCTGCAATACCGCGGGTCGAGATGGCCAGTGGCGTGAATCCTTCATCTGCCACGTCAGCAGGGAGTGCGCCAACGCGGGCTGACTGAATGCCTGCCCCACCGACTCCATACGTAAGGCCATCAACCAGACGAGGGGCCGTGTGGACGGCCCCTCGTTCTGCCCTTCTACGCTACCCCGGAGCAGAGCGCGGCGGTCAGACCACCTCGCGAGCCAGATCCGACAGCGCGACCCCGGCGATCTTCACCCGCTGGGGCTCTCCTCTCAGGAGGGCCTCGGCGAAGTGCACGGCCTGATCAGGGGTGATCATCGGGGGCATGGGCGGCTCATTGGGATCCACCACGGCCTGAACGAGCGCCGGCCCGGGATGCTCTAAGGCGCGACGCAGGGTCTCCCGAACATCCCTGGGGTCCTCGACCGCAAACCCGGCCATGCCGCACGCCTCCGCGACCTTGGCAAAGTCGATGGGCTGCAGCTCCACCCCAAACTCCGGGTTGCCCTCCAGAACCATCTGCTCCCACTTGATCTGGCCCAGAACGTCGTTCTTCAGGACCACGACTTTGATCGGCAAGTGGTACTTGACACATGTCGCCAGCTCGCCCATCAGCATGGTGAGGGCGCCGTCACCGACAAAGGCCACCACCTGCCGATCCGGATAGGCCACTTGAGCTCCTATCGCGTAGGGGAGCCCGCAGGCCATGGTTGCCAGATTGCCCGAGATCCCGAACATCTGATTTCCCCGTATTTCCCACTGGCGGGCAAGCCAGGTTGGAGCCGTCCCGCTGTCCGCGGTGACGATGGCGTCGTCGGACAGGAGCTTGCCCAGCTCCCGCGCCACTACCTGGGGCTTCATAGGGATGTCGGTACGGGTCCCCATCTCCTCCATCTGCCTGCGCCAGTCCTTCATCCCGCGTTGCGCCCTCTCGAGGAACGAGCGGTCCCCTTTGCGTCGCAGCAGCGGGATGAGGGCACTCAGCACAGGACGGGAATTGCCGGGGAGCGGTACCTCCACCGGATAGCGCGCCCCAATGCGCGAGGGGTCTATGTCGATCTGAATCCCCCTGGCCTGCCCCGGTTTCGGATAGAAGCTCTCGTAGGGGAAGCTGGTCCCCACCATAAGCAGGGTATCGCAGTGCTCCATAGCATCCTGGGAGGGGCGCGTGCCCAACAGCCCGATGCCGCCGGTGGTGTAGGGGCTGTCGTCGGGTACGACCCCCTTGCCCAGCAGAGGCTTGATTATGACGCCGCCCAGCAGATCGGCTACCTCCTCCAACTCCGCCCTGGCGCCCAGCGCCCCCCGGCCGGCCAGGATTGCAACCCTCTTGCCCTGGTTCAGGACGTCGGCAGCCAGTTGCAGGTCCCTCTGTGGTGGCAGAGGGCGAAGGCCCTCGAAGACCACTCCGGTATGGCCTGGAACGTTCCGCTTGGAGCGGTGGTTGGAGCTCCAGCTCTGGACGTCTTTCGGTATGTTGATGTGGACCACGCACCGGCGGGCCAGCGCCAGCCGGACCGCCTCGTCGACCACGTTCACCACGTGGTCCGGCCCATTCACTCTCTCGCTGAACGCGGACACGTTCTCGAAGAGCTTGTCGAGCGCCACGTCTTGTTGCTGCCGGGTGCCGATCAGGTCGTGAAAAGTGTGGCCGGTTATCGCCAGCACCGGCTGTCCGTCCATAGTGGCGTCGTACAGACCGTTGAGCAGGTGGATGCCCCCGGGCCCCGAGGTGGCGATGCAGGCGCCCAGCCTCCCCGTGAACTTGGAGTATCCGCAAGCCGCAAAAGCAGCGGACTCCTCGTGGCGAACCTGAATGTAACGGAGCTTGTCCTGGTGGGTGCGCAGCGCCTCGAAGGCCCCGTCAATGCCGTCTCCCGGCAGGCCAAAGATCGTGTCCACGCCCCACTCGACAAGCCTCTCGACCAATAAATCGCTGGTTGTCTTTGCCATAGTTGCCTCCAGATACCGGCCGCTTCTAACCGTGGTAGCCACTCGAGGAACGTCTGCCCCGGCCTCGCAAGATCGGTTCCAGGGAGATGTTCAGGCCAGCGTTGAGATTGTCCCGAGATCGGTGAGCCGGTTCAGCGCTACTTGAGGCCGAAACCTCGGGGTGAAAGGGCGAAGACCCCTAGGCCGTGATGGTCCCAGCCCCCCCATGGGAGCTCTGTCTTCTCAATTCGGCCGCTCTTGCGTGGCGTCGAGATGGCATGGTTCTTGCGCGCCAGCATGTGGTAGGTGTAGCCCGTCTTGGTCTTCGAGATCTCATGAACCCAGCAACGAGGCCGTCTTTGGGAGTGGGAGTGTACAACCCAGCCGCCCGATTGTTGTTGGCCGACCAGGACACCGAAAGCCGCCGCGAACTTCGCGATGGTCTGGAGCACGAGGGCTTTCTTGTTCGAGAGGTCTCCGACGGTAGCCGCCTCCTGGGAGAGCTGAGAGAGGAGACGCCCCACCTGGTGGTGCTGGATCTGGAACTTCCCCCCATGAGAGGCCTCGAGAACTGCCGTCGCATCAAGCAGTACGGGGATGTGCCCATTGTGGTGCTGACGGCGCTGGACGACGAGCAGACCAAGCTGGATGCTCTCGATTCCTACGCCGAGGACTATATCCTCAAACCGGCCCGCAATGCGGAGGTGGTGGCGCGTATCCGGCGAGTCCTCCGCCGAACCTGGTTGATCCACCCGCCCGCCCACTCCGGCCTGCGAGTGGACGAACGCCTCAGCCTGGACTTCCTGCGCCGGGAAGCCATCACCCCCAAGGGCGCTTTCCGGCTGACCCCCATCGAGACTCGCCTGCTCCAGCTCCTGGTTTACAACGCCGGCCAGATCCTGCCAACGGAGCTACTGCTGGAGCGCGTGTGGGGCGATGCCTGCGCATCCTGCAACAGTTTGTGGGAACATGTCCGGCGCATCCGGCACAAGATCGGTGACGACGCGACCAAGCCCCGCTACATCTTGAACGAGCCGGGGCTGGGCTACGGCTTCTGCAGGCCGACGCGCGGCGTCAGCACGGTCCACCAATGCGGTTAGAGCGAGCGGTGTACGGCAACCTGATGGTCGCCATCGACAACTCGCAGTATTCGCATCTCGCCACAACCATGGCGGTCGACCTGGCGAGGAGGATGCAGGCGCCCGTCACCGGCATTCACGTCTACGCCGCTCGCCTGCACGACAGCCGCTTCCGCCAGATGGAGCCGGGGCTGCCCAAGCGGTATCAGCGCGAGGATATCCTGCAGCACCAGCGGGACCTCCACGACCGGCTGATCGGCCGCGGTCTGGGGCTCGTCTCCGACTCCTACCTGGACCTGTTCGAGAAGACGTGCAGGGATGCAGGGGTGGCGGCTCACAGGAAGACGCCGGAAGGGCGCAACTACGTGGAGCTGGTGAAGGATGCCGCGGAAAGCCGATACGACCTGGTGGTCCTGGGAGCTCACGGTCTGGGTCGCGTGGACAGGTCTTTGCTGGGGAGCGTTTGCGAGCGGGTGGTGAGGCTTGTCGGGTGCGACGTGCTGGTGGTGCGCGACGACAGGCTGCCGGCATCAGGACCGCTGCTGGTGGCCATGGATGGCAGCCCCGAATCCTTCGGCGCCCTGCGGGTAGCCGTGGAGTTGAGCCACATCTATCGGTGCCATGTGGAGGCAGTGGCAGCTTACGATCCTCACTTCCACCGGGTGGCCTTCGAGAGCGTCGCCGGGGTACTGTCCGCGGAGGCCTCTCGCCTGTTCCGCTTCAAGGAGCAAGAGAGGCTGCACGACGAGATCATCGACGAGGGGTTGGCCCATGTCTATCGGTCGCACCTGCTACGAGCGCGGGAGGTAGCGGCGAGCCATGATGTGCCTCTGGAGATCCAGGTGCTGGAGGGCAAGCCTTTCGACGCGATTCTCTCCTACGCCGAACGGCTGCAGCCCTCGCTGCTGCTGGCAGGAAGACACGGAATGCACCACGCCGACGGGGTGACCCTGGGCAGCACGGTGGAAAACCTGCTCCGCTTCGCCCGCTGCAACGTGCTGATCACCAACCGCCGCGGGGACGACGGCGATGGAACGGGGTTCACAGCCGAGGGTGGCAAGTCCAAACCCGAGGTCCGCTGGAGCGCCGAATCGCAGCAGCGTCTTCAACGCATCCCGCCCTTCGTCCGCAATATGGCCCGAAGCCGGATCGAGGATTTCGCCCGGAAGAACGGCCACCGGGAGATCACTCCCGAGGTCTACGAACAGGCGCGCAAGCACTTCGGCATGTAGGGCTACGGGACGATGCGCAGGATGCGATCGTCCTCCGCCGAGGGGCTGCCCCTCCCGTCCTGATTGCTGGTGCTGAAGTAGAGGAAGCCGTCCGGACCCTGGATGACATCCCTCAGCCGGCCGAAGCTTCCCTCGAATAGCCTCTCCTGGGCGACCGCCTGGCGGGAGTCCGGGCCGCCCAGCACCACCTGATGCAGATGCTGGCCCCGCAGGGTGGTGAAGAAGTAGTTGCCCGTCCAGCCGGTGAGTTTGTCACCGTCGTAGAAGGTGGCGCCCGTGGGGGCGACGCTGGGGTTGAAGACGAGGATCGGGTCGACGAAGCTCGGGTTTCCCGCCGCGCCCTGCACGACGGGCCACCCGTAGTTGTTGCCCGCGTCGATCACGTTCACCTCGTCGTTCCCCACCGGGCCGTGCTCCGTGCTGACCAGTCGCCCGGTCCCCAGTTGGAAGGCGATGCCCTCGGGGTTTCGGTGCCCAAAGGAGAAGACCGGGGATCCGGGGAAGGGATTGTCGTTCGGGATCGACCCGTCGGGGTTCAGCCTCAGGATCTTGCCGTTCGACGTGGAAGAGGTGGGGGACAAGCTGCCATCCTGCGTCCCAGAATCAAGGTGGTGGATACCCATCCCGCCGGCTCCGGTCAGCTTCTCGCGCCCGAAGACCGGAATATAGTCATCCACAGGGAGGTGAGAAACGAGAGCAGCTCGGTCGCCAACGGAAAGGGCAAGAGGTCTTAGACGTCGAGAAGGGCTCGGCCGGGGAGGATAGGCGCCACCGGACGCTTCCTGTCCTCCATCGAGTCACCCCTACCGAAACAGGTCTCCTCCCAGGACCTTCAGAGTCTTCGGCTTCCTGCCGATGAATCTCTACGACAGTGGGCTCACGAGCCCCCTTGCTGAACTATCCGTGCTCGACGAAGAAGGCAGGAGGTAGGGGATGGCGGTGCAGTGGACGCCAGATCTAGCGGTCGGCGTAACGCTCATCGACGACCAGCACAAGGAGCTATTCAAGCGAATCAACCGGTTGTTGGAGGCCAGCAGCCAGGGCAAGGGCAAAGATGAGATTGGGAAGTTGATCCAGTTTCTGTCCGACTACGTGGTAACCCACTTCGCCACCGAAGAGAAGGCCATGATCCAGCACGGATACGGCGGCGTCAGTGCCCACAAGCTCGAGCATCTGGCCTTCCTGCGGGATTTCCGCGACCTCGCCAGCAGCTACGAAAGCCAGGGAGCATCCACATCCCTGCTGTTGGCTGTTCAGCGCCGTGTGATCGACTGGCTGAACAACCACATCCGGCAGTCCGACAAAGCCCTGGGGGGATTCCTGAAGACGAAGGTCTGATCGCCACCGTGCGACCGCGGCGAACCGTCGGGTACCAGGGGATGAGCACCCTCCTAGTTCCACATCAGATGCTGGGCTGGTTGATAACCGGCTGGTACCCTCGGACGAAGGTGTGGACGAGCTCTTTCCGAAAGGTGTCCAGATAGTTGAACGGCCGGACTCTCCGGCCGGCTCTGGACATTCTTGAAGGAGCCCACGATCTGGTGACGGACACCCCCGAGCTGACGGGTTTGTCCACCCTCCCGCCTGGCCGACGCTACGTCGGCCCAATCTTCACCCGGCTTGCTTGAAGGAGAGGTGCCCGAGTAGGTACGAGTGGCTGTTTCTCGCCATCCCTCGGTGTGCCGCGCCATGGGCAGTTCCGTCAGTTGCGACCTGCTGAAGATAGTGCTGGAGAGCTTCACCGGTACGCCCTACTCCGTGATCGCGCCGGTCCAAGCCCATCTGCGGCTAATGGATGATGTGGAGGTGCCGCCCAACATGCTGGTGACCGGCTGGATCCCAGCCCACCAGGTAAAGCCCCTGCTGGGCATGGCGTGCTCCCCGGAGATGGGGCACGGTGCCATCAGCCTCCGCCGTGGGCATACCGATCGCCGGCATCGGACTCTAACCCCCATGCTGGGACAGCAACATCCAATAGCGCCGCAAGCTCGGCAATGGCTCCACGAGTCAGCAAGGCGACACCCCGGTAGAAGACCGTCCGCGCCTGCCGAACGACCATCTCGGACCACTCTGGCACCCAGTTGACCGGATGCTGGGCGAGGAAGTCCCGTTCCGCATCGATCAACCGGAGGAGAGCGGCCTCGTCCCGATCCTCCGCGGCCTTGGCGGCCAGGCCGGCCACATGGGATAACAGGGCCAACTCCAGCGCAACGTGGTCGTCGGGTTCGCGGTAGATGTTGGCGACCTCCAGCCCGAAGCGGCGGTACCACTCCCTCACCTGAAGGGTCTGCTCCTGGAACAACAGTCTGTCGACGCTGCGATGGACCGATTCCCAGGGTGGGGCGAGAACGCGATCCGGCCCGATGAACAGCCGAGTGTAGTCGGCTCTCAGCTGGTCGAGGCTCTCCTGCGCCAGTTCTCCCCGATGGTCGTTGCTCCAGGGGCCGAGCAGTGCCAGGGCGCTCACCACGTCGGGCTGTTCCGAGGCGAACGGTACTTCATCGAACAGGTCATGCTCTAGAATAGGCTTGAGCCAGTCTCGCTCGGGATAGCTGAACAGGACCCTGCCGAGCAGACCGCAGAGCATAGAGGCGCCGGTCTGCAGCATCTCCCAGTCCGTCTGGTCGGGCAAGGACGAATCCTTGGTCATCTTTATCGCCTCTCGAAGTTGGGCAGAGTGGACACTGAGAGGGCCCGGTGCGCTGGTTCGCCCCGGGCTCCCTCAAGACCCTACAGGCCGATCTTAACGTGGGTAGCGTAGAAGAGGAAGCGACCCAGCACCTCCGAGACCAGCACCAGCGCAAAGGCACTCACGGCAAGAACAGCCGTGGTTCTCTCCCTTCCCGGCTCCGATGTAGACCGGTACAGAAGCGCCCCAAACACCCCAGCCCCAACGAACACCAGCACCAGCCTGGCCCAGAAGAGATTCCCGTACTCCCCCGTCAGCATCCCCACGCTGGACACCGCCGCCGTTGGCCCTACAGCCAGGCTCGCTAGGTACACCGGCAGCACCACGAACTCCACTCCCAGCATCACGATGGAAAGCATCGCTACCCACTTCAGTGCAGCCCTCAACGGCTCACCCCGCCTCTCGGCACCCGAGGTGTCTCGACCCTTCTCGATCCACCCGTTGATGACAGTGACACTCCCCAGCGCCAGGCACCCCAGAAGAATGCTGGTCGCAAAAAAGCCCACCGGCGTCGCCACGCTGTTCCATGAGGGCTGCGCCGGCAGCATGTACACCTGCCCCATGCTGTACACCAGCCCAATGCCAGCCATTCCAGCCAGAATCGCCACCACCCGCCTCAACCCAAAGGAACCCAGCCTCCTCCACCGCAGCATCGCAAACAGAGCTCCGAGGACAGCGTAGCCAACCCCAAAGCCAATCTCCCTCGAGAGCCAACTGCTCCCCAGATTGGCAACAGCCAGATAAGCGCCCATCGGACTGCCCAGGTGCAGAAGACTAGCTCCCATGCCAACAATCAAGACGCCCCCAACGGCAAGAAGGGCGCGGTCCAAGAGCCCATCATCCTCCCCTGTCCCCTTCGTCCTCCCGGCCAGCAGATGGACCACTCCCAGCATCAGAAACGCGCCCACGCTCATCTGGCCAAGAATGGTAAACGCCACCAGTGCCCATTCCCGAGCGTTCACCTACATCACCTCCGGGTTCAGTATCCTGCCAGTGCCCTTGCCACTCACCTGCGCATGACGATGTGGCGTTATGACTAGAGAAGGCTTGGTAATACCCGAGGAAGGCAAGGGCTCTATCGCGTCCACCGTGCCGTACTGCGCCCTCAACTCCTCCAGCTCCCCAAACTTGATGGCCCTCATCACGCAGGCGTCCACACACACCGGGTTCTCCCCCTTGACAACAAGATCCTCACAGAAGTCACACTTGGTCATCTTACCGGCCTTCTCGTCAAACTGCGGCGCCCCGTACGGGCACGCCCACTCGCAGTAACGGCACCCAATGCACCTGGACTGGTCCACCTTCACAACCCCCCCCGCTCCCTTGCCCATGGCTCCGGTGGGACATACCTCCACACACGCGGGCTTCTCACAGTGGTTGCAGGCAATGGACATGGAGTAGGCGAAGATCCTATCTGGAACCTTAAGATCCGAGCGGGTCGGATGGGATGACCAACTCCCGCCGCCGTACTGGTAGACCCGTCTCCACGTAACGCCGACAGGGAGATTGTTCTTGTCCTTACAGGCAACGGAGCAGGCCTTGCATCCAACACAGGCGCTCGAGTCGATGTAGAAAGCTAGCTGCTTCGCCATCTAAGCCTCCTTCAGGGGGATGCGCTTGGGCCAGTACATGTCAGGCAGCAACGTCCCCGAGTACTTCTCGACCTGGACAACAACCGTGTTGTACGGCTGGGTTCCCTGCCCCGTTGGGTTCCCACCCGTGAGGGTATTGGTGGCACCGGCCCTGTCCACACCAGTTGCCTCGTCGATCTCGGCCCACGCGCCCTCTCCCAGGGCGGTAACGCCCGGCACGATTCGGTCGGTAACGAATGCGGGACGCAGAACAGTTCCGTGCGGGCTCGTGATCCTGACGATGTCTCCCATCTTGATCCCGCGCGCCGCGGCGTCCAGGGTGTTCATTATGAACTCCTGCGGGAAAGCCTCTCTAAGCCAGGAGACGTTGTCCAAGCAGGAGTGAGCACGCCTGCGGTAATGTGGCGTGTACAACTGCAACGGGTACTTCCCCTTGGCCTTGGCTTTCCAGTCGGAGAAGGTCGCCTCGTACCCCTCAACGGGCTGTGTGTACTTGGGGATGGGTGGCAGGGTGTTGAAGCCGTAGGCCTTGATCGTGTCGGCGAGAGTCTGGCAGTGGATCTCCAGCTTGCCGCTAGCGGTCTTCAGGGGGTTCTTCACCGGGTCATTTCGGAAACCGGCCTTGGCGATGAAGCCGAACTTGTCCCCAGGAGCACGTGGCACCTGGTAGACGCCCTTCTGCTTGAACTCCTTCAAGGTTATTCTGCCGGTTTGGGGCTTTCCCTTGACTCCCCACTCGGCGATGTCGGCCTCGGTGATGGTGACCAGGGGCTCCATGCCGGAACCATCGTTCTTCATCACGGTGGCGCCTTGTGCCTGGTTGAAGACCTGTTGCTTCAGCGGCACAGGGTCAACCACCTCCGGATCAACACCTAGTCGCTTCGCCAACTCCCTCTCGATCCACACATCGTCTTTGGCCTCGAACATCGGCTCAACGATCTGGCTGTAAAAGATGATCATCTCCGGGTTCCCCGTGAGGAAGCCGCCGAACTTCTCCCACTCGGTGATGGCTGGCAGCACGATGTCAGAGTACTTGGCATTGGTAGTCAGGAAATGGGATGAGGTGACGACGAACTCCACCTTTCGGTGGGCCTCGATGCCCCTAATCAGGTTCGTCGACTGGTTGAGAGAAGCGCCCAAACCGATATGGCTGATCATGCGGATGTCGCAGGCCTGCTTGCCGCGGACTCCAGCCGTGTACTGGCCTGTCACCACAGCGTCCCAGACCTCATCCCAGACAATGCCGTGCCAGTCTGTCTTGAATGGATCCGGCCCCGGGAAGGTGGGCTGGTTGAAGAGGGGATTGGGAAGTGCGGGCACCCCGGCGCCTCCAGGCGCGACCAGGGCGGGGCCTCCGAAAGTCGCCCTGTTGTGCCTTGTGTCGCCAACCATGGCACCCGGCAGTCCGACATTCCCCGTCATCCAACCCACGGTTAGGAATGCCTGGCAGTACT
>Ga0315298_1008348_pt1 | contig 13233 bp, 13 predicted proteins | sample WHS_1_MG_FD_203077 | JGI IMG/M metagenome (GOLD analysis project Ga0315298, IMG submission 203077) | Extremophilic microbial mat communities from Washburn Hot Springs, YNP, Wyoming, USA - WHS_1_MG | ecosystem: Environmental > Aquatic > Thermal springs > Hot (42-90C) | place: USA: Wyoming...
GGTCCTCATTCCGGGAGGCCCTGGGTGCAGGTTTTGCGAGAAATTGCCAGCCTAAAAATTGATCCAAATTTAAATTAGAATGGAAGGGTCTTGGGAGAGATTCACCTACTAAAAATTGACAGTAACCACCTTACAACAATTACTTGATTTTTTTCTTTAATGGTTATAATAATAGGCAAAGTTCAGTTTGGAGGGACATGGATGAGTTTGATTAAAAACCAATCTCAAGTGGAGGACTTAGCCAGAGGAACCACCTTTTTCGGAACAGGTGGAGGCGGTGAACCGACTCAGGGAGTAAAAGCACTTTTGAGTGAGTTGGAACAAGGTAAAGAAATTTCCCTGATTGACGTTCAGGAGCTTAATGACATGGATTTGGTAGCTTGCCCCTTTCTAATGGGTTCCATAGCCCCAATGACTAAGGAAAAAATGAAAGAGATGGAATTTTTTGGCCTGTTCAAGAAAACTTACGATTACAAGACAATGATGGCCAGAGCTGTTGAAGAATTATCGAATTATACTGGAAAAGAAATCAAAGCTATCGTGCCTATTGAGCTCGGGGGCGCAAATACCGCTGCAGCCATCGCAGCAGCATCTAGCCTTAATCTTAAAATTATTGATGGTGATTTTGCTGGTAGAGCTATTCCGGAAATTCCCCAGACCACCCCCTTTCTAAGTGGTAAAACCTTATGTCCTATCTCTAGTGTTGATGAATACGGAAATATTTGCATCATAAAGAATGCAATAAATGTTCTTGTAGCGGAAAGAATCGGTAAATACCTTAGTGCGGCCTCATTTGGAGTAGCAGCTCAATGCGGCTTCCTTATGAGCGGGAAAGATGCCAAAGAAACCGTAATTTCTAAGACAGTATCTGAATGTTTAGAGGTTGGCAAATTTATCCGAGAATCTAGGGAAAGTGGACAAAACGTATTGAATCTTTTGGTGCAAAAAGTAAACGGTTGGCTCTTATTTAAAGGAATTGTGGTTGCCAAACAGACTGAGGACAAGGATGGATATTATTGGGGAGTTCACACTATTAATGGTCTTGATGAATTTTCTGGCCAAACTTTTAAAATTTGGTTTAAAAATGAAAACCACATTTCTTGGAAGAATGATAAACCCTTTGTAACCAGCCCTGATCTTATCATAGTGGTAGAAATGAATACGGGCGAACCAATTACTAACACTAATTTAAAAGTTAACGATCATGTTGGGGTAATCGGAATCAAAGCCAAGGAAATTTTTAGAACCCAAAAAGGATTAGACATACTTGGTCCTAAGCACTTTGGCTTTGATTATAGTTATAAGCCTATTGAAACTTTAGTAAAATAGCGAAAGGAGAGGGTTGTTATGTCTTAAAGCTTTTGTGAATCGGTAGGCTCAAAAATTTTGTAAATAGATTTAAGCGCAAGGTAAAAAGGAGGGGAAAATGTATTCAAAAATTTTAAAAAAATTTGGGGTTGTTTTGGTGGTCTCTTTGATTTTGGCCTTAGTAGCTTCTTGCGGCCAAGCACAGCCAACTCCTACAGCTTCTTCTCCATCTGCGACTCCTACTACGCCTGCTTATACTCCTAAGGCCGAAGATTATATCATCCGCACAACCGAGGACTGGCCCACTTACATTGACCCTGCCGTCGGTAATGATTTTTCAGACTCAATTGCCCTAGTGAATCTTTACGATTCACTTGTTTTTCCAACTCCCACAGGTGATGTAAAGCCTTGTATTGCTGAGAGTTGGGATGTTTCGGATGACCATTTAACTTATACTTTTCATCTACGGCATGGGGTAAAATTCCACAATGGAGATGAACTAACGGCTGAGGATGTGGAATTTTCGATGAAGCGATTGCTTACAATTGGAGAGGGCTTCGCTTATATCTTTTCACCCTATATTCAAGATTGTACAGCAACTGATACATACACAGTTAAGATTACTTTGAAGAAACCCTTTGGACCTTTTATTAATGCCTTGCCGAGGTTCTATATTTTAAATAAACGGCAGGTAATGGAACACATAGAAAAGCCTGGTCAATATGGAGATTTCGGCGACTACGGAAAAAAATGGCTATTAACTAACGATGCTGGTTCTGGCCCCTATAAAGTTAAAGAGATGAAGATGGAAGAATATCTTTTAGCCGAAAAATTCGATGATTATTGGGGCGGCTGGGACCCGGATGCTCCTAAATTTTTCAAAGAGTCCGCTACATCTGAGCCAGCAACTGAGTACGCATTATTTGCAAAACGGGAACTGGAAATAACCGACGAATTATTGCCCTTAGAGACTTATAATTCTATAGCTAAAATCAATGGCGCCACTGTTGTTGCCTTCCTGAACGGAAACAATTTCAATATTATGCTCAACACCAAGAAACCCCCAACCGACGATATTCATTTTAGAAAGGCGCTCGCCTATTGCTTTGACTATGACCAAGTTGTTTCGAGCATTTATCCAGGATGTGTTCAGAGCCGAGGGCCAGTACCATCTGTAATCCCGGGACATGACCCTAATGTCTTCCAATATCATAGAGACTTAGATAAAGCTAAAGCAGAGCTTGCTCAATCCAAGTACGCTGATAAGCTTGATCAGTACCCGATTTCTTTATCTTGGTGCGCTGAAGCTCCCGAAGAAGAAAAGGTTGCGCTTCTTTTTCAAGCAAATGCAGCCGAATTAGGGATTAAGGTGCAAATTACCAAAAAACCTTTTGGTTCAATGGAAGCCGACGCTCAATCCGTAGAAACAACGCCCAATGCCTCATTGATTTTTGTGGCTTCTCACTATGCAGAGGCCGGTGCTATGCTAATGTCACGATATCATTCTTCCTCATGCGGTTCTTGGGAACAATGCGAATGGCTCCAAGACCCTGAGATTGACCAAATGATAGTGGATGCATTAGCAACAGTAGACAAACAAGAAAGGTTCCAGAAATATTACGCTATCCAAGAAAAAATTGTGGATCTTTGCCCTACAATCTGGGTATTTGACCAAGCAGAAAGAAGGGCTTATCAAAGCGCTTATGTTTATTGGCCTGCAGGGGAAGCCGCCCAATCCAATAAGGTCTATGTCCCTATAATGGGTTACGGAATGTATGCGCATGATATGAAAGTATATCCCGAAAAAAGAGCGGAGTTGCTTTCGAAACCATAAAATTCCGCAAAACTAAGTTTGATGAAGGAGCGATAATCGCTCCTTCATCAAACTTATATGGAGGTGCACTATCATGAGTTTGCTATCCTTTTTAACCAGAAGATTAGCTTTGGCAATAGTAGTTTTAATTGGATTGTCAATTTTACTTTTTTTAATTGCAAGGGTTCTACCAGGGGACCCTGCTCGGATAGCTTTGGGCCCTAGGGCCCCCGAATATGCTGTAGAAGCCTTAAGAAAACAAATGAATTTGGATAAGCCTTTGTACACGCAATACTACCTCTGGATCACAAGCCTCCTCAAAGGTGATTTAGGAATTTCCTTACTGTCAAGGAGACCTGTTCAGGAAGATATCAAGGAATATTTTCCTGCAACTTTCGAAGAGGTTTTACTGGCCGCTATTATTCTTTCTGTCGGGGGTATCGGTCTTGGGATACTGGCCGCAAAGTATTCAAACTCTTGGCTTGATGGTATTGTAAGAATTTTTGCGTATCTGGGAATTGTTACACCTGCTTTTGTGTGGGCTATTCTCTTATTATTAATTTTTGGTTATTGGGTTCCAATTTTTCCCATTCAGGGCAGATTCAGTCCAGGCATAACACTTCCTCCTACAATAACTGGCATGTTGACCCTTGACTCTCTTTTAACAGGAAATTGGGCTACTTTTTGGGACGCTCTGAAACATTTGATTTTGCCTTCCTTAGCGTTAGCAATGGCTCCAATGGCCCAAGCTGCTCGAATTATGAGGAGTAGCCTGTGTGCAGATATGGGAGCAGATCATGTTTATGCGTTGACAGCTTATGGCGTCCCTGAAAATAGAATCTTAACAAAGTATTTATCAAGACTGTCTTTAATTCCTACAATTTCTATAATGTCATTGGATATAGTTTCATTATTTGCTGCTGCTTTTGTCGTGGAATTAGTTTTTAACTTTCCCGGTCTCTCCAGATATGGTATGCAAGCAATTTTGAATAAAGACTTAAACGCCATTTCTGGAGTATTGCTCATTTTCGGCGTCTTATTCACACTCATAACCATCTTGATTGACCTAATTGTTGCATATTTAGATCCTCGAATAAGGCTACAAAGAAAGAGCATTTAACAATGAAGACACTTAACCTAAATGCCACCTGGAATTCGATAAAAAGGTCGATCTACAAATTTTCCCGTAACAAAATTTCGGTTGTGGGGTTTTTTATGGTGTTACTTGTTGTCATCATTGCTATTTTTGCACCATATTTAGCTCCTTATCCCAAACATGCAGGAGCTTTCGTGGATTACAAAAATGCCAGTTTGCCGCCTTCTTTGGCTCATCCTTTTGGCACTGACGTTTTTGGAAGGGATATCTTGAGCCGCGTTATGTTTGCATTTAGAGGAGCCCTAATTATGGGATTGGGAGTGATCGCTATGATTGTCCCTGTTGGGGTGCTTGTAGGCTTAATTGCTGGTTATTACCGAGGGACTTGGATCGATACAGTGATTATGCGCATTACCGATATTTTTATTACCTTGCCAGCTTTAATATTGGCCTTAGCAGTAGCTGCACTTTTGCGACCCACTCTCTTTAACTCAATGATGGCTGTGGCTTTTGCTTGGTGGCCTTGGTACGCCAGACTGACTTATGGTATGGCCTCCTCTGTTCGAAACGAAGTTTTTGTGCAGGCTGCGGAGACTATTGGAGCGAGCAAAGCCCATATCATTTTCAAGGAAATTTTGCCCAATTGTCTCGCTCCGATTTTCACGAAAATGGCCCTTGAAATTGGTTGGGTTATCCTTGTCGGCGCCACCTTGAGCTTCGTAGGGCTTGGAGAACAACCCCCAACACCAGCATTGGGAACCATGGTTTCTGATGGCGCAAAATATTTGCCTCATCAATGGTGGATATCTGTATTCCCTGCTTTAGCCATCATGTTTATTATCTTGGCATTTAATCTTTTTGGAGATGGCGTGAGAGATATGCTTAGCACTGAGGAGGTTTAAATTGGCAGAACTACTCCTGAATATTAAGGATTTAAGAGCTGGATACAAAGTTTATGGTGGATTGTTAAAAGTCTTAGACGGGATCAACCTAAAAGTGAATAAGGGAGAACGAATCGGAATCGTCGGAGAGACCGGGAGCGGCAAAACTACAACTGCTAAGGCAATATTAAGAATATTGCCCAGAACAGCCAGAATTTTTGGTGGCGAGATTTTTTTTCAGAATAAAGACGTGTTAAAAATGTCGAAAAGCGAGTTGTCGGTTCTGAGAGGCCAAGGAATTTCAATGATTTTTCAAGACCCTACAGCATCATTAAATCCAGTTTTTACAGTTGGATCTATAATAAGCGATGTTATTAGGTATTCGCGTACGCTTTCAAGCTCTAATAAATCATCACAAATAAAAGAGACGGCTATTGATGCTTTTAAATCCGCATCTTTACCGGATGCAAATAGACTATTGACAAATTATCCATTTCAGCTTAGCGGCGGCATGAGACAAAGAGTTTGCATTGCAATGGCCCTTGCAACGGCTAGGGATTTGCTCATAGCCGATGAACCAACCACAAACTTAGACGTAACAATTCAAGACCAAGTTTTAAGGTTAATTAAGGAGTTGGTTGATAAGAAAAATACTTCGTTAATTTTAATAACCCATTCCTTAGGGGTTGCCAGTGAGATGACTGATAGAATTTATGTCATGTATGCAGGTACAATTGTAGAGCAGGCTAAAACTCAAGACTTGTTTGAAAATCCCTATCACCCTTATACTCATGCCTTACTCTCCTGTATTCCAAAGTTAACTGGAGAAGGAATTGCACCGGGAATCCCAGGGAGAATGCCTAACTACCTAAATCCGCCTCAGGGCTGCAGGTTCGCCCCCAGATGTCCACGAGTCTTACCCATCTGTGAAAAAGAAAAGCCGCCTTTAATAGAAGTTGAACCTGGCCATGAAGTTGCGTGCTTTTTATTTACTAGAAAGTAAGGAGTGCTACATGAATGAGTTGTTGAAAGTCGATAACTTAAAGAAGTATTTTCCTGTGAACGTAGGATCAATATCCCAGAAGAAAATCGTAGACCTGAAAGCGGTAGACGGGGTAAGCTTTGAATTAGAACAAGGGGAAATCCTTGCATTAGTTGGTGAATCTGGGTCCGGTAAAAGCACCACTGCATATACTATTATAGGATTGTATAAAGCGACCGAAGGGAAAATTTATTTCAAAGGCATGGATATCTCTATGGAAGTAAACCAAAGACCCCTGTCACTCAAAAAAGAAATTCAGATCGTTTTCCAAGATCCAGGAACCTCTTTAAATCCTCAGAGAACTGTCAGACAAATTTTAGAACTTCCATTAAGAGTCCATAAGATCGGACCCAAAAGGAACATAAATGAAAAAATTGAGGAGCTTTTAAAAACTGTCGAGCTTCCTGTAGACTACATGTTTAAGTATCCAAGAATGATCGGCGGTGGTGAACGCCAAATGGTTGCTATTGCCAGGGCTTTAGCTACAAATCCATCCTTAGTAATTTTAGACGAGCCTACGTCTGCTTTAGACGTCTCAATCCAAGCAAAAATAATAAACATGCTTCTGAAATTACAAAAAGATTATAAACTCTCGTACCTATTTATAACCCATGATCTAAGCTTAATGCGAAATGTTGCCACGAGAACGGCAATAATGTACTTAGGTAAAATTAACGAAATTGCGCCGACCCAAGAACTTTTCGCCAATCCCTTGCATCCTTATACTCAGATGCTGCTTTCCTCGATCCCGGTCGTAACTGAGAAAGAGAGGAGTTTGAAGCCCAAGAAAATCACCTCAATTGGCGAAATTCCGAGCCCGGTAAACCCCCCACCTGGGTGCGGATTTCATCCCCGATGTCCTTTCAAATTCGAATTGTGTTTGGAAAACGATCCTCAACCTGTGGAAGTTGCGCCTGGCCACTTTGTCAGGTGTTTCTTATATAAAAATCAAACAAAAGGAGGTTTTTAATTTCTAAAAATGCCAGAATATTTTGATTTAGAGATTGCTATTGCTGCGCACAAGGTAGTTCAGGATTTATGCGGGGTAAAAAGGGGAGAAAGCATACTAATCACTTTAGATTCAAAAGGGTACTGGAAGGTTGCCGAAGAAACAGCCAAAGCTGCCGCAACTTCAGGAGCTAAAGTTCTTTTAGCTTGGCACAATACCCCAAATGGCTATGGAAAGGTTGCTGATCCTTTTTTGCCTGATGGATTGAAGAGCGCTATTCCCAATACTGATGTGTGGATAGAATTTAATAATCAATGGCTTCTTTATTCGACCCCTTGGGAGGAAGCTTTAAAAGAAGCTAAAAGAGTTCGTTATCTATTTTTAGGTGGGCTTAATATTGAACAATTCGTAAGATTAGTTGGAAATGTTGACTTACCGTTGCAAAAGCAATTCCAGGATTTAGTGGTGAAGATGACCAAAAGTGCAAGAAAAATGCAAATTACAACCCCTGCTGGTACTGACATCGCATTTGAAAACGATCCCACAAGGCCTGTAACAAATGAGGGTTGGGCTTTAGAACCAGGCGCGCACTTCCTTTTGGGGCAAATCGGTTGGGCCCCTATAGAAGAGAGTATTAATGGAACTATAGTATTTGATGGTTCTTTATCGGGAGGAGGAGAAGCTGATATCGGAATACTAAGACAACCTGTTAAATTTTCAATCAAATCAGGAAAGATTGTCGAAATTGATGGCGGCAAGGAAGCCCAGATTGTATCGGATTGGTTCAAGCGATTATCAGATCCCAATATGTATAATGTAGCTCATGTCTGTTATGGATTTAATCCCGGAGCCAGATTGTCTGGTCTGTGCACTGAAGATGAAAGAGTCTGGGGAGCAACTGAATGGGGATTTGGTTATCAAGGCCCGTTTTTTAAAGGCAGGGCAGGCTCCGCTATATCACATTTGGACGGAATCTGCTTGAACTCGTCAGTATGGCTTGATGGTGAATTGATCATGGAAAAAGGGAAATTGGTACACCCTGAGTTAGCAGATTTAGCGAAAAAAATTGGAAAGCAATAAATGCCCATTCCTATAAATTTCATATTAAAACGAAGCATTAAAAGCAGCGAAAAATTAGGGAAAGAGGCTTCCAATGATGATGCAATTTCGCTGGTTAAGGCATATCTGCATGTTAAACCATCTGAGATATGCGTTCTTTTCCCCTGTATTTTACTTACGCAGAATTTTAATTCCGGTTTATAAGTAAGGTTGCGATTGTACTAAAAGCAAAACTGGAGGTTTTATGGAGGAAAAATTAATAAAAGTTTTTTGTGAGCTAGTTAGTATTCCTAGCGAATCCGGAGAAGAGAAGGAATTCATTGAATTTCTCAAGAACAAGCTCCAACAAGAGTTCAATGGCCAATGTAAGGTGGATAGCTATGGCAATCTGATCTGCAAAATACCTCCCAAAAATTCTTCAGCTTCGGAGTCACTTATGCTTGCGGCTCATGCGGACACGGTAAAACCTGGAAAAGGCATAAAGCCAGTAGTGAGAGACGGTGTGATCTACTCAAGTGGAGACACTGTACTTGGAGCTGACTGCAAGGCAGGGATCGCAGAAATATTAGAGGCTATTCGCAGTACTCCTCAGCATCCCCCCTTGAGATTGTAATCACTCGTGAAGAAGAAATTGGTTTTATGGGCGCCAAAAATTTGGACTATTCATTAATAACTGCGAAACGTGGCGTCCTTGTGGACATGGATGCCCTTGACACCATTGTGATCGGGGGCCCTTCCCATATGCTTATCGACATTGAAATTACCGGCAAATCTGCCCATGCAGGGATGGAGCCGGAAAAGGGGGTATCTGCTATTAAGGCAGCCTCTCTAGCCATAGCGACTCTGAAAGATGGCAGGATCGATCATGAGACCACATCAAACTTCGGCGTCATCCAAGGTGGTCTGATCCGGAACGGCGTTCCCGAGAAATGCACCATAAAAGCCGAAGTGCGAAGCCTGAACCACGATAAATGTATAGCCCTAAGCAATACCTACAAAGAAGTTTTTGAGGTTTTAGCACACTCAATTGGGGCTAAAGCTGATGTGAGTTTAAATCTAGCATATAAAGCGACGCGAATTCCAGAGGATGCTCCAATGGTTCAGGTGGCCAAACAAGCTTTGCAGAGTGTAGGAATTGAACCCAAAGTTATGGTGATCACCGGCGGCTTAGAGTCCGCAGTTTACAACGAAAAAGGAATAGAAACAATCCCCATTGGAAACGGAGTAAAAAGCGAGCACTCAACCTCTGAAAATGTCTCCGTTAAAGACATGAAGAAGGTAGTTCAGGTTCTTGAGCATATCCTTGAACAATTTGCCTAACGATCTTGAATAATGGATATTTGGACCGCAATTAAAAATAGAAGAAGCATAAGAAAGTTTACTAACGATCCAGTAGAGGACAAGGTTCTTAAACAGCTTGTCCTAGAGGCAGGGATTTGGGCCCCATCAGGTGGAAATGCCCAAACCTGGAGATTCTTCGTTATCACTGATCCCAAGATTCTATATAAGCTCAAACTGGTTTCCCCCGGTCTCTTGGGGACTCCCAGCTCGGTCATTGTTATTTGTCAGGATTTGGCCCAGGTTTTGGAGAAAGGAGGGGAATTGGGGGTCAAAACCCTGTCTTTAATGGATACTGCAATGGCTGCTCAAAATATTATGCTTGCCGCTTATGCGGTTGGTTTGGGAACTTGCCCTATCGCTTCTTTTCATCCTGAGGCTGTTCGAAAAATTATTGGTTTGCCTGCCCATATTTACCCGCAGCTTCTAATTTCGGTAGGTTTCCCCGGGGAAACCCCCCTTGCCCCCAGGCGAAACCCCAATGTAATCTGGTTCAATTCATATGCAGATAAACAAGACCTTTAAAGAACAAATATTCGGATTAGTTTGCTATATGCTTACTAGCGCTTGCAATTTGGTTAACGAGACAAAAAGCTATGGGCCCTTCAGGCTTATCGATGCGGCAAGCCGTCTAATTACTGTTCTATCTGAGAACAATATTTCGTCGCCATCCCTGGAGAAAATTCGAGAAAAAATTGAGCAGGGGAAATTCAAAGTGATGGAGGATGAATCTCAATTTAACTCGTTTTTAAATGATCTTGTTCTCTATACCGTGTCAGTGATGAAAAATGAAGATTAGTATGATCTATTGCTTGACCTTGACAGGCAAGAACTACCTATATCTTACTCCTGTGTCTCACACTTTCCAGGCTTCCATCGATTCTTTCCCTATCTTACTCCTTCATTACGCTATCCTTAACGTAGCCTCTCTACATTGTGATAGATAACCATTGGTCTAAAACCTCCCGCACTTTTTCGCAGAATTTATTGCGAAAGCATTGGCAGAAGAACTCATACGATGTTTCTTTGAAAGCGAACCACGAAGCCGTTAGTCTGGGAAAAGTGCGCCTTGCTGGCGCATTTTTCGATCTCATTAAAGTTCAAATAGGGTATGTGAAAGCGGAGGCAGCACGCAGGCGGTGGGGAAGCTAAGTCTGGCCACCGCCTGCGAGGGAGCAGGCGTTCACTGCGACTGGGCCGCCGGAGCTGGGTAGGTGAGATCACTTCGCTGAGAGGCTTCCTCGATCAGGCCTCAATTTCAAAGTGAGACTTCAATCCCCTTCCCTTTGATATCAACATCAGGGGCTTCCGCTCCTCCTCTCTTCATTCTGTCTCCTCCAGGAGAGGATTCCAAACTCAGACCACCCAGCTAGCTTAGAGGTAGTAGCCCGGTTCGTCTATTTCTGTCCAGCGTTTCTATTCGGAGCCCAGGCTCAGGCTTCCTTTTGACATCGAAACCAGCTCACTTCCTCAAGGCGCTTTCTCTCTTCTGGTATAATTATCTTGGACATTTACTTCTCCCTGTGTTCGGATCTTCCTTCCCTGTGGGAAGGGGCTTTGCCCCTCCTCTCTTCTCTTCAGACGGCTTCCGCGGGTTCCCGGCGCCAGCCGGGAGCTTCCAGGGAGTGGGCCCACTCCAGGTCTTTGAACAGGTCTATGGCACGGAGAGCTGGGCCCAAGAGCACTCTTTTGATGAAGGCGGGAAACCGTTCTCTTCCAGCCAGGCGTGAGTGTCCTTGATCCCGGCTTTCCTTGCCAGAACATGGAAGTAGCGGATCTACTTCTCCATGAAACGGCGAAAGGTTTTAGCTTTCTGCGCTTCCTCGATCTCCTCCCAGGCGTGAGGGTCCTCCGCCAGGGCTTTCTCTTTCTCTTCCGGAGTCTTGGCAATGACTTCTTCCGGCTCCACAACTACAGGCTCCGGATTCCTCGCTTCCTGCCCTTCTTTCAGGGCGGCTTCCGGCCTTCCTTCCTCTTCGCGAAGGATGGTGATGACCACACGGCCATCTCTTTCTGGTGTGACTTCAATTTTCATTCTTTACCTCCTCTGATGCCAGCTTCTTCCGGCATATTTTTTGACCCCAAAGCTGCGGGCCAAGGTATAAGCGGAACCGACCGCAGCAGGGTCAAAAAATGAGGGTTGATTTGGGCGTAAGCCTACTAATTCCTCAAGGAATCCTTTAAAAATTGCCCTCAAAATGGCCCTAAAAGGCCATGTCAAAGCAGATCAGGGTAAAAATGTATGGGTGCTCTTCTTTCTTTTTTTCTAAAGGAAAAAAGAGGAGGCGCCTGGCTGGTGAGGCTGGGGCGCCTCCTTCAGGCGGAAAAGGGGCTCCGGGGTTGGTGGGGTGGCCGGGAGGCGGCCGGAGGCCCTTTTCCGCCTTCCTCTTCCTTGCGGCCCCAGAGCGCGTAGCACTCTTCCCGAGGGGGAGGGCGCCTGAGAGTCTGGGCTGGATAGGAAAGGTGTAAAGTAAGAAGAGATATTTATAAAGAAGCCTTTCTTGGAAGTATAAGTTGGCAGGTGCTTTATTATCTGTCGCTCTCTTTATCTGGCGTCACAAGCGCTATTCTGCTCGGATAGCTGGACTGGAAAAGCGCCCGATCCCCGAGGGAGCGCTCTCTTTTTTCGGCTGGCTGGCGTGGCTGGAGCCGAAAGAAGAGAACGCAGGGGCCGCTACTTGCTTCTGAGGGTCCTCTTCTTTGGGCTTTACTTCCTACCTGAGCTTGTTCACAGGGCTGGCTTTCCTCTGTGCCCTCGCCAGGTCGTTCTGGGTCAGGCTTAAGTACCTCTGGGTGACGGCGTAGGAGGTGTGGCCTAAAAGGCGCCTCACGGTCTCCAAATCAGCGCCGTTCTGGAGGTAGGAGGTAGCGGAGGTATGGCGGAAGAGGTAAGGGTAAAGCCTGCCCACTTGGCTTCTCCGCTTGAGGAACCTCATGATGGAGCGCAAGGCATAATATGTTAAAGCCCTTCCGTCCGAAGTAGTGAAGAGCGCATCCTCCATGGATGGGGCTTTCCTTTTTTTCAGATAGGCCTGAATCGCCCTTTTGGTCACAGGGGAAAGGGGAAGAAGTCTTTCCCCGGTCTTGCCCCGCACCTTGATGTAGTCTCCTTGGAAATCGCTTAAAGTCAAGCTCAAGAGCTCTCCCGGTCTCAGAGCACAATCAATGAGCAAGAGCAGTATGGCCTGGTTCCTCTGGGAATTTCTCTCCAATTTCTTAGAGAGGTTCACGAGCTCTTGCAACTGGGTAGGAGTTAGAGTAGGGAAGAGCCTTTTGGGAATTTTTACCCCTGGGAAGCCATTCAGGGGGTTGGATTTAATTAAGCCTTGATTGTAGGCCCAGCGGTAAAATGTCTTTAAACTTCTCAAGTAGATGCTTTGGCTTCCGGGCCCATTTCCTGATTCTTTTAGGAAATACAAGAAAGAGAAAATGTCCGCTCTTTCCAGACTTTGGCCTTTGAGGAAGTCCAGGAATTTTTCTAATTTTTCCCGGTAGATTTTTACTGTCCGGGGGGAAAGACCCCTAAGTTCACATTGCCTTAAATAGAGGGAAATTAAAGAGCCAACTGCCGTCTCATTTACGGCTATCCTTTTTGCACCTGCAGACCGCATCCAAAGCCAACTCCCTTCGAACCTGTGACCCCTTGCGTGTGAAGCAAGTGCTCTAGCCGCTGAGCCATCCGCCCTGATCAGATTTATCCTATCAATTGAAGGCACTCAATTCAAGAGATTCTAGCTAAGGCTTCCT
>Ga0315298_1008349_pt1 | contig 13232 bp, 11 predicted proteins | sample WHS_1_MG_FD_203077 | JGI IMG/M metagenome (GOLD analysis project Ga0315298, IMG submission 203077) | Extremophilic microbial mat communities from Washburn Hot Springs, YNP, Wyoming, USA - WHS_1_MG | ecosystem: Environmental > Aquatic > Thermal springs > Hot (42-90C) | place: USA: Wyoming...
AACCCACCCGCGACAGACATGTAAGGCGGCTACGGACGCAGGGAGCGCGGTCACCGATCCGGACTCCGCGGCACTGTAATAGATGATTTTGTAGCTGCCCGGTGCTTCCGGATTCAGCCGGGTTCCACAGACTTGGGGCATCGGATACGATTCTGGGAACGAGCGGGTTCGCCCCGGGCTGCGCTTCCTGCTATGCTGGCTCCTTCCCCCGAGTATGGAGCCCCAGCATGCTTATCGAACAGCAGATCTCCGAGCGGCGGGAGCGCGCGAAAACCGCCATTGCCCGGATCCTGGCGCGGCCGGATGGCCAGCCGTTCGGGGATTACCAGATCCGCTCTGCCAGCGGCAAGACGTACCGGGTGGCGCTGCGAGGCTCCGGGCTTTTCGAGAATTTCTGCTCGTGCCCGGACTTCGCCGTCAATACCCTCGGCACCTGCAAACACATTGAGGCCCTGCTGATCAAGGTGCGGCGGCGCGGGCCGGCGGCTGAACGGAGCGGCTTCAAGCGCAGCCGGGCTTCGCTGTCCCTGCACTATGGCGAGCGGCTCCAGGTGCGCCTGCGCCTGCCCGATTCGCCTTCCGCCGGCCTGCTCGCTCTGGCGCGCGAGCATTTCGACGCCGCAGGCTTTCTGCGGCCGGAGTCCTATGGCCGGTTCGAGAAGGTCCTGGAGCGCCTGCGCGCCTTGGATGACCACGCCGTAGTCTATAGCGACGTTCTGGAATTTCTGGACCGGGAAAACGAGATCGCCGAAGGATTGCAATGGGAGCGCCAGTTACTCTCCCAACTGCGACGAGGCAAAGATCCGCTGGCGGGCGTCCTGGAGACCAAATTGCTGCCTTACCAGATCCGCGGGGCGGTGTTCGCCGCCGCGCGAGGCCGGGTGGTCCTGGCCGATGACATGGGCTTGGGCAAGACCGTGCAGGCGCTGGCCGCCGCGGAACTGCTGCGCCGCCGCCGGGGCATCGAGCGGGTTCTGGTGATCGCTCCCGCCTCGGTGAAATATCAATGGAAGACCGAGATCGAGAAGTTCACCCGGCTCTCCGCGCAGGTTATCGACGGCCTCTTGCCCCGGCGCAAGAAACTCTATGCCGCCCCGGCGTTCTTCAACCTCACCAGCTACGAAGTGGTTCTCAAGGACCTGGAGCACATGCACCGCATGCAGCCGGATCTGATCATCCTCGACGAGGCGCAGAGAATCCGGAACTGGGCCACCGCAACGGCGCGCACCATCAAGCAGTTGAAGAGCCGTTATGCCTTCGTGCTGACCGGGACGCCGCTCGAGAACAAACTCGAAGAACTGTTCTCGGTGGTCGAGTTCGTGGACGGCCGCCGCCTGGGTCCGGCCTTCCGCTTCCTGAAGGAACACCGGGTCGAAGACGACAAGGGACACCTGCTGGGCTATCGCGGACTGGATGAAATTCACCAGCAACTGGAGCCGGTCCTGTTGCGGCGCACTCGCCAGGAGGTCCTGACCCAACTGCCGCCCCGCACGGATCAGATCTTCCGGGTGCCGCTGACCAGGGAGCAAGCGGAACCTTACTGGGAGCAGAGCGATATCCTGGCCGCCTTGATGCGCAAATGGGAGAGGCAAGGCTGGCTCTCCGAGATCGACCTGCGCCGTATTACCTGCTGCATTCAGAACATGCGGATGCTGTGCGATTCCACTTTCCTGTTCGACAAGGAGACCCACCACTCGCCCAAGCTGGAGGAGTTTCGGGAGATCATCCGGGAACTGGTGCTGGAGGAAGACCGCAAGGTGGTGGTATTCAGCGAATATGAGCGCATGACCCATCTGGCGGGGCAGGAACTGGACAGGCTGGGCATCGGGTTCGTTTCTTTGCACGGCGCGGTGCCGGCGCGGAAGAGGGGAACCTTGATCAACCAGTTCCGCCAGGATCCGGCCTGCAAGGTGTTCCTCTCGACGGACGCCGGCGGTGTTGGGCTCAACTTGCAGGCGGCTTCGGCGGTGATCAATTTCGAGCCTCCCTGGAATCCCGCCCGGCTGGAGCAGCGGATCGGGCGTGTGCACCGCCTGGGCCAGCAGCACCCCGTACAGGTGATTCACTTCCTCACCTCCGGCTCGATCGAGGAGCGGGTCTGGGAGACCCTGCGGCTGAAGAAGTCCCTCTTTGCCGGAGTGTTCGACTCAGCGGCTTCCGAGATCAGCTTCGCGGCGCTGGGCAAGCGGAGCGTTCTGCAAGCCGTCAAAGAGGTCTTTGCCGGACAGCCTGGCAGACCCAAGCCGGTCATCGAAGCCGCGCCTCCGTTGCCGCTGCCGGCCGGGACGCAAGCGAAGCCTGCGACCGCCTCCGGAGCCGCGCCTGGTGAGGTTTCCACGGCCGCCCGGGGCAACCCGCCGGAGCCCGCGCCGGCACGCGACCCGCTGGCCGGAGCGGCGGCCGGCCTGCTGGAAGCGGGAATCCGTTTTCTGGAGACGCTCGCCTCGCCAGCCGGCTCGCCCCCCGAGGGGGCATCTGGCGGACCAGTCCAGCGGTGGCTATCGGCTGCCGTGCAGACCGATCCGCACACCAACCGGCCTGTCCTCACGCTGCCCTTGCCGGAGTCGATCACGCGGGAGCGCCTGGCGGGGGCGCTGGCGAATCTGACGGCCGCGCTTGGCCGAACGCTCTGAGCGGAACACCCGCCGGCAACCGGCGCGCTTTGGTAGGATGCATGTTTGACCGAAGTCCCGCATCGGCTTCGGCCCAAAACCACCCGTGCATCCCGAGAATCAGAAATCGTTGGAAGGGCGCGTCATCCGGGCGGCGGAGGCCGCTCTGGCGGAGAAACGCTGGGTGAGCGCGATCGACGTTTTGAGCCGGATGGGGCTTCTGGCGCCCGCGCACGTGGCGGACTGGCGCAAGGGACGTATCGATTTTCTGGAGCGTGTGATCCAAGGGAATCTTCACAAGATTTCCGCGGCGATGGCCGCGTTCCACCGGTGGGCCCGCGAGAAGGGACTCCAGGCGAGTGAAACGCGCTACACCCGCGCCACCCGCCAGGGCGCCGTGGACCTCCAATTCAGCAAGAGCGGAGATCCGGGCATCGAGAAGAGTTACCGCACTCACTACCTCTCGCCCGCCCTCTCGGAGCGCAGACAGCGGCAAATATCGGAAAGAGTCAGCCGGGCGCCGCAGCCGGTCGTATTCCAAATTCTGCGCGAGTCGCAATGTTCGGAGTGTGGCGCCGCACTCGAGCGCGACAACCTGCTGTTGATGGAAGGCGAGCACCCGCTTTGCCTGTCCTGCGCGCGCCTGGACGACCTCGAGTTCCTTCCCGCCGGCGATGCGGCCCTGACGCGGCGCGCCGGAGAATACAGCCAGCGCACTGCCGTGGTGGTGCGTTTCAGCCGCTCGCGGGGGCGCTACGAACGGCAAGGAATTCTGGTTGAAACCGCAGCGCTCGAGAAGGCGGAGAGGGAATGCGCCGGCGACGCCGAAGCGCGGGCCCGCCAGCGGGCTCATGCAGCCGCCGTTCGCCTCGAGCAGGATCGCGAGCTGGCAGTGCGGATAACGAAACAAATTATGACCCTGTTTCCCGGCTGCCGGCCGGAGGAGGCGGCGGCCATCGCCCGGCATACCGCTGTCCGGGGCAGCGGCCGAGCCGGCCGAACCGCCGCCGGCCGCAGCCTCGAGGAGCAGGCTCTGACCAACGCCGTAACGGCCGCGGTGCGCCACCGCTATACCGAGTACGATTCACTGCTCGCATCCGGTTTGGATCGCGCGCTCGCCCGGGAACGGGTCGCCGCTCAGGTGCGGGCAATTCTGGCGGAATGGCGGGTTCCGATCAAGGGGTAGCCGGCCATTCTGCTACCATGAAATTTCTGCGGATCGGGATCCATACTTCCAGGGCGGGCTCGCTTGAAAAGGCCGCGTTCCGCGCCGCCGAGCTCGGCGCCAACACCTTTCAGATCTTCTCCGCAAGCCCGCGGACGTGGCGTTCCGCGCAACCGGACCCCGAGGAATGCAAACGGTTCCGGGAAGCGCGCAGGAGGTTCGATCTCAAGCCGCTGGTGGTTCACGACAACTACCTGATCAACCTGGCTTCCATCGACCCGGAGATTCGGGCCAGATCGATTTCGGCCTTTCGCGCCGAGCTGGAACGCTCGGCGGCGATCGGCGCCGACTACGTAGTGGCGCATCCGGGAAGTTACAAGGGCCAGAGCCCGGAGAGTGGCCTGGCGGCGTTTGTGAGGGCCCTGGCGGAGGCCGCAGACGGGTTCCATTCCGGAAAGCTGATGCTGTTGCTCGAACATACCGCCGGAGCGGGCGCGGCCATCGGGTCGCGCTTCGAAGAACTGCGCGCCATCCGCGACGCGGCCCGCGGGATGATCCGCCTCAGGATCGGTTATTGCCTGGATACCTGCCACCTGCTGGCCGCCGGCTTCGATATTGCCGCCAGAAAGGGCCTGGAGGAAACTCTGGCGCAAGCCGACGCGATCCTGGGCCTGGAGGAAGTTCGCGTGATCCATGCTAACGACTCCAAAGCGCCGCTGGGCTCGAAACTCGACCGCCATGCCCACATCGGCGAGGGATACATCGGCCTCACCGGCTTTCGCCGCATCCTGGCGCACCCGAGGCTGCGCGAGAAGCCGTTCATTCTGGAAACGCCGGTCGACCGGGAAGGCGACGACCGCAGGAATCTTGAGAAACTGAAAAGCTTATGCCCGAAAAGCCGTACGATCACAACCAGATCGAGTTGAAATGGCGCCAACGGTGGGAGAACGCCACCTTTTACAAGGCCGAAGAGAACTCGGCGCGCCCCAAGTACTATGTGCTCGAGATGCTCCCCTACCCGAGCGGCGAGTTGCACATCGGGCACATCCGGAATTACTCGATCGGTGACGCGCTGGCCCGCTATAAGTGGATGCGGGGCTTCAACGTGCTGCATCCCATGGGCTGGGACGCCTTTGGGCTGCCCGCCGAGAACGCCGCGATCAAGCACCAGCGGCATCCCCGCGAATGGACGCTCGCAAACATCGCGAAAATGAAGGCGACCCACCGCCGCTTCGCCTTCAGCTACGACTGGGACCGCGAGATCTCGACCTGCGAACCGGAATACTACCGCTGGAACCAGTGGTTCTTCCTGAAGATGCTGGAGCGCGGCCTGGCCTACCGCAAGAAGGCCCTGGTGAACTGGTGTCCCCAGTGCACCACGGTGCTGGCCAACGAGCAGGTGGTGGAGGGTTGCTGCTGGCGCCATGAGACGACGCCGGTCGAGCAGCGCGCCCTGGAGCAGTGGTTCCTGCGCATCACCGCCTACGCTGACGAATTGCTCGAAGATATTGCCAAGCTGGAAGGGGGGTGGCCGGAGCGCGTCCTCACCATGCAGCGCAACTGGATTGGGCGTTCGGAAGGCGCCGAATGCGATTTCCGGATCGCCGGAAGCGGCAAGCCCATCCGCGTATTCACCACCCGCGTGGACACCATTTTCGGCGCCACCTGCGTCATCCTCGCCCCGGAGCATCCCCTGGTGGAAGAAGTGGCGGACGCCGGCGGGCGCGCCCGGGCCAAGGCCATGGTGGATGCCCGCTCGGGCCGTGACCCGGGCGACATCGAGAAGGAAGGTTTCTTCACCGGCCAGTACGCGGTGAACCCCTTTAACGGCCAGCAGATTCCCATCTGGGTCGGCAACTTCGTGCTGATGGGCTATGGCACGGGCGCCATCATGGCCGTGCCCGCGCATGACGAGCGCGACTTCGACTTTTGCACCAAGTACGGCATTCCGATCCGGCCCGTGATCCGGCCGCTGGACGGCCCCCTGCCGGAGAAGCCGGAAGCGGCCTTCACCGGCGACGGGATCGTGGAGAACTCCGGCGAGTTTTCCGGTCTTCCCAGCCCCGAAGCCCGCCGCGCGATGAACCGGAAGGCTGAGCGCGAGGGCTTCGGCAAGGCCGCCGTCACCTACCGGATCAAGGACTGGGGCATCTCGCGGCAGCGTTACTGGGGCACGCCCATTCCGGTCATCCACTGCGAGCATTGCGGCATCGTGCCGGTGCCCGAAAGCGAGTTGCCCGTCGTCCTGCCCCTGAACGTCAACATCACCGGGCGCGGCCGGTCGCCCCTGGCCGACGTTCCGGAATTCGTCAACGTGAAGTGCCCGGCCTGCGGCCAGCCGGCGCGGCGAGAGACCGATACCATGGACACCTTCATTGATTCGTCCTGGTATTTCTACCGCTACTGCGACGCCCACAACCACCAGGCCCCGTTCGATTCCGCCAAGATCGCCTACTGGTTCCCGATCGACCAGTACATCGGCGGGGTCGAGCACGCCATCCTGCACCTGATCTACTCGCGCTTTTTCACCAAGATGATGCGCGACCTGGGACTGGTGAAGAACGACGAACCGGCCAGCAAGCTCTTCACCCAGGGCATGGTGATCCGGGATGGCGCCAAGATGTCGAAGTCCAAGGGTAACGTGGTCAATGCCGACGACGTGGCGGAGCAGTACGGAGCCGATACTTCGCGCATGAGGGTGCTGTTCGCCGGACCGCCCGAAAAGGACGCCGACTGGACCGAGGAGGGCGTCGAAGGCATTTACCGCTTCCTGGGACGCGTATACCGGTTTGTCACCCGCAACGCTTCCGGGCGCCAGGAGCCCGCCGGAGACACCGCGGCTACCGACCGCAAGGTGCTGCGCAAGCTGCATCAGACCATACGGAAGATTACTGAAGACTTCGAGTCACGCTGGCACTTCAACACCTCCATTGCTTCCGTTATGGAACTGGTCAACGAGTTGTACGCGTGTGAGCACGGCATGTCGAACGCCGCCATGCGGGAAACACTCGACCGGCTCACCTTGCTGCTGGCGCCCTTCGCGCCCTACCTGGCGCAGGAGATACAGGAGGAGTTAGGCGGGGGCCAGGAACCCGTGTTTCGCCGGCCGTGGCCCGACTACGATCCCGAGCTGGCCAAGGAAGAAGAAGCTGAAATCGTCGTACAAGTCAATGGCCGGGTGCGCAGCCGGTTATCCGCTCCCTTTGGCGCGCCGCGCGAACAGGTCGAGCGGCAGGCTCTGGCCGACGCCAAAGTGCAGCCGTTCGTCGCCGGCAAGCAGGTGGTGAAAATCGTCACTGTGCCTGACAAACTGGTTAATATTGTAGTCAAATAATGGCATATTCCCCTGCCCAAGGACGGCGTAATACTTTAGTACCATCGACAAAATGAACCTACTGCGCTATTGAGTCCAAGCCCTGCTTGCGTGCATCATGATCGGGAAGGCAAGGGCACTCATGTCACACAAGGGACTTCCTCATCCGGACCGGCGCTCCTCCGATCGTTTCCCCATTGAACGCGAAGTGCGGTACAAAATGCTCGACGGCAAGACCGTTCTGCGGTCCGGAGCGGGCATGACTCTGGACATGAGCAGCGGAGGCATCCTGTTCACCAGCGAGCAGCCGCTCAGTGCCGGAGGCCGCCTCGAGTTATCGGTAAACTGGCCCGCTCAGCTTGACAACTCCTGCCCGCTCAAACTCGTCGCCCTGGGGCGGATCGTGCGCACCGAGGGCGTAAAGGCTGCTATCGCCATTGAAAAGTACGAGTTTCGGACGCAGGGTTCCAAGACTTTCGCCGCCGGCCGGGCCTGACCGCGGCAGCCCTGCGCATTTCTGTGCCATGCTGGAGGGGTGACGCCGGTTCAGGTTCACGGCCACCGTGGCGCCCGGGCCGTCCTTCCCGAAAACACGATTCCCGCCTTTCTCCATGCGATTCAGGCCGGCGCCGACGCCATTGAACTGGATGTGCTGATCACCCGCGACGATGTGCCCGTGGTTTGCCACGACCCGTTCCTGCGGCGGGCTGTGTGCCGGGGGCCGCGCCGCCTGCGGGCCGTCCGCGCGCTCACCCTGGCCGAGTTACGCAGATGGGACTGCGGAGCGAGACCCAATCCCCGCTTCCCCCGCCAGCAGCCGGTTCCGGGAACCCCCGTCCCCACCCTGGACGAAGTGCTGGCGCTGGCGCCGCTGGGCCGTTTCGACTTCAACATCGAAGCCAAGCTGTTTCCGTACCGGCCCTCCTGGACTCCTCCCCCGGAGCGGTTTGCCGAACTGGTGCTCGAAGCAATCCGGCGGCGCGGGCTGGAGCCGCGCGTGATCTTCCAGTCCTTCGACTACCGTGTCCTGCGGGCCATGCGGCAGCTCTCCGGGGTGGTGCGGATTGCGGCCCTCGGCGGGGTAGGGTTGCGCGGATTCGTCTGGCTGGCCCGCCGCGCCGGCGCCACGATCGTCGCGCCCGCCAAGCGCCTGGTAACCCCGCGCCGGGTCGGCCGGGCGCATGCCGCCGGTCTCCAGGTGATCGCATGGACCGCGAATACCTCGCGGGACTGGAACAGGCTGATTCGCGCCGGCGTGGACGGCATCATCACCGACGATCCCGAAGGCCTGATCGCCCACCTGAAGCGGATTGGCTTACGGTGATTTGCGTTTTTTCGCGCTGGCGATAGCCTTCTCGATGACCGCCTCGCGCGCGCCCTGTTTCCAGGCTTCGTGGATCTCCTGTTCCGGCGTTTGACCCACCCGGCCAGCCAGAATAAAAGCGGGCAGCGCATACTCCAGCGTCTTCCAGCGAGCCATTTCGACCACGGCGTCCAGCGCCCGTTCACGGATCTGGTTGAGAATGGATTCGGCCCGGTCTTCGGTCAGGGTCCCCAAGGCGAGTGTGGCGTAACGCCGGTCGCTCAGCACGATGGAATTCAGCATCTCGATGAACCAGGTTGGAGAAATCCGAATGCCTGCCTCCGGGTTGCGCGCGCCGTACACTCCGATAGCCGCCAGCGCCCGCATCGCGTTGCTGCGAACCCCGGGGTCCGGGTCCTGCATAGCGGTCTGGAGATCGTTCACCACCTGGCTCTTCTTGGGCGCGTACCCGATCATATAGGCGGCCGCGGCGCGGTGCTCGGCGTCGGAAGAGTTCAGCAGGACGTCCCGCAGCAGGGGCAGCTTTTCGGCTGCAAACTTCAGGAAACGCTCCTGATAGGCGCGTGCCTCGGGGCTCGCCATGAGGGAATGGCCCCGGGTCAGATCTTCGGCTTCGTTGCCGTGACTGGCGGCTTCCCGGAGCGCGGCGAGGAAGCCCTGGTAGGATTCCAGCATCTCATCCGGCAAGACCGCCGGGCCGGAGGGGGCGGAACGCAGGGCGAAGCGCGCGCCGCCCCGCTCTTCGACGCCCACGAACAGAGATGCCTCACCGTCCACGCAGCAGACCGCCTCGAGCTTGGCCCGCACCACCCCCGGGATTTGCTCGATGCGCTCCTCGACGTCCTCCTTGGAGGGAGGTAAAGGGTCTCCCTCCCGGACCCCGAGGGCCTTGCGCACCCGGTCCTCCGGGATCTTTCGCAGACCGTAAAAGTCAATGATTCCGATGCGGGGAATTGGAGCGGTGAGCGGGGCGGACGGACCACCCCGTTGACCCAACAGGAACGCCGGCGCCCACAATACGAGCCAAATGAACCGCACGAAAATTGGACGCTCCAGCGCCGCAACCAGGTACGCTGATCTCAGGCCTGTTTCTCGGCCAGCGGCCCGATCACAGGCAGCACGACTTTCTGGTTCTGGTACGCCTTCCACATCAGGTACAGCCATAGCGCGAAGAAGGCCAGGCCGACCAGCAGCAGTAACGGGCTGAGCACCAGAATCAGACCCCCGGTGATGGTTGCCAGGATGCCAAACAGGATGTGAATGACGATCCAGAGCGCAAACCAGGCGACGTTCAGGAAAATCGACTGGAAGGCGTGGAAACGCACCGTCTTGTTGCGGTTATACGGCTCCAGGACCAGGAACAGAATGCCGGTGATGAAACCCAACAAGTAGCACAAGGCACTGGCGGCGTTCTCCGTCAGGCCTCCTGCCGCAGGTCCCTGGGGCGGCGGCGCGGCCCCCCGTCCGGCGCCGGCATCCTCCGTCGGGGTACCGCACTTCGCACAAAACCTGCCTTCCACGGGCGCTCCGCAATTGGGACAAAAAGGCATCAGTTTCCTCCTCAGGGAACTTTACATGTGTCCACTGACTTTGGCAAGTCTTGACCGGGCCGGCTCCCGGAGGGGACCTGCTAAGATCGAATTTACCCCATGAGTACGCTTTATCTGATCCGGCACGGGCAGGCCGGATCGCGCGATCACTACGACCAGCTCTCCGAAACCGGTCAACGCCAGGCGGTGCTTCTGGGCCGGCATTTCCGCGCTTCCGGCGTGCGTTTCGACGCCGCCTATTCCGGCTCTCTCGAGCGCCAGCGGCAGACCGCCGCCCTCGTGCTGGAGGCGCTGCCCGGGGCGCCGGAGGTGCGCGTCGACCCCCGCTGGAACGAGTTCGACCTGGATTCGCTATGGAAGAAACTGGCTCCGCGGCTGATCGCCACCGACGAAGAGTTCGCGCGCAACTACGAGCGCCTGCACCGCAACAATCCCGGGATTGACCGGGTGATGACGGTCTGTGACATCGAACTGATTCGAACCTGGACGCGCGAAACCCATCCCTGCAACGGCCTCGAAAGCTGGTCCGAGTTCCGGCGCAGGGTGGAAGCGCCGCTGGCCGGCCTCGCCGGCCACGGCCCGGATGAGGTCATTGCCGTTTTCACTTCGGCAACTCCGCTGGCAGTGTGGTCCGGGATGGCCCTCGGGCTGGACGTGCGTGGAATCTTCCGGATCCTCGGGGTGCTCATGAACTCGAACTACAGCACCTTCCGGTTGCGCGGCCAGGAACTGTCGCTGCTTTCGCTGAACAATACCCCGCACCTGACGGATCCGGCGCTGAGAACCTTGCGCTGAAGGGCTATTCGATACGAAAAGCGGCCTTGGCCTCGCATTCCTGGTGGCCGACGAGGTCGCGGGCCGTGATCACGATCTGGTACTGGCCCGGGGTGGTTTTGGGCTGCACCGTCAAATTCATGATGCCGGGCACGTAGGGTTTGGGATAGAACGAACCGCCTGTCTCGACGGCCGCCTGGGGCTGCGAGAACACCGTTTTGCCGCTGGGCGCGACGATCGCAATGCCATACTCGACCGCAATCGTATTCCCCGGCCCCATCTTGTACCCGGTGATATCGAACTTGGCCCACAGCGCATCGCCGGCCCGGTAGGCAGGCACCGCCAGCGGCTCGCGATCATCCTCACCGCGGAGAAAACGGATGTTGCGGACCACCAGCGTGTCACTGGGCTCCACCTGGTGACCGCGAACCTCGAAGAAAATCTCCTGGGTCGCCGTCGTTCCCCCGATTTCGTCTTTGGCGGACACGGCGATCTTGTAAGTTCCGGGCAAAGCCAGCGGGGGGACGACGATGGTGTTTCGCACCTTTGGCTTCCAGTCCTTGTCCTGGGGCAGGACCGTGGTATCGGTTTTTCCGCTGAAAGTCTCCACCAGGCGAACGCCCTTCGGGTCGAAGGCGTCCACCTGAAAACTGATTTGAACCTTGTCTTCGGGCGAAACCTGGTAACCGTCCAACTGGAAGCTGAAAAACAGGGACTCACCCGGCACGTGCGTGGTCCCACGGGGGACCAGCGGGCCATCCTCAGTCTGATGAATGCCGGCCTGAATGATCGAGAGCCGCTTGCCGGCGGCAGGTTTTGCCTCGCCGGCAGGACGTTGGGGCGCCGCGTCAGCAGCCAGAGCCAGCAGAACGCCGGCAACAGCGATCCACATGGGGAGGTTCGCCTCCACCTATGGTCATTCTAGCGCGCATCCCCAAGGTCCGTGTCGGATTGAATCCGCAGCGGAATGTCGATCAGCGCCAGGTTGTTCAGTCCAGACTCATCGGCGACCCGCAGCCGGTAGTGTGCCGGGGGCACGTCGAAAACGACATTGCCCTGAACCGATTCGTTAGGCCTAACCTTCCGGTTCAGGCCCAGCCAGCCGGGGTCCGCCGTGACGTTGCCTACTTCCGGGTAGGTCTGTCCGTCATCTCCAACCAGCGTCATCAGAGGCACGGCCAGGTCTGACACCGACCGGTTGAACGCACTCAGCCGGATTACCAGGAAACGGTGCACCGGCGTCCTGGCTTCCGGACCCTCGCCAATGCGGGAGGCCCAATCCGAGCCGGAGACCTGGAAGCCGAACGAGCCGGCCTCGACGGTCTCCCCCATGGCGTGGACCTTGAGCGCCGGCTCCCGTGTCCCGCAACCGGTGGCCCCGCATACAGCCAGAATCGTCGAGGCCACCAGCCACACCCGCAGTCGCGTGTTGAGCATAACAGAGGATTTTCGGTGGCGGCCCCCCTCTCTGTCAATGACGTCCCGCCCCTACAGAGGCAGGGAGACGTCCAGGACCAGAGTTCTGCCCGTACTCTGGTCCTCCACCGTGAGCTTGCCGTTCTCGAGGCGCACGTCGTCCACCTGGCGCATTCCCTCCGGCGTCCGGGCGAAAAACATCAGGAAAGACGCTCGAATCCGCGCTCGCGCCGGGAGCCAGCGGTAGGTGGGTGCGTCGAACAGTGAACCGGTCCGGATGGCTTCGCGCCTGGGCACGTCGAAGGGCTGCGTCGAGAACTCCAGCCCGCGGGCCAGTCTCAAGGTGGGCGGATAAGCCTCCCAACTCTGAACCCACGGAAACTCTTCAGGCTTAAAGAGATAACCCAGGATCAATCTCCGTTCAGGCTCCACCGCGGTGACGAAGACGTACTTGCGCGACGGGTCCATGAGCGAGGCGGTGTGATCGCCGGAAGAAGGGTTCAATGGCGCGGTCCGTACGTCGACGGTCCCCCCATCCACCCCGGGCGCGTTGGGCCACACGAACTCTTCGCCGGAAGCCAGGCGGTGCGATCCGCGCCCGGATACGTAAGGCCGCGTCTTCGAGCGCACGGCGGGCAGGTCCACCGCGGTGACCCCGGGCTTCAGGAACGGAGACCCGATGGTGGCGTGCTCGGCCCAGCAGACAGGCCGGTCAAACGCCAGCAGGTTCTCCAGTTCGGTCTCCACGTAGATGACGTTTTCTCCATCCACCATCCGGACGGTGCGAGTCAAATCTTCCTGAACCAGCGGAAGCCGCATGGAAAAACTGAACTCCAGGGTGTTGCCCCGTTTGGCATAGGACTTTGGCTCCCACTCGCGCGTGTGAGCTTCGCCGTGTCCGGGCAGGCCGGCGGCACGCTCTTCCGGGGAAACCGGCCCGAAGCCGTCCATGCACAGGAAGTGCCCCAACCCAGCGCCCTCCGGCTCCTTCTGCCCGCTCTCGCGCGCAAAACGAACGGGATTCCACAGCGGGTTGAGCTTTTCCGGGTCGTCCCTGAGGACAATGCTGGCGAACGAA
>Ga0315298_1008350_pt1 | contig 13232 bp, 12 predicted proteins | sample WHS_1_MG_FD_203077 | JGI IMG/M metagenome (GOLD analysis project Ga0315298, IMG submission 203077) | Extremophilic microbial mat communities from Washburn Hot Springs, YNP, Wyoming, USA - WHS_1_MG | ecosystem: Environmental > Aquatic > Thermal springs > Hot (42-90C) | place: USA: Wyoming...
GAGGTGAAAAATTGCAACCACAACAAGAACAACAACCACCAGCCAAAGGCATCACGATGCAGGATCTTTTAAATATGCCGGGACTCTTTCTTGGACTCGCCGCGCTATTGGTTCTCATCTCGGGAGCGGCCATGAATTACCTTGAGTTTGCCTTGATAGGTCTTTTGGTCATGGGGGGGTCGGCCTTGATCTCTATGGTGAAGATCAACATGCCCGTCTTGTACCTTTTGCTGCCACTTACCAGCACATCAGCCGTTTGTGGGCTTTGGATTGTAATACTAGGACTAGGATTGATAGCGAGAGGAGCTTCAACATGGCAAACTGTGCTCTTCACGCTCGCTGGCTTCATTTCACTATTCGCGGCAGCTTTGACATTGAAAGCTAAAAAATAAGCTGAAATTTGGTGGGTCAAAGCTCGGTTGTACCCACCTTTTTCTTTTTGCAATTTTTATCTTTATATGTGTTGGATTTGTTGTTAAAGTTGGTGAACTCGTGGCCAATTGCATCAACTGTGGAAAACCACTTGAGCCGCCTATTGTCAAGTGCATCAGTTGCGGAGCCGAGCTACATCGCGGGTGCGCCAAACGAACGATGGGTAAGATCTACTGCAAGAACTGCTACAAACAAGGGAAAAAACAATCACGCTACGAGCGAATGGCCCAGCGAGATGTTTGGAGATAATAACAGAGAATAACAAGAGAAGTTTTATCCACCGGTGGCAAGATTTTTTTGGGCAGGGGTATCCGAGCCAGGTCTAAGGAGCAGGGCTTAGGACCCTGTGGCGCAGGCCTTCGTGGGTTCGAATCCCACCCCCTGCACTTCTAAAATTTCGCATTTAGTCGTTTGATAACTAATAATTTTCACTAAGTAGCTCATAGAAGCTTTGTGGGTGTTGGCAAGCCGGACATACTTTTGGAGCTTCCTTTCCTTCATGCACATATCCACAGTTCCGACACTTCCATTTTACCACTTTATCCTTTTTAAAAACAGTGCCATTTTTCACGTTTTCCAAGAGTTTTCTGTACCTTTTTTCATGTTGCATTTCTACCTCGGCGATTTCTTTGAATGAATCAGCAATTTTATCAAATCCTTCTTCCCTAGCCACCTTTTCAAAATAAGGATATAATGTTCCCCATTCCATTTTTTCACCTTCTGCGGCGGCAAGAAGATTTTCAACAGTTTTCCCGATTTTCCCGGCAGGATAACTGGCCTCTATAGAGACATCCCCACCTTTGAGGTATTTGAAGAAAACTTTTGCGTGCTCCTTTTCGTTGTCAGCAGTTTCTTGAAATATAGCGCTGATCTGTTCGAAACCTTCATCTCTAGCAACGCTTGCAAAATACGTATACCTATTTCTCGCTTGACTTTCTCCTGCAAATGCTTTCAGAAGATTTTTTTCGGTTTGACTACCTTTTAATTTAACCATTGTCCAACCTCAATGAATTGAAACTATCGATGTAAAGATCTATCGTTCAATATATTTAGAGCTTCGGAATATCCGGAGTTCTGAGCTTGTGGAGAGTCTTGCGTTCTCGCTCGACGAACAATTTTACTTTACTTATTTGCACCCCGACGGAAGCCGCGATTGTTTTTGGCTTCAGTCCGAGGTCTAGACCAGCTAAAATCATATCTAGCTTTTCATATTGAATTCCTAGTTCGCCCTCGTCTGTTTGTCCCTTCCATAGGCCCGCCGTCGGAATTTTATCCGTTATCCGCTTTGGTATTTTTAGATGAGCCGCGAGCTGTCTGACTTGGGTCTTGTACAGAGAGCCAAGCGGGAGCATGTCTGAAGCACCGTCACCGTACTTTGTAAAGTAACCTGTTCGAAGTTCGCTCCTGTTACTGGTGCCGACGACTAGCCTGTTCATGAGATTGGCGTAGTAATAAAGTATCACCATCCTTATCCGTGGCTTGATGTTCGCGTTCGCGAGGGTAGCTCCAGATTTGTAGTTGCCAACGTTTCTGCGTATGCATTCGACGGCAGGAGTTATGTCTATGACTCTGAAATCTATACCAAGTTTTTCAGCCACTTCGCGTGCGTCTGATACGTCGTGTGGGTCTGTAACATTGGCCTCTGGCATCGAGATACCGATAACTTTCTTTGCTCCGAGAGCTTTCACGCATAGAAAGGCGGCAACCGAGGAATCCATTCCCCCACTGAGCCCGATCACAACGCCGTTGGCTCCAGCCTCCTTCACTTTTTTCTTTATAAAAGCGGTAAGCCTTCGTTCGATAGTGGTTGGATTGATCTTAAGTGCATCCGCAATCTTATTTGAGGTATCCTCTTCTGTCATGCTTGCACCTAGAATTTCTTCGGGTAAGAGCCGATGATCTTTAGCATGGCGGTTTTCTTCTTTATGTTCTGTAAGGCTTCCTTTACTTTTTTATCCTCGCGGTGGCCCTCGAAGTCTATGAAGAAGAGGTAATCCCCAAGCACTCGTTTAGACGGGCGAGATTCTATTTTTGTGAGGTTTATCTTCCTAGAGGCAAACTCGCCCAATAGCTCATGGAGTATCCCCGGTCTATCAACCGCTGTGTAAAAAACTATTGATGTTTTATCTTTGCCTGTCCTCTTGCTATCCTCCTTCTCTATGTGTAGGAAACGCGTGATGTTCTTCTCCCCGCTTTGAATCTCGTCTTGCAATACCTGCAGTCCGTAAATCTTTGACAGCGCCCTCGGCCCAATCGCAGCAATGTGGGGCTGTTTGAGCTTGCTAACTTGTTCTGCTGCCCTCGCGGTGCTTGCCATCTCGATTATTTCAGCGTTTTGTAGGTTTTTTCTTATGAAATCTTTGCATTGGGCTATAGCTTGTGGATGGGAAAAGACCTGAGTTATTTTGTTGATTTTTGACCCCTTTATACCAAGTAAGGCGAGCGAAATAGGGACGACGATCTCGGCTTTTATTTTCACGTCTGCCCATGTAAGCGCGTCTAGCGATTCCCCTACTGAGCCCTCCCTCATGCTTTCAACAGGTATGACCCCTGCGTCCACCTCGCAACGCGCCACAGCTTCGACAACATCAGATATCATAGGAAAATGTACTATCTCTGCACTGCCCTTGAACACAGACCAAGCGGCAATTTCAGTGTATGTGCCGCGTGGACCGAGTACTCCGACCTTCATGAAATTCCCTCTTCGAACTGCTTATACAGTTTCACATACGCTTGCTTTATAATATCTTGTTTGAACGTGGTCAAGGATTCTCTGAAAATTCTTCTGATGTATTTGGTATCGCCTTTTGAGAAGGCAAAGTTGAGCGCGTGGCAAGCTTCCAACACTGAGTTCCTCACCACTCTGGAGTATTTATTTTTTAACTGAATTTCACACTCAACGTTTGGGCTGCCCATTAAGATCGTCTTTGCCAGGTTATTCAACGCCGAGGATATCGGGGTACGAATCGTATCGACCTGTTTCAGTTCCTTCCTTGATTTCAGGGAGAGGAGGTATGCTAAAAGCACGAAGTGCGACATGCATTGGATTATCGCCATTATTCGATCGTGCGTGTCGGCATCCATCTCCATGATTTTCGCGCCCATCTTGGAGAGGGTTTTCTTCAACTCGCTGTAACGTTTTCCAGCTCTTACAGGAACGGCGACAATATCCTTGCCCTTTATGCTCAAGGCACCTGGACCAAAAAGAGGGTGTAATGAAACCAGCTCGACATCGGCCTTTATTTTTTTCATGGCATCTACAACATCGGCTTTTACAGAAGCAACATCGGACAACAGCGCTCCTTTTTGAGCTACCTTTGCGACTTTTGTAAGTACAATGGGAGTTTTAGAGATTGGAACAGCCACCAAGATTAAATCGGCCTGCTTTGCCGCTTCTGTGGTGGATTTCGCGCTTATATGTAGTTCTGAAGCAACCTTTTCAGCCTTTGTGGCGCTCATATCCGACACAGTAACCTCGCCTAATTTTTTGGCAAACTTTGCGAGCCATCCCCCCATGTCGCCAGCGCCTATAATCGCGACCTTCATCTTGATCTCCTCCTGAGTTCACGTTTCGCTGCAGCTAGCATAACTTTGATAGGGGCCGGTTTACCCGTCCATATCTTAAATGTTAGTGCCGCCTGTTGTACGAGCATTCCCAGCCCGTTAACTGTTTTGCATCCGGCACTCTCAGCTTCAGTCAATAGTCGAGTTTGAAGTGGTTTATAGACTATATCGTTGACGATCAAGTCGCGGTGCATCATTCCAGAGTTTACCAAAGTCTCATTCACGTTAGGAAACATGCCAACCGATGTGGCATTAATTAGAATTTCTTTGTCTTCAAGGCACTTCTTAAGTCGGGGTCTATCGATAGAAATTGACTGGGCGTTAACGCCTAGCTTCTGCTCAATTGCCGATGCAAGAGCTTTCGCCCTTGCGACCGTCCTGTTCGCTATGGTGAGTTCAGCTCCGGCTCTCGCAATAGAGAAAGCTATTGCCCGTGCAGCACCTCCAGCTCCAAGAAGCAGCACCCTCCTACCTCTGATTTTTCCAATTTTTTCCTCCAATGCCCTAAGTGCACCCTCTCCGTCTGTGTTGAATCCGATAAGCTTGTCTTGTTGATTTTTTACCGTGTTCACAGCATCGGCCGAAACTGCTGAGTCATCTAGCTCGTCTAGCAGATTCATTATGGCGATCTTGTGAGGAATCGTTACATTCAAGCCTGCTATGCCCATTGCCCTGATTCCACCGACTGCATCTGTTAGAAATTTCTTTGGTACCCTTACGGCCACGTATGAGTAATTGAGCCCAAGGGACTTGAAAGCCGCGTTGAACATCACGGGAGAGAGAGTGCCCTCAACAGGATCGCCGATCAACATGAATAGCTTTATCGAGTCCATGTTATCTCTCCTTTGGCATTAGCTTTTGCAGCAATTTTTTCGTTTCCGCCACATCTAACTGCCCTGGTGCAGTAGGTTTGCCAGCATTCGCGTAGGTTAATGGAGAGCCAAAGATGGGTGCGGTAATCCTCGTTATCGTTCCCGCATCTCCCATCGCAAAAGCTATCACAGGTACCGTAACTTCGTCTTGAACTTGGACGAGAAAATCAATGATGCGGAGGGCATCTGCTGAACTCTTAGCGAACGTCACAACTTTAGCTAAGTCACATCCAGCGTCGGCCATTTTCTTCACAAAATCGATCATTACATCTAAAGATGGGGTTTTTGAAAAATCGTGGCATGATATCAGCACAGATACACCTGACCGTTTTGCTTCTGAAACCACGCGTTCACGTAATTTTTCTGGAGTTGAAAGCTCCATGTCGACACAGGACACGCCGCGTTGTATCGCTTCCAAAATCAGGTCAATGCGCTTCTCTTCGCTACCTCTGAAAAAACCGCCCTCTTTTCTGGAGCGATTTGTGAAGATGATAGGTATGTCTTTTCGAATGAGCCTGTCCCAGCCCTTTTGATCTTCAAGGGCGTCAAACCTGATTTCGATTACGTCAGCGCCTTGTCTTATCGCACGAGCAATAGCTGCTCTCATCTCATCAGAGTTTTTGCCAATCACCGCACCACAGACAATGGGGGTCTTTAGCAGGTACTTCCCTAGCTTTAGCTGGTTCAAGAGCAGCTCACCAACTATCTCTCGACCAAGGTCTCTTCTACCTTTGTACCGAAGTGCCTTCCAGATTTTTCCACGTAGATTAGAACTTCATCGCCGGGCTTCAGCTTAGCCACCGAAATAGGTTTACCTTCCTTGTCGACCAAGTTAACTGTTTCTGCGTTCTGGAGTAGAGTTTTGTAAACCTCACCATTTAGCTCAGCCACGATAAGAAGAAGAGGACGCCTTTCTATCTTGACCCTTCCAATTATACCTACTCTGGCTTCGCCTCTCGCGTTTACTATAAGAACCTCGTCACCAGCGCTCAGCTCTGACATATATTTTGTCTTACCGTCAGGAAGTCTGATATAGGCGTGTACAGCTCCCGCGTTCACGCGGAAGGGCCTGGGAGCCACGAACTCGCTGGTCAGTGTTTCGGAGTGCACTAAGAACATTCCGCTGGCTTGGCTTCCGACCAGCATGCCCTCGCCTATCGTCATGAGAGAAGCGGTGTCCACACAGGCACGGTCCCCAGTTCCGACCGGCTTCACCATCTTCACCTTGGCGGATGATAGTTCAAGCTTTTCGATAGAAAGCGATTCAAAAACATCGATGACCTTTTTGATCTCGGCAGGGCCACGCTCCTTAGCTTCGAGAAGCACACCTGCAGCGCCGATTTCTAAGGTTTCAACAGCTATCCTCGCTTCAGTTGCGTTTTTTACACCTGCGAGGACCTTTGCTTCAGATCTTTGGAGTTCTGCAATAACGTTCTCGAGCGGAATGACCTTCCAGTCTGGAGTAACTGTTATCACAAAATCTGCAGACCCCCCCGCTTTTATCGAGACTTTCTCTAGTTCCTTGCTGGCTACATTCACGAGCACGGCAACTTTTTTTCCTTCGCCGCGTAATCTTTCAGCTTGACTTAAGATCTTGTCGGTATCTTCATTTTTTTGAATTTTGAGCAAAATAATGCTAACACCTGTGAAGTCCTCCTCTGCGGCTACTTGAACATGACCTAGCTTCAGGACCTCTTGCGCTTCTTCGGATTTCACAACGACGACGTCAGCGCCCACCTCTATCGCTGCATCAACAAAGGGCTTTCTGCGGTCCCATGGTTCATCCCAGTCTGCCTTAACCCAGAGGAGCCTGCGCAAGGACTCACCTTTTTAGTTCGCGCATCGCCTTCTCGACCGTTGAACCATCGTGGACTATTCGTGCTAGCGCCCTAGTCATCGCGGTTGGATTATCGTGCTGGAAGACGTTACGTCCTATCGAGACTCCTATGGCACCGGCCTCGATAGCCTCCGCTGCCATTTTTAAGACATCTCTGTCCGTAGCCATCTTTGGACCACCAGCGATTACAATTGGAACTGGGCAACCCCGCACTACTTCACTAAAAGACTTCACATCGCCGGTGTACACTGTTTTTATGATGTCCGCGCCTAGTTCGGCTCCAACCCTGGCAGCGTGCGCAACTAATTTGGGGTCGTGCTGATCTTTCACTTTAGGGCCACGTGGGTACATCATCGCGAAGAGCGGCATGCCCCAGGCTGTGCAGGTTTCCGCCACTTCTCCAAAATTCTGCAGTTGCTCAGCCTCGTTTGGTGCCCCGACGTTGACATGTACCGAGACAGCGTCGGCCCCGAGTGTTATCGCTTCTTCAACGGTCGCCACAGGGACTTTGCAGTCTGAGTCTGGGGACATGGAAGTACTTCCAGACAAGTGGATGATTAGCCCTATGTCTTTACCGTAGCCCCGGTGCGCTACTCGCGGCATGCCTTTGTGGAGCACGACGGCATTAGCACCTCCCTCGGCTATCTTGTTTATTATTGAGGGCATATCCTTGAGCCCCGCTATCGGGCCTAACGAAAGCCCATGGTCCATTGGCACTATCACTGTACGCTTTGTCTTTCGGTCGATTATCCGCTCGAGCCTGATGCGTTTTCCCACTTCAGACAACCTTCGCACCTCCTTGTGTGATATGCTGTGCAACCATTAAAAATGTGTGGGAGATAGATAGATTTAAGGCCACGTTGTTTTTAAACCGCGATGACTAAACTATTAAAAGAGGGATTTCCCTCTACTGATAGGCAATTGCATGGAGTTCTTCCCAAAGTTTGCACCGCTCTCGTTTCAAGATAAGCCACTTGTAGATCTATTTCTCAAAAAGGAGCAGCCGACGATTTCTGAGATGACCTTCGCCAACATGTACGCGTGGCGCAAGACCGAGCTCGTTGAAGCTTCACTGCTTGGAAAATCTATGGTACTCAGAGGAAGGCGAAAGGACGGCGATGTCACTTATGCGCCACCAGTAGGCGCAGATGACAAGGTCCAGATCGTTAAAACGTTGATTGGACATTCCCTGAAAGAAGGATCCACGTTTTTGATGAGGGGGATAGTTGAACCCTTGGCCACCAGACTAGCTGAAGAAGGCTACGAGTTGGCGCCCGACAGAAACAACTGGGACTATGTTTACCTTACCTCAGACCTTGCAAATCTACCTGGTCCAAAGTTTTACGGCAAACGAAAAGAAATAAAGAAATTCCGATCCAGATACAGGCACGAGTGCAAAAAAATTACTCCATCTATCATCCAAAAATGTGTGGAGTTTCAGGAGGAATGGTACTCCATTAGAAACTGCCGTGGTTTATATAGCCTGATGGAAGAAAATTATACTATTCTCGATGCACTCCAAGATTTTGACAAACTTGGGCTCTCTGGATTAGCGGTCTTCGTGGACGGTGAGTTGGTGGCATTCTCGATTGGGGAGATGCTAAACGACAATACTTGGGTCACACATTTTGAGAAGGCAAGCCCAGAGATTCAGGGACTTTACCAATACATAAACCAGCAGATTGCCTTAGAAGTCTTACCCAACTATATGTTCATAAATAGAGAGCAGGATTTGGGCGAGAAGGGACTAAGGATGTCAAAAACCAGCTATCATCCCCACCACATGGTTGAGAAGAACATGTTGCTGGTGGAGAAATAGAAAATCAAAAATAATAAAAATATCGGAGCTTCTTTTTGTTATTCATTTACACTTTTTCACTAGAATTTCACAGGGTTTTAAAACTACCCATCTTCGCTGAAAACATTTTGCATTTAGATTTAGCTACTCCAGAAATTAGTCCTTTTATCTTAAAGTGAGAAATGTCAAGCGGGAACCACGTGACATTGCTCAAAGTAAAGCCATCGAAGCTATCTGGAGAAGTAACCGCACCTCCTTCCAAGTCATACACCCACAGGGCCTTCATGATAGCTTTGCTCGCGAAGGGAGAAAGCAGAATCAAAAAACCCCTTCTTGGTTACGACACGATGGCTACAATTGAGGCCGCCAGAAACCTCGGCGCAGAAATCGTTCAGGAAGGGGACGTTTGGAGGGTCAAGGGGACCGGTGGAAATATCAGACCTAGTAAGCATACGATCGATGCACGCAACTCAGGTACAACCATTCGAATGATGAGCGCAATCGCCGCCCTCTCAGAGAAATCCATACGTCTGACGGGCGATGAATCCATCCTAAAGCGTCCCATGGGTCCGCTGGTGGCAGCTCTTGAAGAACTCGGGGCAAGGGCTAGGTGTGAAGGCCCGGATGGTAGGCCTCCGGTGGTAGTTGGCGGTGGGTTGGTTGGTGGTGATGTCGAGATAACCGGAGGCATAAGTTCTCAGTTCATCTCGGCACTGTTGCTCGCTGCGCCATACGCGAAGGAAGACGTTAGGATAACGATAACGGAGGAGTTGCGTTCGAAGCCGTACGTTGAGATAACGTTGGAACTTCTAGACGCGGCTGGTGTGAAAATAAGAAGAGATAGGGAGCTTATGGAATTCAATATCCAGGGAGGACAAACATTTCGTCCGATAGATTTGACCATCCCTGGAGACTTCTCGTCTGCTGCTTTCGTGTTGGGAGGTGCTGCACTTACCGGTTCAACTGTTAGAGTAAACAACCTAAACATAAAAAGTGCGCAGGGCGATAAGCGGATCTTGGATCTACTGGAGGAGTTCGGGGCAGAAGTGAAAGTACAAGGGAAAGTCGTGGAAGTATCAGGTGTCGGAGAACTTAGCGGATTAGAGGCAGATTGTGGAGATAATCCTGACCTCGTTCCTGTGCTCGCAGTATTGGGTTCGGTCGCGGATGGGAGGACGAGGTTGCTAAACATCCCACACTTGAGGTTCAAAGAGACGGATAGATTGCGTGCACTTTCAACGGAGTTGCGGAAGCTCGGAGCCGAGATCGAAGAGGGTCCCGACGAGTTGAAGATCGATGGAGTCGAGAAGCTAAAAGGGGCGAGGCTCAGCTCCTATGGAGATCACAGAATGGCGATGGCATTTGCCGTGGCTGGATTGGTCGCACGCGGTGAAACGTATGTAGATGGAGCAGAGAACATCCCGGTATCATATCCAAGTTTCGTAAAAGACATGCGGGAGCTGGGCGCCAAGATAGAGTTGGTTTATTAGTCGATTCGAATGAGCCAGTGACGTATATACGTCATAAAAAGCAGCGAAAGCCCCTGCCCTGTATAAGTATAAATTAACATCCTTAAAATTGCATTTAAGGCACCAAAATTTCTCATTTTATATGTCCATGCCGCCGTAGTAGATGCACTGCTTTTGTGAGATCTTGGCTGAATGTTTCGGTTTTTCAACAAACTCAACGACAGCATCCCGCACGATAACGACGGGGATTTTTTCGTTAGCCTCCCCCATGACCAACTCTGCGGCGGTCGCTAGCTGGTCTGCGATCGCGCGGAATGTAATTTTGAGTGGTCTGCCGTAGATGTCGGGCTGCCCTCTACAGTCGATTACTGGCTCTATTCCAGCTACTCCTATTGCTTGACCGACCGTACCAAGTCTCAAAGGGCGCACAACGCTGTCGGATATAACAACTCCAATTTTTGCCCCTGACCCTTCCGATAGCGCTTTCCTGAGCGCCTCTGCAGCTGTGTCAGGTTTCGCTGGCATGAGTATAGTTTGGCCCCTGGGAGCGTTCGATAGATCGGCGCCAGCGTTTGCACAAATTAGACCCTCTTTTATCGTAAGTATTGCTCCCTTACAAACTCTCAATACCTTGTCTGCCTCGTGCAGCACCAACTCGACGAACTCCGGAGCTTGACCGCTCCTTACCGCGATTTTTTTCGCGCGAGTAGACGGCTTAATCCTCGATAGTTCTTTTATCCTGCCCTGTGATGTGGCCACTATCTTTGATGAGATTACCAACACATCTCCGTCACGCAGGCCACCGACCTTGTCAGCTGCTATGAGAATCATCTCCGGCAAGTTGTCTCCCGGTTTGATTATAGGTAAAGCGACTCCGATAACTTGCATTAAACCAAGTCCCTTATGGCCTCAGCAACTCTCACGGCTTGAAGAGTTTCAAGGGGGTCGTGAGTTCTTATTGCACTTACACAGTTCAAGACAGCTATCGACGCGGCGAGAGAACCAAACAGACGATCTTCAGGATTTTTTAGCCCTAAAATTTCTCCTATGAATGATTTCCTTGAGATGCAAAGACATATCGGACGCCCGATGTTAAGTTCCTTGAGTCTCGCCAATATCCTGAGATCAAGATAAGTCGCTAGACTGTAGTTGCGTCCTTTAACTTGATTGGTTGCTCGTGAACCTAAGCGCGCAAGTCTCGCAGGCCAGTGTCCTATGGCCGGGTCGACGACGACATTTTCTAATGGAATATGGTTTTTCACGCAGATTTTCAGACTTTCACGCAAGGCGTTCTTGATTTCACTAATATCGTAAACATCACCTGGAGCATTCTTCGCTGCCATAAGTATCGCCGAGCAACCTGTCACAGCTATGACATTTGCCATGCGAGGATCCGCTTTCAAACCACTTATGTCGTTGATGATCGACGCGCCAGCTTCGATTGCCGCTTCCGCGACATCAGCCCGTTGTGTGTCGGCTGAAATCGGGACATCGATTTTTTGCGCCATTGCCCTTATGGCTGGGATCAATTTCTTCATCTCTTTTTCTGGAGATATTGGTTTAGAGCTTGGGCCTGTGCCCATGCTTCCGATGTCGATTATTTCGGCACCTTCTTTGACCATCTCGCGAGCCCTTCGCACGGCATCTTCTGGCCCTCTAACAATAGAACCTTTATAAAAAGAGTCCTTGCTGAGGTTCATCGCACCTATTATGACAACGGGTCTTTTTTCCCCGATCTTGACGTCTCCGAGCTTTGCCGTTGCCAATTCAGCACCAGAAGAACTCAGACGCGAGACGATAAAAAACAAGTACACATGAAAAGGCAACAAATCTAACTTGAAAGTTCAAATTTTTCAGGAGAAACATAATCTCCGTATTTTTCTCTTGCCGCGATCAATCTTTGCCTCTGTTTTTCAAGCACAGCGAATATTATACTCGGTGCGTCTGGCACGTCGTTGGCGTAAATTTTCATGATCCTTTCGATCTTCGCAATGTGTTCTGGGATTCTCAACGTGAATTGTTTCACGTAATCCTCCTTTTTGTAATCAATGCTGAGAACTTGTTTAAACAGGATTTTTAGGTCCTCGTATCTCGGGATGAGGCCGGTTGGTGTCTTTAAAGCCTTGACCTCCCCGTGTGTGCGTAGTTCCATCCACTTGAGCCATACCGCTTTGTCATCCTTTCCATTTAGGAATTTGCCATTCGCGTCTTTCAGAAAATAGTTAACGGAAAAAATTCGTGGAGGAGATTTCAAAACGCGTCCAAAATTTAAGTGATTTTTTATGTATTTGCCCAAGGGAATAGAGAGAAATGCCAAGTTTGCCATTGGGTTGAATTTCCTAACTCCTTCTTCCCCAAGCGCGGCGGCAGTAGTTTCCGACTCCAATGATGCACCTTTGGTTACCACTCCATGTACCCAATCGAAGGACTCCTCCACCGGCACCCATGTGTCCGAATCCCTGCCCCCGTAAATTATACCGCTTACAGGGACGCCTTCAGGATTGTCTAACTCTGGATCTAAATTGCTCAGGAGCTTTAGGTCGAGGGTGAACCGGGCATTTTTGTGCGCTGGTGGTATTTCATTTCCCTCTGCATCCTTCTTGCCCATGAACCACTCTCCCGAATGATTGAATCCTTTTTTTGGTATATCCCCGTCCTTGCCGAGCCAGAAAACATTGCCTTCATCGGTGACCAATACATTCGAGAATACTATCTCGCCTGGGCTGTGAAGAGTTTTCCACAAGATGGGGTCGTCTCTGGAGTTTATTCCCTCAAGTATCCCAAATATCCCTTTTTCTACGTTGACTGCGTACATTCTTCCATTTTTTTTCTTGAGATAAACTATATCGTCGCCAACGATGGTTTCACCTTTTATCATGGCGGTGGAGGTTTTCCCGCAGAGCGATGGAAATGCCCCCGTGAAATAACTAACCCTTCCATTTGGACCATGGATCCCCATTAGGAACATGTGCTCTGTTAACCAGTGTTCTTTTGAGGCCTGATTTATTGCCAAACGCATTGCCAGCTTCTTGTGGCCGATAGTGTTGCCACCATACTGGGTGTTAACGCTGTACACGACATCTCCTCGGAGATCGATGTATATCCTGCGCAGATGGACATTTTTGCTCACCCCCCCTTCCAGCTCCCCTTCAGCGTGCAGGAACTTGAAAAAAAACGGGGAGTCTCCCAACTTTTTGAACTCTTCATATCCTGGCCTATAGAGCAAAACCGACGAGTGTGCCACATAACTGGAATCAGTG
>Ga0315298_1008352_pt1 | contig 13230 bp, 9 predicted proteins | sample WHS_1_MG_FD_203077 | JGI IMG/M metagenome (GOLD analysis project Ga0315298, IMG submission 203077) | Extremophilic microbial mat communities from Washburn Hot Springs, YNP, Wyoming, USA - WHS_1_MG | ecosystem: Environmental > Aquatic > Thermal springs > Hot (42-90C) | place: USA: Wyoming...
CTACGGTAAAATTTCAAAGGGGAATAAATATGCAAATTGATAAAAAAAATATACTTGTAGCCTCCGGCATTGCCCTCTTTTTTTTGATAGTAATCATTACCGTTTTACCCTATCCAGCAGCAGCCAAGAGACTCCCTCTACTTTTGGGTATTATCGGCCTAATTCTTGCGGTACTTATTATAATCCAATCATACCGTTTAACGCCAAAAGAGACACAATTGGAAGGAAAGAATCCTTATCCGAATCTTTATAAGGCCCTAATTTGGATGTTTATTATTCTTCCCGTTTTACTCCTTCTGGGATTTCATCTTGGTTTAGGCTTTTATACCTTCCTGTATTGTCGTTTGCACCGGGGGAGATGGTGGGAGTCCCTATTAGCCGGATTGAGTGTTGTTTTGTTCGTCCATATAATTTTCGTAGTTTTACTAAAAACATGGATACCCCGAGGTTTGCTCTTCGACTTATTAATTGAGAGGATGTAGAAATGGAAAAGGCGAAAGTCCTTTGTCTTCGGCCGCAGCACGATTTTACCAGGGCAGGGGTTGAGATTCCTCAATCACTTATGATGTATTATTTTCCTCAATTCGATGAGGAAAAGGTGTTGAAAGAAATAGAGGATGCCGATTTCCTTCTATCCCCTTCCCACTATCCACCTATTTCCGCCCGTCTGCTGGAGAGGGCAAAATCTTTAAAATTAGTTCAACTCTGTGGCTCCGGCTATGATTCTGTGGATTTAGAAGCAGCCAAAAAGGCCAAGATTCCCGTTGCTCGCTGTCCCGGCCAAAACTCTCGGGCCGTAGCCCAGTTGTCCTTCGTCTTAATGAACGTATTAAACCGGGGCATCTTGATTGCCGACAAGGAGGTAAAGCGGGGGAATTATCAAGAGGTGAGAGAGAGACTGCGCAGAGAGGGAACCTATGAGTTAGAGGGACTTGCCTTAGGCATCATCGGTATGGGACCCATTGGTCGGGAAATGGCCAAGATCGGGGCCTTTTTTGGGGCAAGGCAGTATTACTATGACATTATCCATCTTACACCTGCAGAAGAGGAAACCTTAAATGTAACTTTTTTGGAGATGGAAGAATTACTGAAAATATCCGATGTTGTTACCCTCCATGTGCCCCTTAATAATAGTACCTACAAGCTCATTGGCAAGAGGGAATTTTCTCTAATGAAACAGGGAGCAATTTTAATCAATACTTCCCGAGGTGCTATAGTCGATATGGAAGCAATGGTAGAAGCTCTGAGGAAAAATAAATTGAAGGGTGCCGCTTTTGATGCATTCGATGAAGAACCACTGCCGCAGAACCATTTCTTGTTAAACCTCGAAGAGGAGATTAAAGAGCGCCTTATTCTTACACCCCACATTGGAGGAACGACAAGACAATCACAGAAACGAATGTTTGAAGAGGCCTTAAGAAATATATTGCGGGTAATGCATGGTGAGACACCGCGGTACGTGGTAAACGACATTAAATAAATTGGGAGGGTGAATGAAAGCTGCTGAATTGTTTTTAGCCTGTTTAAGGGAAGCGAAGGTAACTACTATTTTTGGCAACCCCGGTACCACCGAAATTCCCCTTTTAGATGCCTTAACGGAGAAAAAAGACATTAATTATCTCATAACACTCCACGAAAACGTGGCCGTAGCCATGGCCGATGGCTATGCCCGCGCCTCAGGAAAAGTGGGATTTGTAAATGTGCACACCGCAGCCGGAACAGCTAATGCCTTAGGTGGCTTGTATAATGCCTTTGTGGACAATTCTCCGGTTGTAGTTACAGCCGGTTATAAGGATACCCGGATCTTAGGAAGGGAATGCTTCTCTGAGGTCCCCGATCTCCTGGGGATGACAAGACAGTTTACCAAATTTAGTTGGTCTCTGCTCTTGGCTGATAGGGTTGCGGAGGATTTATTAAGGGGTATAAGAACGGCACTAATACCGCCCCGGGGACCTGTATTTATGTCTTTTCCCGAAAATCTCTTGGGCGAAGAGATTAAAGATGGAAAAATTAAGTCTACTTTACCTGAACTGCCCATTATATTTGAAGGCGCCCCTCAATTAATTGATAAAGCTGCAAAATTATTGGTAGAAGCGAAATATCCCCTCCTCATCGCGGGCAGCGAAATCGCTCGGGCTGGCATCTTGGAAAAGGCCATAGAATTGGCTGATCTCCTTGGGTTTGCTGTGGTTACGGAAGGGAGAGAATCACTCTGTTCGTTAAATTTCCCCCATACCCATCCAGCCTTTCGTGGTTCCTTTCAGGCATCTCTTCCAGAAGTTAGAAGGGCTGACGTGATTTTGGGTCTGGGTTGTAAGGCCTTTACTCAAACGAGTTATTCGGAGGAACCTGAATTGCCACCACAAGCGATCTTCATCCATTTCCATTCTAATCCCCATGAAATAGGTAAAATTTACAAGGCTCACATCGGTGTTCTTACAGAAGTAAGCCGGGGAACGGAAAAGCTTATAGAAGCCTGTCTTCCCCTTATCACGCGGGAAGTAAAAAAGGCGATTGAGGAGAGAAAAGAATTTTTAAAGAATGAAAAAGAACATTTAGAAGCAAAGAAAAGAGAAGAATTAGCCTCCCTCTGGGATAAAAAACCTATATCGGTACCGCAACTGGTACAGGTGCTAAATGGCATTTTAAAGCCTGACACCGTTATCGTTGATGAAGCGGTTCGCTCATCACGGGCTTTACTTCGCTTTTATAATTTTACTGAAAAGGACACTTACTTTCGTGCTTCCGGTGGTGTTTTGGGCTGGGGGGTGCCCGCAGCTTTGGGGATTAAGCTTGCCATGCCAGAGCGAGACGTCGTTGCCTTCGTAGGTGATGGTAGTCTACTTTTTTCCGTTCAGGCCTTGTGGACGGCGGCAAAATACCGCATACCTATCAAAATTATCGTTTGCAATAATAGACAATATCGGGCGGTAAAAGATGCTGCCCTCAGATATCAAGGGGTCGTGTCGCGCCTTGGTTACTGTGTAGGTACAGACTTGGTGGAACCTGAGATTGACTTTTGCAAATTAGCAGAAGGGTTGGGTATCGAGGCTGTAAGTATCGGTGAACCGAAAGATTTAAAGGGAACTTTAACGGAGATAATAAACATAGCCGAAAAACCCGTACTGGTTGATGTAAAAATCCTTTGATGAGAGGTGATATATGAAAATAAAAGAGATTTTCTTTCTTTCCATAGTGGTGGTGATGCTTAGCGTGCCTCTATCTGCCTATGCCCAAATTTCCTATCCTGCGAAAAAAATCGTCTGGCTAATACCCTATAAACCGGGAGGTGGTTTTGATATCTTTGCCCGGGCGATTACTCCATATTTGGAAAAGTACTTAAAGGTAAGAGGTGGTGGTATTATCATTAAAAACGAACCGGCAGCATCGGGCGAAAAAGCCATTTCATTGCTGTATCATAGTGCCGCCGATGGTTACACCATCGGTTCCTTTGCCGGAGGTTATTTGGCCGATCATTTTCTGCAAAAGAAAGAATACGATATTACGAAGTTAACGTATATACTTCGCCTCGATGAGATGACCCGTCTCATCGTTACAAGGAAGTCGGGACCCAAAAGCTGGCAGGAGGTAGTTGCCGCATCCCGTGTTTCTCCCATAAAATGGGGTATTGGTGCCTTTGGCCGTGATATTCACATAGCGACCATTATTGCCAATGAGGTCCTCGCGCTACCGGCAAAGTTTATAGCCTATGGAGGCACAGCGGAAAACATTAATGCTTTAGTTCGTGGGGATGTTCAGATTTCTACCATTTCAGAAGATTCCGCCAAGAACCTCATAGACTCGGGGGAGATGAGGGTTTTGCTCACCTTTGATAAAAAAAGTAGATATCCCGGTGCTGTAAGCATCCAGGATTTGGGGCATCCGGAGCTCATAAATCCCACAAAAGGCACCCGTTTTCTCGCTGGTCCTCCAAAGTTAAATTCCAAAATTGTGGACATTTTGGTAGATGCCTTTCTTAAGGCAACAAAAGATAAAGAGTTTATTGATTGGGCCAAGAGATCGGGTTTTGAACCCAATCTGCTCTATGGAAAAGATCTCGAGAGTATGTTGAAGGAATTGTTAAACTTTTATCGGGAAAAGGCGCCTGTAATTAAAGCAAGGCTCGATTAACCGGGGAAGGACAAAAAAATGGAAGATGCAAAGTTGCTTATCATTAATCTTACGGCCCGGACCTATCGTACGGAAATAATTCCTGAAAAAATTGTCCGCCACTATATCGGGGGCAGGGGCTTGGGAGCCTATCTCTTATATAAGAACCTCCCTGCTGGGACAGATCCTTTAAGCAGTGAAAATGTGCTTATTTTTACCGCAGGGCCGGCCCAGAACTTAAGTGTCCCTTTCAGTCCCAAAGCTGTTTTAACGACAAAATCTCCCCTTACGGGCATCTATTTATACTCTGTAAGCAGTGGGGCTATCGGTCATAACATACGCAAAGCGGGATATATGGCCATCATGATTATCGGTAAAGCGGAAGAACCTTTGTATCTTCATATAGCAGACGAAAAGGTCACATTCCATAAGGCTAATCACCTTTGGGGTAAAGACACCTTGACAACCCAAAAGCTTCTCCTCGATGAAACGAAGGACAAAAGGGCCTCGACGGCCGTAATCGGTCCTGGGGGAGAAAAACTTATTTTGTACGCCTCCATCATTACCGAGGGCGATAAATTCCGGGCGTTTGCCCGGGGTGGTCCCGGCTGCGTCATGGGGTCTAAGAACTTAAAGGGCTTAGTAATTTCTGGTACCAAAACCTATCAACCTGCCGACCCGGAGGCTTTAAGTATGTTCAAAAGGAAAATTGCTGCCGCCATAAGGGAAAATAGTGTTTGGGCGGAACTTCGGCGTAGATACGGCACGGGTGATGATATGCCTTTCATGAACAAGGTCGGCATGCTACCCACAAGAAATTGGCAGACCGGTGTCTGGGAGGAGGACAAATTGAAGGGTATTGCCCCCATGTTGAATGCGGGAATCTGGCCCCGGAAAAATATCTCCTGTGGACCCTATTGCCCGAATCCCTGTTCCCACTACCTGGAAATAAAGAGCGGTCCCTATGCGGGGGTAGCGGTAGACGGTCCCGAATATGAGACGATGTATGCCTTTGGGTCAAATCTGGGAATAGATAAATTCGATGCCGTTGCTGCCGCTGCATCCCTTTGCGATCTAAACGGCATTGATACCATCTCTACCGGACTTACCATCAGTTTTCTTACCGAATGCTACGAAAAGGGCCTCATCGACAGAAATTACACGGAAGGTATTGAATTGGCTTTCGGCAATGACGAGGCGGTAATTCAATGCCTAAAGAAAATTATTGCCCGCGAAGGAATAGGTCACCACTGGGGTGAAGGAACGAGGCATCTTTCGGCAACAATTAACGGTTCTTCCTCTTTTGCCATGCATTGTAAAGGTTTGGAAATGGGAGGGTACGAATGTCGGGCCTTCTATGGACAAGCTTTGCAATTTGCCATCAATCCCAAAGGTGGTGACCATCACGGCATGGGATTACCCGCTCGAAGCGAAGCAGCCGATGGAAGTAATAAGGTTATAAAAGGGAAGGGGGAATATTTAAAGGAAGATGCCATCGGAAGGGTAATTGCCGATTCAGCGGTAGTATGCGTTTTTCCAAGAAAGTTTCTATTCCCCCTCTTTCATGAGATGCTTACAGCACTCACGGGTTTTCTCTATTCTCCTGAAGAGGTAACGAAGGCAGGGATGAGGATTATTGCTCAGGAACGTCTGTTCAATGTCCGTGAGGGGTTGGGAAGGAAAGACGACACCCTTCCACCCCGGCTCCTCAAAGAACCCCTCCCCGATGGTCCCTACAAGGGGAGTATTGTTCCTCTTGAGGAACTGAAAGATGAAGCTTATCGTGCCTTCGGTTGGGACTTAGAAACAGGGGAACCCACCCCTCAGCTTCTCTCGGAACTTGAAGTAAATTAGGGGAGAGGGGAATCCTCTCCCCATAGTAACTTAATCCCCCTCGTGGTATTTGAAGGAGAGATTGAGACGTGTCCTGAAGAGGACTGCTTTTCCCTCCTCAACCATTACGTCAAGCCTTACTACTTCCGCAATTCTTAAATCTTTTAAACTCTTCGCCGCCGTAGCAATGGCCGTTTTGGCAGCATCTTCCCAAGATTCAGTGCTTGTACCCACCACCTCAATGATTTTGTAAGTACTCTCCCCCATAGCGTCCTCCTTTTTTAAAGTTACTCTGCCTCTAAATGAGGCTAAATGTTTTGGCAAGACGTATTAATTTATACACCGTTATCGAGGCCAGATAGGCTACATCCTCAAGGGGAAGATACTCTCTGATGCTCTCATCAAAGAGAATCGTACCTTCTGGAGGAAATTCCTCATCGCCCTCCCAGAGGACGAGCGTCACCGGCGTCTTGGGAAAGGGTTTGACGGTAAAAGCCGCATCTCCGTAAGCAAGGGGGAGGGCACCCAAAGAATCGCCCGCCTTTAGAAAAAGGTCCTTCTTACCGCCAAAAAATCTAACAAAAGGTATCTGGGCTCGTTGCAGAAAAGGACGGAAATAGAATTCTCCGGAAGGGATTTCCCGAAAGGTAATGAGCTTATCCTTTAAGGGGAGTGGTTTAGCATAAAGTAAGTAGTGAAGAATCAATCCTTGGTCCTGAAAGGAAAGTTCACTCTTGTTCCCGGAAATGGTTCCCTCAGGGTAAGTAATCGTTATTTTTTCCCGAAAAAAAGGCAAAAGAATCAATTTATTGCCATTAATTTCTGTTTGCTCAACCTCGGCGTTTCGGCAAATTTCTTCTAATTGACGCTTGCTTAGTTCCTTTTGGGCAAGGTTTATAGTATTTAGGAAATCATCAACTCTGGCCATTTTTCTTTCTTTAAGGCTATTTCCTGCACCTGTTTTAGGTCTTCAGGGGTATTGATATTCAAAAACATGATATCCGCATGGGGATAAGAATTTATTATATCCTCGCCGATAATCAACGTCTTATGCCGTCTGTTTAAAAGGGTAATTATTTTTATCTGTCGCTCCCTGATATTCTTTTCGATGGTGGACAAACACTTTTTGCTATAAATGGCGTGCAGGGGTTGAAAGCCGTCATGGGATTTGGGCATTACAATATCGTAGTTAGGTGCTTGCTTTAACATATAACGGATGAAGTCTCTATCCAGAAAGGGCATATCACAGGCACATATAAAGGCTTGCTCATAGGTAGCATAAAAGAGTCCTGTATAAACACCACCTATGGCACCAATACCTGGTAAAACATCGGTCACCAACGTTGCTAGGTCGTAATATAGGTAATTGATGGGCGTGTTTGTTACAATAATTATTTCCTCAAAAATTCTTTCAAAAAGCGACAGTATCCCCTCAATAATCTTTACACCATTTATCTCCAGAAAGGCCTTATCACGGCCCATCCGTGAATTTTTACCACCTGCAAGAATAATCCCTGTTATTTTCACTTTTTCCATTGCTCAAGGTGTTCATCTACCCATCTCAAAACAGTGGGGCAAAGTCTCTTTAATTTTAAGCTTTCTTTAAAGTAGTGTCAAAGGTTATTTATTTCCTCCACCGAGAACCTTAAAGAGGATAGCTCGGTTGGCAAACCGGGAAAGACGGAGATTAACAAGGGCCTGCTTTGCCGCAAGGAGGGACCTTTGGGCATCGAGGACATTGAGATAACTATCGATCCCCTTTTCATAACGAACAAGGGAGAGGGTATAGGTTTTTTCTAAGGCGGATACGAGAGAATAATGCGCATCCAATTGTTCTTTAAGCATACTTTCTGCAGCTAAGGCATCGGCCACTTCTTTGAAAGCAATCTGGAGGGTCTTCTCGTATTGGGTTAAAAGGATATCACGGTTCACCTTTGCTACGTCGTAGGCTGACCAGGTACGGGCATCAAAAATGGGTACCGCAAGTTGAGGAACAAAGTTCCATGTAGCTGAGCCACTCTTAAATAGTCCAGATAGTTCGGCACTTGCAGTACCGAATGAAGTAGTTAGAGAAATTCTGGGGAAAAAAGCGGCTCTGGCAGCTCCTATGTTGGCATGAGCCGCCTTCAGTCTCTCTTCCGCTGCCAGAACATCGGGCCTTTGCAAAAGAATCTCAGAGGGAAGACCGGCAGAAATTTCAGGAGGTTCATTCAGCTCACTTAATATTTTTGATAATAATTCTTCTTTTATATCCGTACCCACCAAAAAACGGAGGGTATTCTCGTCCTGGGCGATTTTTTGAATGATCCGCGCCGTTTCTCCTTTTATGGCATCTACCTGAGATTTTGCCTGATTCAATTCTATTTCCGAGGCAAGCCCCAAATCATAGCGCTTTTTTACTAAATCTAAGGTTTTTCTCTGGGCTTCCTCCATCATTTCCAGTAATTTAAGGATTTCTCGGTCGGCCGTAAGGGTAATATAGGCGTTTACTACAGTGGAAATCAAAAGAATTTCTGCGGACCGACGGGCAAAGTCTTCAGCTAAATAGTCATCCAAGGCTTGGTCTCTGAGATTCCGCAGACGTCCAAAAAAATCTATTTCCCAGGCGGTTATGCCAAGAGCGACATCGTAACGTTCTTGCGTAGTTGCTTTGCCGGTAGGCGATAGATCGGCCGGTAATCGGCTTTTGCTTCCACTTGCTGCTGCCGATACCGATGGATAAAGTTCAGCCTTTTGTATACCGTATAGGGCCCGTGTTCTTTCCACATTCAAAATCGCAAGTTTTAAATCGCGGTTATTTTTTAGAGCAAGCGCAATTATTTCCTGGAGATGCTTATCGTGGTAGAATTCCTGCCACGATAATTTAGTTCCTAAGGGACGGTCACCTTTTTCGATTCTATAAGCGGAACCTGTGGGCCAAGTAGATGACACTGGTGCTTCAGGTCTCCTGTAGGGAGGTGCCAGATTACAACCCGTTAACCCAATAACTACGACAGAGAGAATTATAAGGGATAGCGTTTTTTCCGTATACATAAATACTACACCAATGTGGATTAAGCCCTCTTAAAGATTTTGTATACAAGAACAAAAAACATGGGTATAAAAACCAGGTCGATAAAAGTGGCCGATGGCATTCATAGCGCCGGCTCCGGCACCGGTTGCTATGGCCAAGGGCAAGGTACCGAAAAAGAAGGCGAGTGAAGTCATCACTACGGGCCTAAAACGAATTCTCACAGCAGAAAGAGTGGCCGGAATTAATTCCTGTCCTTTGCTTAACTCGCCTTTTATAAACTGGATAATTAATATGGCATTTTTCGTTGAAAGGCCCATGGTGGTGAGAAAACCGATTTGAAAATAAACATCATTGTGGAGGCCCCGGAGGAAAGTAGCGAGTAGGGCACCGAAAACACCTAAAGGGAGCATGAGTAGGTTTACTATAGGAATGGTCCAACTTTCATATAGAGCGGCCACGCAGAGGAAGATCACAAGTATAGAAAAGGCATAGAGAACCGGCGCTTGGGATGTCGTCATCCGTTCCTGATAAGATACACCCGTCCAGTCATAACCTATACCCGCAGGGAGTTTATGAGCAATTTCTTCCATGGCACGCATTGCTTCACCGGAACTGACACCGTAAGCAGGTTCTCCCCAGATATTAACCGAGGGGAAGCCGTTGAAACGTTCCAGGCGGGGCGAACCACTTGCCCAATGTCCCGTGGCAAAAGAAGAAAAGGGAACCAATTTGCCAAAACCGTTACGCACATAAATCTTTTCCAAATCGTGGGGTAACATTCTGTGCGGGGCATCGGCCTGAACGTAGACCCTCTTCACCCGCCCCCCTTGAATAAAGTTATTCACATAATAGCCACCAAACATGGCCGAAAGGGTGTTATGAATGGAGGTTATGGGTAGACCCTCTACACCTGCTTTTTCCCAGTTTACATCGATTCTGTATTCTGGAACATCTTCCATTCCGTTGGGACGCACATTTACCAATCTTTTATCCTGAGCCGCAAGCCCAAGCAATTGATTGCGGGCGTTCATAAGAGCAACATGGCCGAGGCCGGCGCGATCCAATAACTGGAAATCTATACCGCGGGCGTTCCCCAATTCAATAACGGGTGGTGGAGGAAAGGCAAAAACCAATGCTCCTCTCATTTTATGAAAGGCCATCATGGCCCTTGCTGCGATTGCCTTTACGCGTAAATCTTTTCTGTCCCGGAGATACCAATCTTTGAGCTTTATGAAAACCATACCGTTGTTCTGGGCCCTTCCGGAAAAACCTATACCCGCAACGGTCATACAGGATTCAACAGCTGCTTTCTCATGCTCTAAAAAATAACGTTGCACTGCATCGGCAACGGCCTGTGTCTGTTCGAGAGTGGAGCCGGTAGGCATCAGTATCTGAGCAAGAAGGATTCCCTGGTCTTCGTCCGGCAAATAGGCGGTGGGGAGTTTCATAAAGAGAAATCCGATGAGAAAAACGATGAGGAGGTACACGATTAAATAACGTACCCTTTTTATCAAAGAGTTATTCACAATGGAAAGATAAAAGCTTCTTATGCGGAAAAAAAAGCGATTGAAACGAACGAAAAAGGGACGAAGGAAAAAAATGGCATCTTCTCCCGGTTCATGCCCCTTTCTTACCGGTTTGAGCAAGGATGCGCAAAGCACCGGCGTAAGAATCAAAGCCACCAACACGGAAAGAAGCATCGCGGCAATGATCGTCACCGAAAATTGGCGGTATATTATACCTCCGGAGCCAGGAAAAAAGGCCATGGGACCAAATACGGCTGAAAGCACTAAGGCAATACCGATTAAAGCACTAGTGATCTGCTCCATGGATTTAATTACCGCATCCTTGGGAGAAAGTCCTTCCTCGGCCAAGATACGTTCCACGTTTTCCACAACTACGATGGCATCGTCCACGAGGAGACCGATAGCCAATACCATTGCAAACATGGTAAGCATATTTATGGAAAAGCCAAAAAATCCTAATACGGCAAAAGTACCCATAATAACTACGGGAACGGCAATGGTAGGGATAAGGGTGGCCCTTAAGTTGCCCAAGAAAAGCCACATTACGAGAAATACAAGAACGATCGCTTCGAAGAGTGTTTTGTAAGCTTCATTTATGGCTACCCTAATAAAAGGTGTGGTGTCGTAAGGATAAATAACCTTGACGCTGGGGGGGAAGAAACGGCTCATCTCTTCCATTTTTTTCTTTATGCGATTGGCCGTTTCAATAGCATTGGCCCCGGGTTCCAACCGCACGGCAAGTCCGGCCGCGGGTTTTCCATTATACATGGCATCAACGTCATAATAATCCGTTCCCAATTCAACCCTGCCCACATCCTTGACCCTTACAATGGCGCCGTCGGTATTAATGCGGATAGGCACGGAAGCAAACTCATCGGGTGTTTTCAGCATACTCTGAACGATTATGCTGGCATTTAGCCGTTGACCGGAAACGGCTGGAGCACCGCCAAATTGACCGGCAGAGACTTCCACGTTATAGGCCCGAAGTGCTTGGATTACATCTTCGATAGTCAGATGGTAACTGGCAAGCTTATAAGGATCAAGCCAGATGCGCATGGCATATTGAAACCCGAAAACATCCACTTCACCTACTCCCGGTACCCGGGCGAGAACCTTTTCTAAGTTTGATTGAGCGTAATCTCTTAGGTCCACACCGCTCAAACTGCCGTCTTCCGAAATCAAACCCACGATGATTAAGTAATTCCTTGTTGCCTTTCCTACCGTTACACCCGTTCGCTGCACCACTTCCGGAAGACTCGCCATGGCCAGTTGCAGTTTATTCTGTACCTTTGTCCAAGCTATGTCAGGGTCGGTACCAGGGGCAAAGGTAAGTTCTATGGTAGAGCTCCCGGCAGAATCACTGGTTGCCCACATATAAATCATTCTATCCAGGCCCGTCATCTTCTGTTCGATGATTTGAGTAACACTGTTTTCCACCGTTTCTGCTGATGCCCCGGGGTAGAAGGCAGAGATACGAATGGTAGGGGGAGCGATAGGGGGATATTGAGAGACGGGTAAGTTGTAAATGGCAAGACCGCCTAATACCATAATAGCAATAGCAATAACCCAGGCAAACACTGGTCTCTCTAAGAAGAACCTTGAAAGCATAGAGCACTCCCCAAAACTATTTCATGAGCACCTTAACGGTCATACCCGGTTTGACCTTTTGTATGCCCTCAACTACCACCTTTTCACCTGGGATTAGGCCGGAGGTAACGAGCCATGTCTGCCCAACGGCACGGTCTAAGGTGAGCATTTTGAGTTGCACTTTGTTGTGTGAATCGACCACAAGGGCAAAGGGATTTCCTCGATAATCTCGAGACACGGCCTCCTGTGGTATAAGGATAGCTTTTGGGTCAAATCCTTCTTCCACCACGGCCCGGACAAACATACCGGGGAGAAGTATTCTTTGAGGATTGGGGAAAAGAGCTCTCAAAATTACTGATCCCGTCGTTGGGTCAACGGTAACATCGCGGAATTGGAGGGCACCTTTCAAGGGATAGGAAGTACCGTCTTCAAGAAAAAGTTTTACTTGGTTTCCCGGTTTTACTTTTTTCGCTGATTGTCCGCCTGTCAAGCGTCGTGCTAATCGCTGCATTTCGGAAGTGGATTGAGAGATATCTACATATATAGGGTCGAGTTGTTGAATAACCGTCAGTGCCAAAGGTTGATAGGCAGAAACGAGGGCTCCTTCCGTAACATTTGATTTGCCGATTCGTCCGGAAATAGGGGCCCTTATGGTAGTGTATTTGAGATTTATCTCGGCCGATTTTAAGGCCGCCTCTGCCTGCTGAACAGAAGCATCGGCGGCAGCTACAGCCTTTCGGTCACTTTCCAGTTGGGCCTCAAAAGCAAGTAAGGTAGCCCTTGCTACCTCTGCTTCCGTTGCTGCCTGGTCCCTCTGCAGGGCAGAAATGGCTCTTTCTCGAAAAGATTCTTCAAAACGCTTTTCATTCAAGAGGGCAAGATCGAGGGTTGCCTTTTGTCTTGTCACATTTGCTTCGCTTGCCTTGAGTGCTGCCCTTACCCGATCGGCGTTCCTTTTGGCTACGGTAAGATTGGCCTGGGCGCTTTCTAAGCTTGCTTGATATAGGTCAGGGTCTATCTGGTAAAGGATATCTCCTGCTTTTACATCGGTACCTTCATTAAAAAAGCGTTTCTGAATAATGCCGCTTACCTGCGGTCTTACTTCTGCAATCCTGTAAGCTGCCGTGCGGCCAATTAATTCGGTCGTAATGGGTATTTTTT
>Ga0315298_1008354_pt1 | contig 13229 bp, 11 predicted proteins | sample WHS_1_MG_FD_203077 | JGI IMG/M metagenome (GOLD analysis project Ga0315298, IMG submission 203077) | Extremophilic microbial mat communities from Washburn Hot Springs, YNP, Wyoming, USA - WHS_1_MG | ecosystem: Environmental > Aquatic > Thermal springs > Hot (42-90C) | place: USA: Wyoming...
CTCTAAAATAAACATTCTTATGGATACTTCCGTATCTTACAAACTCAGCGTTCCCAAGCCCTGGAAGAAGGCTAAAGACCCTTTTTTGCTCAGGATATGTAAGGGAAGTTTGAAACCCTACAAGTTCAAACATATTACCGTGGATGTCTTCCCTTCTCAACTGAACCACTGCAAAATATTTGGAAGAAAATCCCTTTGGCGTAAGAGGTCCATAACGCAACGCATCAAAGCCCCTTCTTGCAATCTCCTCAATTGGCAAACATGCCTCAAAAAATTTCTTATCGAAATCGTGGGGCGTGTGTGTTTTTGCATTTATGAGTTCAGTATAAAATAACCTGTATTCCTCTTCTGTAAGAGGTATGTTAAGATAATCGTCACTCTGCTTATATCTACCGCCAAAAAACATCTTCGACAAGTCAAGAGACTCTTTCAAAACAATTGGTGAAATTGCATCGTAAAAGTAAAGATTATCTGAGAAAAGTTGCGTAAGATTTCTTAAAAGCGCTTCGCTTGTAAGAGGACCTGTTGCAAGTATTACAATGTCATTTGTGTCTATTGAAGTAATTTCTTCTCTTACAACATGGATTTTAGGATGCTGTAAGATGGCTTTCGTTATTGTTTCGGAAAAAAGGGATCTATCAACTGCAAGCGCTTTCCCTGCAGGAACTCTTGTGTCGCAGGCAATTCTTAAAAGAAAAGACCCAAGTCCCAGGGCTTCAAACTTGAGAAGTCCTCTTCCATCTTCAAGTTCTACTGAACCCAGGGAATTACTGCATACAAGTTCTCCAAAGTTTGGTGTTCTGTGTGCCTCTGTCCATTTTTGAGGCCTCATCTCATATAGATACACATCAATGCCACGCGCTGCAATCTGTAAGGCCGCTTCGCTTCCTGCAAGCCCTCCGCCAATAACAACAACTCTCATATCTTAAAATACCTTCCTGCATTTTTCTTTATCAGCCTCTTTACTTCAAGTGTTGTAAGCGAAATGAGGAGTTCTCCTTCGTTTAGTTTAACCTTCTCTTTAAGGGTGTCGAAAGTATCGCCATCCGAAAGTACATTCAGGATTTCGGATTCTTCCTTTGTTAGTTGTTCTTCCTCTTTCTTAAGAGCAAGGTGTTTCAGTGTGCTTATATTCTCAAAAATGTCGCTTGTTGAAAGCAAGGGTATCGCACCATCCCTTATAAGCGCATTTGTTCCAGCACTTGATGGACTTGTAATGTTGCCCGGGACTGCAAAAACCTGCTTTCCCTGGTCTAATGCATGGCCTGCAGTTATAAGTGACCCACTTTTTAACTCTGCTTCAACCACGACAACACCAAGGCTCAGGGCACTTATAATTCTATTTCTAAAGGGAAAATTATATTTCACGGGTGCTGTGCCAAACGGAAATTCTGAAACCAAAAAGCCGTGATTCTCGATTTTCTTTGCTAAATTAAGGTGATCTTTTGGATATATGATATCAATACCACTTCCTAAAACTGCAACAGTCCTCCCGTTTGCATCAATTGCACCATTGTGTGCAGCACTATCAATACCGTATGCAAGCCCGCTTACAACAGTAACCGATGCACTTCCCAGGTCGTAAGCGATTTTATAAGAGATACTTTTTCCGTACTCTGTACATTTCCTTGAGCCAACAACAGCAATCGCTTCTTCTGTAAAGCCCTTGAAGTCGCCTTTCACATAAAGTAAAAGCGATTTGTCTGGAATATTTAAAAGCGATGATGGAAATGCCTCCTCAAAAAATGGGATGATTTTTACACCAAGTTTTTCCGCTTTCTCAATTTCTCTTTTTGCTATGTCAAGATATTCTTTATCAAAATCAAATTCAAGTGAATTATTCTCAAAAAATTTCTTCAAGTAAATCTTTGCTTCTTTTGGTTTGTTAAATCTCAAATAGTTTAGTGCAACAACACTTATAAGATCCACATTAGAAAATATAACTAATTTTGAATTTTTTACAAAATGTGCTACAATATAACGCCTCCAGGGCAAGGTGAGTTGGCAAATGCCAACAATTCCTGATCGGTGGTGATAGGGAGGTTCCCTTAAGCCCACGCACAACTCCAGAGGAGTTGTTGATTGGGTGAGATGCCCAGGCCGACAGTAAAGTCTGGATGGAAGGAGGTTGAAAATGTCCTGGAAAAATTTAAGAAGTATTATTAATGCTTCTATCCTTGCAGCCCTTAGTTTTGTTTTAATGCGTTTTACCGAGTTTCCTTTGCTTCCACAGGCAAGTTTCCTTAAGACCGATTTAGGTGATATTCCACTTTTGGTAGGTGCCTACTTCTTTGGTCCATTTTTTGGCGTTGCAATTGCATTCGTAAAAGACCTTTTATTCTTTATTAGCGGAGCAGGACCTGGTGGACCCATTGGTGTCCTTATGAATTTTATTGCAACGGGCACATTTGCTCTGGTTGTAGGAGTTGTAAATCTTAAAAAGAAAAATGATTTAACTCTTGTTTTGGGGCTTATCCTTGGAACTATTGCACTTGTGCTTGTAATGATTCCTGCAAACCTTTGGGCAATACCAAAATATTTGCCATCGTGGACAAAGGAGCAAATCCTTACTTACATTTTCACGATAAATGTGCCATTTAACATCATTAAAGGGCTGCTTGACACAGTTGTAACATTCTTTGTAGTAAAAGCACTAAGAGGAAGAAAAATCTTCTCCCAAAACTAAAAATGGGGGGCGTTAGCCCCCTAAAAATTTACACATGGATTATAACTATGCCTTAACTCCATTTTTCTTGAGTGCTTCTTTTGCCTTGTTTGCGAGTTCCTCAAAAGCCTTTACATCATTAACTGCAAGGTCTGCAAGCATCTTTCTATCGATGTCGACATTAGCAATCTTTAAACCATTTATGAATCTACTATATGACAAGCCATAAACTCTAGCAAGCGCATTAATACGAGTAATCCACAGGGATCTAAACTCTCTCTTCTTTTCTCTTCTGTGGATATAGGCATACTTCAGTGCATGCATTACTGCTTCATTTGCAACCTTAAACCTACGGGATGCTGCGCCCCGATAGCCTTCTGCCATCTTTAAAATCTTTTTATGTTTCCTTCTTGTTACAACACCTGCTTTAACTCTCATAGTATCACTTCCTTTCAAATAATTTTGTTACTTCAAATATGGTGCAACCCCTAAGATATTCCTTGTGTCGCTTTTAGAAATTACCTGTTTACTGTTTAATCTTTTTTTTCTTTTTGATGATTTCTTTTCAAGATGGTGGCTGTGATTTGCACCATAAGCAACAAGTTTACCAGTTCCTGTTACTCTAAACCTCTTCATTGCTGACCTGCTTGACCTGATTTTGTTTTTCATTTTTTTCTCTCCTTTCCCTCAATTTTTTCAGGACTTCTTTATTCGGTTCAAGGGAGAAGACTAAGTTTCTTCCTGCCATCTTTGGAGGGCTTGTAACTACTGCAACATCAGAAAGAGCATTAATGATTTTGTTTGCAAGTTCAAAGCCCATATCTACAAATGTCATTTCCCTTCCCCTGAACCATATTTCAATATTTACTCTGTTGCCATCCTCAATAAACTCTCTTACTTTTTTGTTTTTAATGGCAAGGTCGTTTGAATCAATCTTCAACCTGTAGCGCATCTGTTTTACTTCAATCTTTGTCTGCTTCTTCTTTGCTTCTTTCTCCCTCTTTGTCTGCTCGTAAATGTACTTTCCTAAATCTACAATTCTACAAACCGGAGGCATTGCATTTGGTGCAATAAGTACTAAATCGAGTCCTTTTTCTCTTGCAATGTTCAAAGCCTCCCTTGAACTCATAATACCCACCTGAGCGCCATTTTCATCAATAAGACGCACTTCCTTCAGGCGGATGTTCTCATTTGCAATTACATCCTTACTATTAATACATCACCTCCATAAAATAAATATAGGTAGCCGAGAGGCTACCAGAATTAAATGTAAACTTACAAACTTTAAGCACCTTTTCGCAAGCTCCCGGCCGCTTAAGGTAGGGCATACACCCGTTTTCCAAAAGTAATTATACAAATTCTTCAAATTATTGCAAGTGGCAAATTTTTTCTTTAATCAATAACTCTATTTTTAACCTCGTTTAAAACACGCTCAAGGAATGTATCAATACTCATTGAACCAAGGTCACCTGTCCTCCTCTTTCTTACAGAGACTGCATTTAATGAAACTTCTTTATCGCCAATTACAAGTATATAGGGAATTTTTTCTGTTTCTGCATCCCTTATCTTTGCATTCATCTTTTCACTTCTCTCATCAACCTCAACACGCAAACCATTCAAGAAAAGTTTTTCTTTGACACTTCTTGCATAGTCAAAGTGCCTATCTGCAATAGGAACAATTCTTATTTGGACTGGTGCAATCCAGAGTGGAAATGCCCCTGCATATTGCTCAATAAGTGTTCCAAAGAATCTTTCCATTGAGCCAAGGACAACTCTATGTATCATAATTGGACGGTGTTCTTTCCCATCTTCTCCAATGTAAGTTACATCAAACCTCTCTGGAAGGTTGAAGTCGACCTGAATTGTTGGACCCTGCCATTCTCTTCCAATTGCATCAACCAGTTTTATATCGATTTTTGGCCCGTAGAAAACACCTTCTCCTGGGTCAATCTTGTAAGGGATCTTGAGTTCTTCAAGTGCAACCTTAAGCGCATTTGTTGCTAACTCCCAGTTTTCAAGACTTCCCACATATTTCTCAGGTCGTGTGGAAAGATAGACATTGTAGTTTTTAAATCCAAAAGTCTCTATCATATACTTTGCAAATTCAACAACTCCTATGATCTCTTCCTCAAGTTTCTCGGATTGGACAAAGAGGTGCGCATCGTCCTGTGTAAAACCTCTTACCCTGAGAAGTCCATGAAGGACTCCTGCCCTTTCGTATCTATAGACTGTACCAAGTTCTGCAAATCTTAAGGGTAAATCTCTATAACTCCTTGTTTTTGATTTATAGATGGCAATGTGGAAGGGACAGTTCATCGGCTTTACCATATACGAGCCTTTATCGACTTCCATTGGTGAGAACATATTTTCTCTGTAAAAATCCCAGTGCCCGGATGTCTTCCATAACTCAACACGGGCAATGTGCGGTGTATAGACAAAGTAATAACCTCTCTTTATGTGCTCGTCTCTCCAGAAGTCCTCGATTATCTTTCTTATTATTGCACCTTTTGGATGCCAGAGGATCAATCCAGGTCCAATTTCTTCATTTATGGAGAAGAGGTCAAGCTCTTTGCCCAGTCTTCTATGGTCCCTTTTCTTTGCTTCCTCAAGGAAGTTCAAATACTTATCAAGATCTTCCCTTGTAGCAAATGCCGTGCCGTATATACGCTGAAGCATCTTGTTCTTTTCGTCGCCTCTCCAGTATGCACCTGCAACAGAGAGTAACTTAAAGTTCGAAGCATGTGAAGTATCAGGGATATGTGGACCTCTGCAGAGGTCAGTAAAATCACCCTGTTTGTATATGGAAACAGTATCGCCCTCGACTTCCTCAATAATTTCTATTTTATAAGGCTGGTTGAGTTGTTTAAATAGTTCGATTGCCTTCTCTTTTGGAAGTTCAACTCTTTCAAATGGAAGTTTTTTGTTAACGATTTTCCTCATCTCTTCTTCGATTTTTACAAGGTCTTCCTCTGTAAGAGGGTTTTCAAGGTCAAAGTCGTAATAAAATCCATTTTCTATTGCAGGACCAATCGTGTATTTTGCATTTGGGAAAAGGTGCATCACTGCTTGAGCAAGAATATGTGCAGTGCTATGCCTTAGTATCTCCTCGCCCTCTGGTGTATTGATAAATATCGGTTTAACTTCTGCATCTTCGGTCAACTTTGTTGAAAGGTCTTTCTCAACACCGTTCACATAGGCTGCAACAATTTTTGGTAAGTCGAAGTTCAGTCTTTCAAGGATTTCCTTTATGGTTAGCCCCTCTTCGAATTGGTGAATTTCGTCTGATATTTTTACCTGCATCTCCGCCTCCCTAAATAAAAAATGGTGGGCGATAGTGGAATCGAACCACTGACCTCTTCGGTGTCAACGAAGCGTTCTACCTCTGAACTAACCGCCCATTTCTCATAAACTATTTATACCAAATTTCATCTTTTTGTCAAGAGAGTCTACACTTCTTTTACAAGAATGTTTGCAATGATATCTGCGGCCTCTGAGATCCTATCTGCAGAATTGCTTATATGTCTGTATACTTCCCTCATTTTGAAAATATAGTGAAAGTCATCCAGAGAAAACAACTCTGCAAGTGCCTCATGGTAAGTTTCCTCAATTTCATTCTCAATCACTTTTGAAGAAACAACATTGCTATTTGCGAGATTCTTATCCGTAAACATACTATCCACTGCATAACTTATATGGTTTACACCACGAGAAACCTTCTCTATCATCTTTTTAAGATAGAAATTTGGATAAAGCATGTATATAATCATCTCTTCTATTGTGTTATAGGCATAGTCAAGTATGTCATCAATTGTATTGGAGAGTGTGTATATGTCCTGCCTATCTATCGGGGTGATAAGACTTTTATTCAATTCATTTACAAGGTCTCTTCTTATATTGTCTCCCTCTGATTCAGTATTTTTTATTGTCATCTTGAGGTTGTGTCTCAATACATCCTTATTAACTACTTTCTCATCGATACCCATAAATTCGTTTAATATATTTACACCCTCTACTGTCTTTTTAGCCTGTGCTTTTAAGAGATTCTGGAAAACATCAGGCCTTTTGAACATAGAATCCCAAACCTTCATTCTCATCACCTCACTCTATTTTATCATTGTAATAAAAATTTTCGATATACCCCATGAGAGGATAATGGACACCGGCACTGTTGCAAGCCAGGTAAGGATAAGATTCTTAACGACATTATACTTTACTGTGTGCGGTTTTTCAGCAACGCCAATGCCTACAACAGACATATTTAAAGTCTCGGTTGAACTTATTGGGAGACCCATCTCTGCAAAACCAATAACGGTGAAAGAAACAACTGTCTGTGCCAAAAAAGTCTCCTTTGGGTTACTCTTCATAAGGCGAAAGCCTGCGGTAAGCAAGGAGTTTGCGCCAAAGAAAAGCACGCCCACAATAAAAAGGAAAGATAAAAGTATAATGATCCACAGGTTTTTGGGAGAGGGCATTATATTTGTTCTACTTACGATACTTGCAGTATAAAAAAGGCTAAGTGTTTTTTCCGCGTCGTTTGCTCCATAGCCCATAACAAGAAGAATGGAAGAAAGTATTTGAAGGTACTTGAATGTCTTTGAAACTGTTGTTGTAAGATATCTCAAGAGCATATTCATAATCTGTGTAAGGAGAAAAGAAACTGCAAAGCCTATAAAAATAGAGGCAATAAGTCCCATTATAACTTTTGAAACTTCAGTTATATTTATTTTTGTATGCACACCTCTTGCAATTGTACTTCCGATAAGAGCGCCAACGAATGTATAAGAAATACTTACAGGATATTTGATCCTCTGTGCGATCACCACCCATATCATAGTTGCAACAATCGTTCCATAAAGCATAGGGATGGTTATTTCAGTTATGGGAATAATTTTTGTTCCAATAGTCTTTACAACTTCGGTACCGAAAAGAAACGGTGCTACTGTTAAAGATAAAAATAGGAGAAGGACTCCAAAGGCAGGATGTACCACATTGCTTGAAATGATAGATCCAAGGAGCACACCGCCGTCGTTTGCTCCCATAAGGATTTGGAATACTCCCAAAATTATTAAAAAAATAACAAAATTTGCATTATTCATAATTTTAATAATAGCACATTTATGGAGATTTGTCAAGGTGTTGTTCGAGTGAAAAATTAAGAAAGATTAACAAACACCCTTTTCTCTAAAAATGTGTTTTAAAAATTCGGCAAGTGCTTCATTTTCTTCGTTTAATGCCTTTTGAAGATCTAAAAAAATGTATCTATCCTCAATTCTTACTGGGGACATTCTATTCACTATGATAAAGTCTGCCTTATTCTTGTATTTTATAGCAGACTTTTTTGCTTCAAACTCACTTTTTTCAACAAAGAAAAAGAGAGAGACTCTTACAATATCATACATGACATTGCCTTCAGCAAGAACAGGGTCAGAAATACTCTTTATAAACTCTGGAATAACTTTTTTCAAAAAAGACTCCTCGCCTCTTATCCAGAATACTCTCTTTGCATGTTCTAAAAAGAAATAAGTGTCCTTGCCCACTGATGCAGTCTCATAATTTTCTTCGTTTATCCCGACGCCGTGGAGGGTATTATTTGTTATCTTTAAGGCAACAAACATTTCTGGGAATGTTCTCAGTATAATTCTCGCAAGAGTCGTTTTGCCTACATTACTTTTGCTTCCGCCTATAAGAACGATTTTTGGCATTTTTGTTCTCAAACTCAAACTTTACGCTTCCACCCTCAAGCAAAAGGTATGCCTTAAACTGCCTTCCTTTTGCGGAGACAAAGTCTGAAATAAGGTCGGTCTTGCCATCCTTAAGGAGTTTTTTAACTTCTTCTCGTGTGATTTTTCTTCCACCCATAAACTTCTTTATACGGAAGGTGCAATCCTTGGGGTAGTGCTCACAGGCATACACTGTTTCTTTTTCGTAGACATCTCCCCCACATTTGGGACATTTGCCAAGCGATTCGCTATTCACAGTATTTTCTTCTTTTGGAGTTTCAAATACAAACGATACCTTGTTATCAATGAGTTGTATATCCGCATCAAAATATTTCTTTCCTTTCGAAATAATTCTCTTTAATCTTACCTTATTCCCTTTTAGTAACTCCTGAGCCATATCCCTTGTTATTGTTTTGTTCTTTAACTTCTTCCATATAACAAAGTCACAGGTGCCTTTTGATACATTTTCACAGGTAAAGCCCTTTGCTGTTTCGTAAACATTACCTCCACATTTCGGACAGATACCGACAGCCTCAGGAGACCCTGTTTTCAAATTGAAGTCTCCTTTGTAAGTTTTCACCTTATCCACTATGTGAATTGTTAATTCCTTAATGCCATCCATAAACTTCTCGACATCGTAGTGCCCTTTTTCAATTTTAAGAAGTTTATTTTCCCACTCTCCTGTGAGCGCAGGGGAAAGGAGTTCTTCAACATTTACTTGAGAGACAAGTTCGATAAGTCTCATCCCTTTTTCAGTTGGGACAAGGGACTTATTTGCTCGCTCCACATAACCAACTTCTATAAGGCGCTCTATTATCTGCGCTCTTGTTGCGGGAGTGCCAATTCCCTTTTCCTTCAAGGCTTCCTTTAACTCATCTTCCTCAACAAACCTGCCTGCGTTTTCCATTGCAGAGAGAAGCGTTGCATCTGTGAATCGCTGAGGTGGCTGAGTGGTCTTTTCAAGAACTTCGAGGTCTTTTACGGTAACCCTATCGCCCTTTTTGAGTTGAGGGTCAGATTCCTTCTCTTTTCCGTACACTTTAAGAAAACCAGGCTCCACAAGAAAATTGAGCGAACTTATAAATTTATTCCCATCTACATCGGTAATAAGATTTATCTTTAATGTTTGTGAATTAGGATAAAAAACACACAAAAATCTTCGCATTATAAGGTCAAAAACTTTTTCTTCGTCGTTTGTTAAATCCGTAAGATTTGAGAAATCACCCGTAGGAATTATTGCATAATGGTCTGTTACGCCTTTGTCGTTAATAATTCTTCCCGAAAACTTAATACCCATTGCAAGAATCTCTTTTGCAAACTCTGCATACGGCTCAAACGAAATGGAATTGATTATCTTTGGAATGTAAGATTTTAGTGAGGTTGGCAAATACCTTGAATCTGTCCTCGGGTATGTTATGAGTTTTCTCTTTTCGTAGAGGCTCTGTGCGATATTTAAGGTTCTCTCTGCAGAAAAGCCAAAAGTTTTATTTGCATCACGCTGAAGTTCAGTAAGGTCGTAAAGAAGTGGAGGAGGTGTCTTTGAAATGTAGTGCTCTAAGTTTTCTATTACCCCCTTTTTGCCCTTTATGGTTTCTACAATATGTTGAAGAAATTCTTTATCCTTAAAACGAGTTTCACTATCTTTTACATAGGTTCCTTCATAAACGAACTTCAATCTGTCAAATGTCCCCTGTAATTCGTAGTATTTTTCGGGAACAAACTTCCTTATTTCTTTTTCCCTTGTTACGAGTATGTTAAGGGTAGGTGTTTGAACCCTTCCCAGGGAGAGCAGTTCGCCCCATCGACGGGTAAAAGCCCTTGTTGCATTTATTCCAACAAGCCAATCTGCTTCTTCTCTTGCAAAAGAGGCTTTTCCAAGGTTTTCAAACTCTGATTCATCTTTCAGGTTCTCAAATTCCTTAAGGATCTCCTCCTTTGTCATTGCAGACAACCACAATCTTAAAAGGCGCTTTCCTTTAGGGCTTGCAAGAAGCATTATCTCCCTGAATATGAGTTCACCTTCTCTTCCTGCATCGCAAGCATTAACTATTGCATCGATATCCTTTCTCTGGATGAGTTTTTTAAGGACATTGAATCTCTCTTTTGTATCTTTTTTTGGCTTGAATTTAAACTCTTCAGGAATAATAGGAAGGTCCTGCAATGTCCAAAAACTTAGTTTCTTATTGTAGTCTTCGGGCTCGTATAGTTCGCAAATATGACCCAAAGACCAGGAAATAACATACTCCTCGTTTTCAAGATAGTCCCTTTCATCTTTAAATTTTCCAAGCGCCTTTGCGATGTCTCTTGCAACAGACGGCTTTTCTGCAACAACCAATGTTTTCACGGTTTTTAATTATACTGATTAAAAGGATTTTTCAAAAATGCAGAATAAAAATATAAGCCCCGGTTGATCCGGGGCATTTAAAAGTGTTTAGATTGTGCTCTTACTCGATCACTTTCACATTGACTGCTTTATCACCCTTATCTGTTTGCTCAATTTCGAACTCTACCTTCTGACCTTCCTTCAATGTCTTGTAACCACTTGACTGGATTGCCGAGAAATGCACAAAAAGATCCTTACCACCATTGTCTGGGACAATGAACCCAAATCCCTTCTGTGAGTTAAACCACTTAACTCGACCTGTTAATCTTTCCACTTCTAAAATACCTCCGTAAAAAATTTCCGCATTCTTGCGGTTACACAATTATAATACAATAAAAAATTTTTGCAATAATCTCTTACAATCAGGGGGTAGGTGTAAAACTTTTGAGAATTAATTCAAAACCAGGCCAGGCCTTACTAAAATCTTCTGGTGTTGCATCGAATTCAATTTCATAAAATATTCCATTCACTTCAATAGCATAAATTTCACCCTTAATTGGCATAGAATTTCCATTTGTATCTTTAAGTGATCCTTCAAATCTAAACCTGTAAAATTTCCTATCTTCAACTGTTACATAACCCTCCGAGGTTATTTTAAGGCTATTACTGTTTAATACTGTTCGAATTGCATCTAAAGCATTACTAAAAGTTGAATTAAGAGAGCCTATATCTTCTACATAAATGAAACAGGTTGCCATATAGTTATCAGAAAACGCTTTGCTATCAACTCTAACATCTGTATCTTTATCTGGATGTTCTTTAAGGACCCAGTCTGAAGGGTATTCAAATGTATAGAGTCCGTCATCATCTGTATATGTTTTTGTCTGAGTTTGTGGAGGCAACTTTTCTAAAGTAGCAGAAACGGTAGAAACAGCCCCAGTTACAACCTCTACACTCTTGTTATAATCTTTATATCCTGTAAGTTTAAGTGTGATGTTGTAAATTCCCTGCGGAAGTTGCAATGTGTAGGGAGTTTTGTGGCCCGAGTCTTTCCCATTCAAATAAATTTCAGCTCCCGAGGGGGTTGACTGAACAATAAGGGTACCATTTTGCAGTTTTGCAAGAGTAACATTAATTGTAGTTTCTTTGTTTTCTTCTATTTTTACTGTGGTTGAATAATCAAGGTACCCTTCTTTTTTGAGCGTAACTTTATAATTTCCTTTAGAAAGAGAAACTTTAAAAGGTGTTTTCCCTTTGTATGTATCGTTTATATAAACAGAGGCACCTGTTGGATTTGAGTTAACAGTAAGAATACCAGTTGTAGTTGATAATTTTTGGAGGACAAAACCAAAGATATTTTCCTTGTCTTTTTCAACAACAACTGTGGTCTGTAAAGTTGAGTATCCTTCAAGAGTTAGTTTTAAAGTATGTTCTCCTTCAGATAATTCAAGTTCAGAGGGAGTTTTTCTGTTTGTATCCTTTCCATCAATAAATATTTCCGCATTCTGAGGTGTGGAATTAATTTTTACTTTTGCTGTTTGCACTATCTTTTCAAGCGTGAAACTTTTCTTGAGTGTTTCTCCTTCTTTGAGAGTAATTTCTTCCGTTAAATCTTTATAGCCTTCAAGTTTTAGTGCGAGTTTATAAGTCCCCGCCTTAAGACCTTCTAAAGTTATAGGTGTTTTCTTTCCTGTATCCTGATCATTTAAGAAAACAGATGCATTTGGGGGATTTGATTCAATATAAAGAGAACAGTTACCTTTTGTAACTATGACTCCTCCTTGAGTATTACTTTCTTGAGGATTATTCGCTGGTATATTAGAACTAATTGTTGTCCCTCCTCCTGAAACAGGGTTTGATACGGGGGATTGTGCTCTTTTGAAGGCAAATACAGAAATCAATATACCCGTAATTACCAACAATGCAATGAATGGGAAAACAATTTTTTTGTTGGAAGTAAGTAACTGTCCTACAGGTACTTTAGCCTTCTCTCTTGTAGGAGCAAAAACTTCTTCACTCTTTCCTGTTTTAAGAGTCTCCTCTTTCACAAGTTCTTGTCCTAAAATAACTGTTTTCTCCACTTCTCCCTTTTGAGGTGCTTCTTTTTCAACCTCTTCCTTCCCTAAAATTACTGTCCTGTCTTGAGGAGTTTTCTTTTCACCCAGTAATACTGTTTCATCTGCAGGCAATTCTTCTTTACTTAGTACCACAGTTTCAGGAGAAGGTGGCTTCGTTAAAATTACTGTCTCAGAAGGTTGAGCAGGAGCCTCTAACTTTGAAAGGTCTTCGGTGAGTTCTTGTGGAAGTTGATATCTGTTCTCGGGGTTTTTCTCAAGAAGTTTATAAATTATTTCTCTCAATTTTTCAGGGACTTTTTCGTTTAGTTCTTCTATCTTTGGAGGAGGGAAAGAAATATGCATATTTATAACAGACCAGGGATTTTCTGCGTAAAATGGTAATTTGCCTGTAACCATCTGAAATAGAGTAATTCCAAGGGAGTATAAATCACTTCGTATATCAG
>Ga0315298_1008355_pt1 | contig 13225 bp, 13 predicted proteins | sample WHS_1_MG_FD_203077 | JGI IMG/M metagenome (GOLD analysis project Ga0315298, IMG submission 203077) | Extremophilic microbial mat communities from Washburn Hot Springs, YNP, Wyoming, USA - WHS_1_MG | ecosystem: Environmental > Aquatic > Thermal springs > Hot (42-90C) | place: USA: Wyoming...
GCCGCGGTGGTCGCGGTGCCGTTTCAGCGGCCGCACGATGACGCCGGCGATCTCACCGTCCCGGAACTGGATAGGGGTTGACATGACACATCCTCCTGCGTCGGCTGAAGTGGAACAGGGGCTATTGTATCACGGTTTAGAGGAGCGGCCAAACAGGCCGGCGCGTCGCTCCAGAGCCACTGGCTATCCTTCCAGCCAGCGGGACAGCGCGGCGCGCACCGAACGGCGCATTTCGATGGAGAAATCGGCGGCGAACTTGCGGAGGTACATCATCTGGCCGATGTTCTCATAGGGCGCCGGCAGGGATGGGTCACGCCGCATGTGCTCCTCCATGTGGGCAAACATGTGTGCGAACTCATCCGGGCCAAGCCGCTTGTATTGATTCTTGAAGTGGATGAATTCCTGTGCGAAGCGCTCGGTTGGCCGGCGCTCTTTTTGCTGTTGGGTGGGATAGCCGAAGCAGAGCAGGCAGATGGGAAAGACATAACGCGGGAGATGGAACAGGTCGCGGTGAAACTCGTACCGCTCCATAATGTCTCCGATGTAGCAGGAACCGATGCCCAGCGATTCCGCGGCGATCACTGCCGTTTGTGCCGCAATGAGCGCGTCACAGCAGGCCAGCAGTAGGTCAGCTTCCTGCGGGGTGTGCATTGGTTCGCCCCGCCGGCGACACAGCTCCTCTACCCCTGACAGTTCGAAATAGTCGTACCACCTCTGCCAATCGGCCAGGAAGAGGAGTACCAGCGGCGCCCGGGCGATGAAAGGCTGATGGTCGCAGGACTCCGCCAGCTTCTCCTTGATGAGCGGGTCTGTCACCTCGATGATGGAATAGAGCATCATGTTGCCGGCGGTGGGCGCCCGCATAGCGGCGTGGATGATCTGCTGTTTCACATCCTCGGGTATAGGGCGGTCTTCGTAGGCGCGTACTGATTTGCGGTTGAGAAGGATCTCGAGGGTCGGGTTGGTCGTCATTCTTCCTGTCCCTGGGTTGGAGGTGAAGGGGGGAGGGCATCCTGCGAGCTGGACTGCAGTCCGGCCTGGGCGAAGGATTCCAGCAGGGTGCAGAGCATGTCGTTCATGAACGTGCGTGCTTTGCGGTAGATGACCAGGTCATCCTCATCCATTTCGCCGGGGGAGCTGAGCGCCGGCACCAGCGCGTCAATGAGCGAATCGCGGAAGTACATAAAGGCGCGCACCGCATCCGTCAGCGAGAGACCCATGCGCATGTTATGGGCGGCCATGTTTGCGGCGACCCGCCGGCCTTCTGCGATGATGCGCTCGTGGGAATTCTCGCGAGCGACATATTGGACCAGCAGGCCAAGCATGCGCCGGCCTAACTCGCGATGATAGGAGCGGGCATCGTCCGGGACTTGTTGGTACCAGTATTCGCGCGGGATGAGCTGGCCGGTGACCTGGCTGCGTGCCACTGCCAGGGCCTTTTCCACGGTATAGTGCATGACGGTTTCCTGGGTTTGGCGCTGGCCCTCTTCCAGCAGACGCTGGATATCACGCAGGTCAAACCGACGGTGACCGCCGGGTGTGCGGTATGCCAGCAGTTTGCCCTGCCGGGTCCACAGCCGCAGGGTAGTCGGATGGACCCCGAGGATGCGGCTGGCCTCTTTGGGTGTGATCCAGTGCTGGTACGATTCGGCTGGCTCCGGGTGAATGGTGTTCATGCATTCCTCGACAGCGGGCCGCCGGCGGATGGGATGCCGGCGCCGTGATGGAAATCATTATAACATCGGGGCAAGGCATCGGCAAAAGTCACGGCCCGTTCCCTCTGGGGGCTGTGTTCAGCACCGCCGGATGACGGGGTCCGAGAGGTCGCGCAGGCCATCGCCCAGCAGATTAATCCCAAGTACCGCAAGCGCCAGCATGAGGCCCGGGAAAAGGGTGAGCCACCAGGCCGTATGCAGGTAAGACTTCCCTTCTGCCAACATAGTGCCCCATTCGGATTGGGGTGGCTGCGCGCCAAAGCCGAGGAAGCTCAGCCCACTTCCTGCCAGGAGGATCATTCCATACTGAAGGGTGGTGGTCACCAGGATGGTCGAGAGGCTGTTGGGGAGGATGTGCCGGCGCAGGATGTGCCAGTGGGAACCGCCGGCGGCCCGCGCGGACTCGACATATTCCTGCGACAAGCAGGCTAGCACGCCGGCGCGGGTGGTGCGGAACAGGATCGGGACAGTCATAATTCCCACTGCCAGCATGGCATTGGTCAGCGACGGGCCAAGGACGGCGACGGTCACGATGGCCACCAGCATGCCCGGCACGGACAGCCAGATGTCCATCAGGCGGGACAGCACCTGATCGATCCAGCGGCCGGCGTAGCCGGCGGCCATGCCCAGCGGGACGCCGATGCCGGCACAGCATAACACTGCCAGGCTGGCGCCCCACAGGTCCAGGCGCGCCGCGAACAGGAGGCGCGAGAGCATATCTCGTCCGTAGCGGTCTGTACCGAGCAGGTGTGCCGGCGACGGGGGAAGAAGCCGCTCTGCTGAACGGATGGCGTTCGGGTCATATGGCGCGAGCAGAGGGGCGGCCAAGGCGAGTATTGCCATCAGGCCGCATATCAACCCTCCGATGAGGAGTGACGGCGGCCAGCGGCGTGCTCTTACCCACTCTGTGAGGGGGAGCGGCAAATCCCAGAGATCCGTTTGGCGTCGAGATGTCCACTCAATGACGTGGTTCATGCCGGCCGCTCCCCATTTTGCACAGCCTGCAGTCTCGGGTCCAACAGGCCGTAAAGGATATCTGTGGCCAGGTTGATGAGGGTGAAGACTGCTGTCATGGCTATCGCAGCGCCGGCGACGATGGGCCAGTCGCGGTCCAGCACCGCCTGGACCGTCAGACGTCCCAGCCCCGGCCATCCGAACAATGTCTCGATGATAAAGGTCCCGCCCAGAAGATGGCCGAAGTGGATGCCGGCCATGGTCAGGGTGGGGATGAGACAGTTGCGCAGGAGGTGGCGTGTGACCCACAGCGCCGGCGGCAGTCCTTTGGCCCTGGCGACCATGAGAAAACTGCTGTGCAGGACATCCAGCGCGTTGGCGCGCACCAGGCGAGCAAAGGAGGCGGCCGAGGGCAGACCCAGGCAAAGGGCCGGCAGGATGAGATGGCGGGGGCTTTCGGCGCCGGCGACCGGCAACCATCCCAGGTGTATAGAAAACACCAGGGAGAGCATCAGGGCAAGCCAGAAGCGGGGGAATGCTATGCCGATGACCGAAATACTACTCAATGAGATATCCAGCCAGGACCCCTGATGGAGAGCGGCCAGCAGGCCGGCGAGGATGCCGAGGCCGAGAGCGATGGTCATGGCGGCGAGGGCGAGGACGACGGTGTACGGGGCGCGTGTCAGTATCTCGCCGGCGACCGGCCTCCTGCTGTACAGCGAGCGGCCGAAATCGCCGTGGAGCAAGATGTTCGTCCAGTATCCACTCCAGTTCTGTAGGATGGACGCGCTGAGGCCGAGCTGGGCGCGCAGGCCGGCGAGGTCATCGGCGGAGCCGTGCTCGCCGGCCATGATGGTGGCGGCATCGCCAGGTGCCAGGTGGAACAAGCCCAACACCAACAACGATACCACCAGCATGCCCAGAAAGCCCCAGAGGAACCGCCGCAAGAGCAGGCTCAGCATCGGAGCATCCCGTCATTACGGTGCAGATGTGCCGGCGATGGTCACATCGTTGAACAAGAGCCGGCCAAGCGAGACCACGCGCAGGTTCTGGATCGAAGCGCGCACCGCTACCTTGGAAAGCGGTGTGGCCAGTGGCTGCCAGACCGCATCCTGGAGGATGCGCTTTTGGGCCTCGATATACAGCGGGATGCGCTTGGACTGGTCAAGCTCCATTTTCCCCTGTTTCAGCAGGGCATCTACCTCTGGGTTGCTGTAGAAGGAGCGGTTGCCGGCGCCAATGCGGTCCGAGGAGAACCACATAGCCAATGCATCCGGGTCCGTCCAATCATAGCGCCAGAGCAGTAAGTCATGCTGGCCTTTGTTCGCCGCCTCGGTGGCGCCGGCGACCTCCATCTGCTGGACATCCAGTCCGACGCCGATAGCGCGCAACTGCGATTCCAGCAGGGTGGCGATGGCGCTGTTCAGCGGGCTGGAATAGGTGATGAGCTTCAGGCGCAGAGGCTGGCCTTGCCAGAGTACCTGTCCGTCGGCGTCAACGGTGAGGCCGGCCTCTGCCAAGAGCTGGCGAGCCTTCTCCGGATCGTATTTCAGCTCGTAGGCTTCCAGTTCTGGGGATGCCCCAGGAACATTGGGCGGGAGCAGGGTAAAGACGGGCTTGGCCAGGTCCTGAAAGGCAATGGAGACAATCTCAGCCTTATTGATTGCATGGGAGAGTGCCTGACGCACCTTGAGCTGGTCCAGCGGGGGTTTCTGCAGGTTGAAGGCCAGATAATAGAGACCACTGCTGGGGATGTCCAGGAGGGTGACGTTCGGGTCGTTTTCCAATTCGTTGATGGCATCTGCGGATGTCACATAGGCGATATCTACCTCGCCGGCTTTTAGCGCGTTGACCTGGGCTGTGCTGTCGGGGATGATTTTCAGCACCAGTCTGTCCAGGTACGGCCGACCCGGGTTGGTGACGTCCACCGGCGGCCAGGCGAATTTGTCGAACGGCCTCAGCACCAGGGATTGGCCGGCGTTCCACTCCGCCAGCGTGAAGGGGCCGGTGCCGATAGGATGCTGGCCGAATGCCTCGCCGGCCTTTTCCACCGCGGTGGGAGAAAGGATGCCGGCATAGGGCTGGCTGATGGCGTTCAAAAAGGTGGCGGAGGGTGATGTAAAGTGGAAAGTCACGGTCAGGTCGTCCGCTTTTTCGATGCTGGCAATGTTTTGAAGCTCGCCGGCCAGGGGAGAGCGCTTGCTTCCCACCTTGGTGAAGCGCTGGAAGGTGAAGACGACCGCATCTGCGTTCAGCGGAGTGCCGTCGTGGAACACCACCCCCTCCCGCAAATGGAAGGTGGCGGAAAGCCCGTCGTCGGAGAACGTCCAATCCTTTGCCAGCAGGGGGCTGTACTGATTGTCCAGCGTGCGGTAGACCAGCGTGTCAAAGAAGAGCGCCAGCAGGCTGGTCTCAGCGGAAGAGCTGGCAAGCTGTGGGTCGAGAGTTTTGGGTTCGCTGGACAGTGCCATGGTAAGGACCATCGGGGCGGTGGTGGGTGTGGGCGCCGGCGTGGGCGGCAGGGCGGTCGCTGTGGGGGCGACGGCCTGCGTGGGTTGGGGCTGGACAGCCGGCGCGGGCGCGGAACAGCCGGCCAGAGCCAGGGATGTCAGCAGGATGACGAACAGGATACTGCGTAGTAGAGGGTGTGGATACATGTCGCTGTGCCTCCTACGTGTGGTATGGTTGATCAGAGATATGGAGTGTTACAACCCGCCGTGGGGTCCGATGTGCCCCAGCCGCGCGGTTGATACACGCAGTAGGGTTCTGCTTCCATATAGTCACCGGTGGCTTCATAGGCGCGCGCCCGACACCCGCCGCAGATACGCCGATATTCGCAGGCGCCGCATTTGCCCTTCAGGGCGTCGAACTGGCGCAGGTTGCGGAACAGCTCGGAATGGTGCCAGATGTCCGTCAGGGACTGCTGGCGGACATTGCCGGCCGTGACGGTCAGATAGCCACAGCCCTGGACATTCCCGACATGGGAGATAAACATGAAGCCGATGCCGGCGAGACAACCGCGGCTCAGGCTGTTGAGGGAGCCGGTGGGTTCAGAACGCTGGTGCGGGTGACGTGTCTCCCGATGCCCATGCTGGCGCAGAACGCGCATGTAGTGTGGCGCATCGGTGGGCTTGAAGAACATATGGTCCTGCAGGGCCTGTTGTCGCTGGTAGATCCATTCCAGGGTCTGCTCGTATTCCTCGGGGGAAAGTTCCAGCTCCTCAAGGGCCTTGCCGCGGCCGGTGGGGACCAGGAGGAAGGGGTGGAAGGCTACCGCTCCGATGTGCACAGCCAGGCGGAGCATGTCTTCCAGGTAATGGACATTGAGCCTGGTCACCGTGGTGTTGATCTGCACCTCGATGCCGGCTTCCTGGGCGTGGCGGATGCCGGCCAGCGCCCCCTCGAACGCGCCTGACTCGTCGCGGAACGAGTCGTGCAGTTCAGCGGTGGGGAAATCCAGGCTGACGCTGATGCGGCGAATGCCGGCGGCTTTCAGCTCACGGGCTGTTTCAGGTGTGATCAGGGTGCCGTTGGTACCCATCACCACAGGGAAACCCAGGGCAACGGCGCGACGAGTGATATCGAGGATGTCCGGCCGCGCCAGGGGTTCGCCGCCGGTGAGGATGATGATGGGCCGGCCCAACCCGGTCATTTGCTCCAGCAGGGCCATGCATTCGCTCGTGGTCAGCTCGTCCGGGTAGCACTGCCACTCTGCATCCGCACGGCAGTGCGCACAGCGCAAATTGCAGGTGCGCGTGATCTCCCAGGCGATCAAACGTGGGAGAAAACGAGCTTCATCCGAGGGCGGTGAAGCGTGCATGCGGCAACCTCGTTCGGCAAAGATATCTATCGGATCGTTTTGAACGTTTCCCGTAGAAAAACAGGAAATTCGATAATAACTATATAGAAAGTGAAACGACTTATGCGATTTTATCTATTTTGCCAAGCTTGTCAAATTCCAGGATCAGGTGCTGCGAGGGGTGTTTTCCCGTACCTTCTCCGACAGCGGTGCTGCGAGAATGCGATAAAGGATTTGACGCCGGCCCCCGCATCTTTTACAATAGCGCCTGGAAGCAGTGTCATCTCACCCGATGGAGCGACATATGGAGCCTGAGAAGCCGTCCTGCGAGCGGTTGAGCGTCTGCCCGATGTTCCGCATCCTGCGGTTCGAAGCCAGCAAGACCATTTTCATCAAGCAGTATTGTGAGGGAGACTGGAGCGCCTGCGCCCGCTATCAGCGCTGGAAGGCCGGCCAGCCCGTTCCCGAGACGCTGCTCCCGAACGGCGTAGAACTGCGCAAATGACGCTTCGTCCCTCCGCCTTCTCCGCTCACGGTCACTGGTTTCGCGGGAACCTTCATACGCACTCCACCTTCTCCGACGGGAAGTGCACGCCGGCCGAGGTAGTGCACTTCTATCGCCAGCAGGGCTATGCTTTCGTCGCCTTCACCGACCATCTCATCGTTGCTGATGCGGCGGGTCTCTCCAGCCAGGATTTTCTCGTCATCCCCGGCGTTGAGATTCATCACAACGACCTGCGCGGAAGCACGTATCACGTGGTGGGGATCGGCGGCGCCCTGCCGGCGGGTGAGCGCATGCCGGCGGCCGGCGATCTGACAGCCGACGCGGCTGTACTGCGCGCGCTGGGCGCCCTGGTGTTCGCCGCCCATCCGTACTGGTCCGGCCAGACCAGCGCGGAGCTACTGGATGTGCCGGCCATGATGGGCATCGAGATATACAACGGCACGGCGGATGTCGGGTATCATAAGGGCTTCAGCCTGCAGACGTGGGACGAGCTTCTGACCGCCGGCCGGCGTGTATGGGGGCTGGCGGTAGATGACGCGCACTGGCTGCCGTGGAGGATGGACGCCGGCCTGGGGTGGGTGATGGTGCGCGCGCAGGAACTGACGGAGCCGGCGATTCTGCAGGCCCTGGCGCGCGGCGACTTTTACTCTTCCACCGGCCCGGTCATTGAGGATGTGTGGGTGGAGGAGGGCCAGGTTTGTGTGGGCTGTTCGCCGGCGGTAGCGGTGTACGCTGTCGGAGATCGCTGGCACTGCTCCGCGGCGAAGGCGGCCAATGTCCAGGGCATCACGCACGTGTGCCTGCCGCTCTGGCCGGAACAGTCCTATGTGCGGGTGGAGGTCGTGGATCGCTTGGGGCGCACAGCCTGGAGCAATCCTGTGTTCCTCACATAAGAGAATGAATTAGGAGGATAGGCCGGATGACTGATCTACGGCCGGCGCCTTCGGTGAGCAGGATGCGGTTTTCCTTTCACCTTCCTCTGGAGAAGGAGTATGTGGTGCCGGCGCGCTGTTCGAGCTGTGACGGTGAGCTGGGCGTCGGCGCGGTCACCTACCCACTGCGGCTGGAGAGCGAAGGTAAGACGGAGCGGTTCGGGACCATTATCCCAATGCCGTTGTGCGGCCACTGTCACCGCCGGCGCACCTGGGAGCGCGCCGGCGCCTTCATCGGGATGCTGTTCGGCGGTCTGGCGATCCTGGTGCTGTTTCCTGCCCTGCGGGCGATCCATCCTCTGCTGAGCGTGATCTCAGCGATTATCTTCTTCTTCGGGGTTGCCATCGGGTTTTCCATTATCTGGATGCGGGTCTGCGACCTGCTCGTCGGCCTGCCGCGCTACGCCAGCGTGCTGTTCTACCGCCAGCACGGCAGTGATGAGGTGTTCTTCTCCTTTGCAAATCGCTCATATGGTGAGCGATTTATGCGAGCGAATCAGCCGGCCAGCGAGCAGGAGGCCTCCGCGCAGAGCTAGTCCCAGATGTCCCGCCGGCGCTCCCATTCGTCCTGTTCCTTCGCCAGCGCCTCCAGCGCGGAGCGCACTATCTCCTCGTCGCTGGCAGTCTCGTCCACGATGGCCTTCCAATCCTCCTCTGCTGGAACGGGTGTACCTGGCTCCTCCTTTTCCAGCGCCTCGTGCGGCGCTGGCTCCGGAGCCTCCGGGATGCGGTCTGGGCGCGGTGCTGTCTCCGCCTCTGCGGCGGCGGGCGCCGGCCGGCGGACCGGAAGCGCGACGGCGCGATATATCTCGGGACGCACGGCCTGCCGGAGCGAGCCAGGCGATTGTTCCCACCAGGCGTGAAGCTGTTCCAGGTCCAACTCTCCGATCAGCAGGCCTTCCACTGCGCTGCCCATGCCGGCAATGATGCCGTCGACACGGCCGGTGATGGGAGCCGGGCCGGCGATGCATGATGTGCCGATCCCGTGTGCTTCCTGCCTTTCCCTCCGCCAGGGAATATGCCCCACCAGGAAACATTCGATGCCGTACAGCTCGTTCTCGATGATGCGGGCCTGAAAGGCGATATGCATGGCATGTGCTATCTCTGCCTCATGCACTGCGGCCAGGTGCACCAGGATATCCGCGCCGGCGCCGGCCAGCGCACGGGCGGTTTCGGGGAACAGGATATCTTCCCCGATCAGCACGCCGATATTGCCGGCTGGCGTGTGGATCACGGCCAAGTTGTTCCCCGGCGCATGTCCTCGCCAGCGGGGGCGGAGGATGTGGGTCTGGTCCTGCCGGCCGAGCAGTGCGCCATCCGGGCCAAAGACGTAGGTGCTGTGCAGTGCCAAGGGAGGAGTCGCTGGGTGTGGGCAGGTGCCGGCGACAATGACGAGCTGATAGCGCCTGGCGAGCTTTGCATACATTTGTACGTATGTTTCCTCTAACCGGCCGAGATTGTCGGGGTTTTCCAGCCATTCCATGAGCGCGGCGGCATAATCGGCGCGCAGTATGCCGGCCAGCGGACGGGCCAGGAGGCCGCGCGCCCGATCTTTCAGCGGCCGGCGCGGGTCGGCCGCGCTGGCGGTAGCGCGTGCCAGGCGCGAACGGGTGCCGGTCAGGAGCGGGGCGGCCAACAGCAGGCCCATGCCTTCCGGCAGAACGAGCAGTTCGGCATGGCGTTCGCGTGCCATGCCGGCGAACCGCTCGATCGCCTCCTGGTAGGCCTCGACCGATGCCTCTACACGCGCCTGATACTGCACACAGGCTGCGTGCACTGTGGTAGAACTGTTCCCCACATCGCACCTCCGCAATCTTTCATCAGAGGGCTTCTCCCCGCCGGCAGGGGAGACAGCGTTACAGCGATCGCAGGGCCTGGTCCAGGTCCTCTTTCAGGTCTTCGACATGCTCGATGCCGGCAGACAGGCGCACCAATGCCCGGCTGATGCCCACTTTTGCCAGCTCTTCCTCGGTCAGCGCGGCGTGGGATGAATGCGCCGGGTACAGGATCGTAGACTGGACATCGCCCAGCGTGGTGGCCGGCTGGATGATGCGCAGGCGTTCCATCAGCGCAAAGGCCTTTTGCGCACTGCCATCCTTGATCTCGAAGCTGAGCACCGCGCCGAACAGCCCGCTGCGGAAGAGCCGGCCGGCCAGCGCATGGCCCGGATGGCTCGGAAGGCCAGGGTAATACACCCGCGAGACCCCGGGATGGCTTTCCAGAAAGCGTGCCAGCTCCATGGCGTTGGCGCACTGGCGCTCGAAGCGCAGGGGGAAGGTCTTCAAGCCGCGCAGGGCCAGGTAGGCGGCGTGAGGGTCCAGGCTGCACCCCAACTGATAGGATGTGATGTACATCTGCTCAAAGTCAGGGGCGCGGCAGAGCACAGCGCCGGCCAGCACGTCCCCGTGGCCGGCGAGGAATTTGGTCAGGCTGTGCACCACGAAATCGGCGCCGAAGCTCATGGGCTGAAGGGCCATAGGGGTCGTGAAGGTGCTGTCAATGATGGCTCGGGCGGCGTAGCGGTGTGCCAGCTCCACCACTGCCGGCGCGTCGATGACCTTGAGCAGGGGATTGGTGAGCGCTTCGAATATTACCAGCCGGGGACGCCTGGTGCGCAGGATGTCTTCCACCTCATCCAGATGGGTGAAATCGGCGATGATGGGTTGCAGGCCCAGGCGCGGCAGGAGCGAGTTTACCAGGGCATAGGTCGTGCCGTAAATGTCGGCGGCGCACAGGACAGCGTCGCCGGCGCGCACCTGGGAACCCACGATAGCCAGATGCACCGCCGCCATGCCCGAACTGCAGGCCAGGGCGGCATCAGCGTTTTCCAGGGTGGCCAGCGCCTGCTCCAGCGCGTTGGTGGTGGGAGAGGCATAGCGCGCATATACGTAGCCAGGCGTGCGCGAGGCCAACACATCATCCAGCTCCCGGGTATGTGGGTAGGTGAAGGTGGTGGCCAGGTGAATGGGCGTGGTGGAAGGGCGGGCGGGGATAGGATCCTGGTGCTCGCCGGCATGCACGCACTGGGTCTCCAGCCGACGCGCCAAGATGCGAGCATCGCGCCGGCGCAACTGCATCGCGGCGGGGAGTTTCTGCTGTTCGCTGGTCATGGATAATGTCCTCCTATGCAGAGTGGATGCTGGATCGGCATGCACAGCTTACCACCATGGGACGAGGTATGTCAATTTGACAGGCCGGCCCGATTGCGGTATATACAATACCCAGGTAAGGTATAAGGAGAGGCGCCATGGAAGGGCAAGGCGAGGTGAACAGCGTGCCGGAGCGGGCCGAGATTATGCGGCGACTGCGCCGGCTGGAAGGGCAGGTGCGCGGCATCCAGAAAATGCTGGCGGAAGGCCGGGAGTGCAAAGATGTCATCACCCAACTGCTGGCCATCCGCGGGGCGGTGGATGAGGTGGGGCTTCTGCTCCTGCGGGATGAGCTGAACCGCTGTCTGGTGGATGCAGGGGGTGCGAATGGTCCGGCTTCCGACCAGGTCCAGCAGTTGCGGGATATCCTGCATCTGTGGATGCGGAGCGGCGGTTCCCGATAAAAGTGTCAGGCCCCAGCCTATTTGCTGGGGCCTGACTCGCGCCGGGCAACATCTATAGAGAAAGGAGGGAAGGAAGAAGGAGGTCCGGGAATTTCAATGGTGATTGTTGACCAATGCGGCAGTATCGCGGGCGATGGCCAGCTCCTCATTGGTCGGGATGATGAGCACCTTGACACGGGAATCAGGCGCGGAGGCCTCGACGATCTGGCCGCCGGCGCGCCGGCTCTGCACCCCTTTCACCCCCAGGAATTCCAGCCCCTGACAGGCCCACTCGCTGACCTCTTTGAAGTTTTCCCCAATACCGCCGGTGAACACGATGCAGTCCAGCCCGCCCATGGCCGCGGCGTAGGCACCGATGTATTTCTTGATTTGGCGGGTATAGAGCTTCAACACCAGCACCGAGCGCTCGTAATTCGGGTGAGAAGGGCCGGCATGCAGGGCTTCCTCGAACACGCGCATGTCGGAGGAAAGCTCTGACAGGCCCAGCATGCCGCTCCGTTTGTTGAGCACGTCGTTGATGCCGGCGGTATCCAGCCCCTCTTTTTCCATCAGGTAGATGACGATGGCCGGGTCAATATCGCCGCAGCGCGTGCCCATCGGGAGGCCGGCCAGCGGGGTGAAGCCCATGCTGGTGTCCACCGATTTGCCGCCGTCCACCGCTGTGATGCTGGCGCCGTTGCCCAAGTGGCAGGTGACGATTTTCAGCTCGGTGATGGGCCGGCCGAGGTAGCGCGCTGCCTGCTGGGCGACATAGCGATGCGATGTGCCGTGGAAGCCGTAGCGGCGGATGCGGTACTTGCGGTAGTACTGGTATGGGATGGCGTAGAGATAGGCCTCCGGCGGCATGGTCTGGTGAAAAGCGGTATCGAAGACCGCCACCTGCGGGGTTGCCGGCAGGAGCGAACGCATCGCTTCGATGCCCTGGATGGCGGCAGGATTATGGAGCGGGGCCAGCTCCACGTTGTCGCGGATGGCGTTCAGCACCTCATCATCAATGATGACCGATTGGGCGAACTTTTCGCCGCCGTGCACGACGCGGTGGCCCACCGCGTTGATCTCGCGCAGGTCGCGGATGACGCCGTAGTCCGGGTGCAGAAGGGTATCCAGGACACGGGCGATGGCCTCGCGATGGTTGGTGACAGGGATGTTCTGCCAGGTAAGCTTGTCGTGCCCTGGCCGGCGGTGGGTCATGGAGGGGATATTCAGGCCGATCTCCTCCACAATGCCGTTGGCCAGGATGGATTCCGTTGTCATGTCGAACAAGCTGTATTTGACGGACGAGCTTCCGCAGTTCAGGACCAGGATTTTCATGTTGATGGCATCCTTGTCAAATGTTCTGCACGGGCGGGGAATATAGCACAAAGGAGCCGAGATGTCAAATTTCCCACCCTCATTCGTGCGAAAACGCACAATTCCGGCCTAGGGGATTGTACTAACTCCAGACCGGGATAAACATCAACCACTGTTCGGGCCGGCGGGCGATGGCGGCCTCCAGCACTCGCAAGACACGCAGGGCATTGTGCCACACCTGTTCATCGGGGGGCAGGGGAGGCTGCTCCATGTCCATGAGGGGGCCGGCGTGCAGGAGATAGCCCCTCTGCGGGGACCACTCGCACCACATCGCCATAACCTGGGCGTTGGTCTTCATGGCCAGCCGGATGTGTCCGACAGGCAGGGGTGCCGGCCGGCCGAAAAAGGGGAGCATCTCAAGCTGGCCGGGCACCGGGCGATCCACGCCGGTTGCCACGATGCCACCGGCGCGCAGGC